>Ga0210405_10000401_pt1 | contig 59387 bp, 56 predicted proteins | sample IncBWH11MmetaG_FD_155492 | JGI IMG/M metagenome (GOLD analysis project Ga0210405, IMG submission 155492) | Forest soil microbial communities from Barre Woods Harvard Forest LTER site, Petersham, Massachusetts, United States - Inc-BW-H-11-M | ecosystem: Environmental > Terrestrial > Soil >...
TGACCTCGCCGAGCGGCTCGCGGGCGATTAACTCGCTGCACAGCTTGCGCGCCACCGCGACCGCGACATCGACGGCCTCGGTTTCCATCCGGGTCTCGACCCCGGAAAAGCGCGCCGCGATGCCCTTGATGGCAATTCCGATCTGCTCCAGCGCCAGCGCGCCGCGGCGGTCGCTCTCCACCTTCGCCTCGCGCAGCGCGGCGTCGTAGCCGTCGCGATAGGCCCTGGCCTCGGCCGAGGCGATCCGTTGGGCGATTTCCGACGGCGAGGCGGCGCGCTCGCGCATCTTGTCGGGCGCCGAGAAATCCATGTCGAACAGGAATTTTGCGGGGGCGGCCATCAATACACCAGCTCGTCGTCGGCGCGGTTCTTGGTCAGGGTGATCTCCCCCTTGGCGGCCAGGTCCTTGGCGAGGTTGACGAGCAGCGCCTGCGCCTCGTCAACATCGCGCAACCGCACCGGCCCCATCGCGGCCATGTCGTCGAGCAGCATCTTCCCGGCGCGCGACGACATGTTGCCGAGGAAGAAGCCGCGGACATCCTCATTGGCGCTCTTGAGCGCGATGCCGAGCTTGTCCTTGTCGACATTGCGCATCAGCGTTTGCGCCGACGCGGAGTCGAGCTTGATGAGGTCGTCGAAGGTGAACATCAGCGCCTTGATGCGCTCGGCGGATTCGCGGTTTTCCTCCTCCAGCGAGGTGATGAAGCGGGTTTCGGTCTGGCGATCGAAGTTGTTGAAGATCTCGGCCATCACCTCGTGGGCGTCGCGGCGCCTCGTCTGCGACAGGTTCGACATGAATTCGATGCGAAGCGTCTGTTCGACGCGTTCGATCACTTCCTTTTGCACCGCCTCCATTTTGAGCATCCGGTTGACCACGTCGAGCGCCATGTCCTCGGGCAGGATCGCGAGCACCCGCGCGGAGTGCTCCGGCTTGAGTTTCGACAGCACCACGGCGATGGTCTGCGGATATTCATTCTTGAGATAGTTGGCCAGCACCTCTTCCTGGACGTTGGAGAGCTTCTCCCACATGTTGCGGCCCGCGGGCCCGCGAATTTCGTCCATGATGCCGTTGACGCGCTCGGGGGGCAGGTATTGCTGAAGCAGCCGCTCGGTGGCGTCGAAGTTTCCCATCAACGCCCCGGACGCCGACATCCGCGACACGAATTCCAGCAGCATGTCTTCCACCACTTCGGCCTCGACGGTGCCCAGCGTCGACATGTGGATCGACAGTTCGCGCACTTCATCGTCGTCGAGCAGCGACCAGATCTTGCCGCCATATTGCTCGCCCAGCGCCAGCATCAGGATCGCGGCGCGCTTCGGGCCGCACAGCGGAGGCGCTTTCGGCCGATTGCCCTGACGAGCCGCCAGCGAGGAAATGACGCTGGTGATATCGTTGGCGTTGGTGGTTTGCGGTACGGCCATGTCAGATCACGCGGCGGGTTCGGTGAGCCATTGACGAACAATGGCGGCGGTTTCGTTGGGATTCCGCTCGGCCAGTTCGCCGACGCGGTGTACCGATTGGGCGTGGACCTGGCCCTGGACCTGCGCGACATCGATCAGCTGCGCAGTGGCGTTGGCCACGAGGCTTTGGCCGCTTGCCGCGGCCTGCTGGCTGCCGTCGGTCAGTGCCGGCATCTGACCATCGCCCAGGGGTGAGACCACTTCGGAGGCGAGGATGCGCTTGACCAGCGGGCGGATCACCATGAACAGCACGATCAGGCCGAGCAGCATCATGACACCGAGCTCGATGACGTACATCACGTCATCCTTGGTGAAGTGCAGCATTCCGAGCAGGCCCGTCGGCTCGACGAGCGGAGCGACCACAGGCGCTTCGGCGAATCTGAGGTTGACGACCTCGACCTGATCGCCGCGCTTCTGATCGAAGCCGATCGCCGAGCGCACCAGCGCCGCGATGCGATCCAGCTGCTCCTTGCTGCGGTCCTGATAGACCATCTCGCCTTTTTCATTCTTGGAATAGTTGCCGTCGACCAGCACCGCGACCGAAATGCGGTTGACCCTTCCGGCCTCGGTTACTTCGGTCTTGGTGGTGCGGGAGATTTCGTAATTGTTGGTTTCTTCGGTCTTCTTGCTCTGGTCGCGTGCGGCCGGCGCCGCATTGTCCTGGCGCTGGTTGCCCGGCAGTTCGTTGTTGACGGTGACCTGGCCGCTGTTCTCCGCCGTGGCGCTGGATTCCTCGCGGGTCTGGCTCGAGCGCAGCACCCGGCCTTCGGGATCGAAGCGGTCCGAGGTCTGGGTGATCTTGTTGTAGTCGAAGTCTGCCGAGAGCTGGACGCGGGCGCGGCCTGCGCCGACCACCGACGACACGATCGCCTCGATCTCATTGCGCATCCGCTTCTCGTAACCGGCGCGGCGCTCGTCCCCGATGGCGTTATCGGTGGCGCCGCTTGCGCCGTCGGCCAGCAATTGACCGGCTTCGTCGATGATCGAGACCCGCTGCGGCTTCAGGCCGCTGACGGCGGAGGCAACCAGATGGCGGATGGCCCTGATCTGTTGCGGTTCGAGAGCGCCGCGCACGCGCACGACGATTGAGGCCGACGGCTCGGGCATCTCGCGCGAAAACAGCGGCCGTTCCGGCAGCACCAGATGAACCCTCGCCGCCTGGACGCGGTCGATGGCGCGGATGGTGCGGGCCAATTCGCCTTCGAGGGCGCGCAGGTGATTGATGTTCTGGACGAAGCTTGTGGTGCCGAGCGCGTCGGATTTGTCGAAGATCTCGTAACCGACGCCGCCGCCCTTCGGCAAGCCGCCCTCGGCCAGCTTCATGCGCAGCCGCGTGACTTTATCCTTCGGCACCATGATCACGGCGCCATCGTTGCGCAATTCAAAGGGAATCGCCTGGCGTTCCAGGTCCTTGATCACGGCGGAAGAGTCCTCGATGCTGAGATCGGTAAAGAGGGTGGTCATCTGCGGCGTGGTGACGCGCATGATGACAAACGCGAAGAAACCGATCAGCGCGGTTGTCACCGCGACCATCGCCATCAACCGCGAAGCACCCAGGCCCTTCAGGAAGCTTACGAGACTCTGCAAAACCAACCGCCCCTCAGATTCGGCTCAAGGAGCCGACTGGGCAATTATTGCCTATGGGATGGTTTCGATATGGTTAACGAAGGTTAAGGGCCGGCGCGAAAGTTCAAAACGGAAAAAATCGGCTCCACAGGGCGAAGCCGATTTTCCTAAAATGCCGTTGGTTTCCCGGACAGCGCCTATTGGCGGTATTGCTGGATCCGGGTGGTGCGCAGGCCCGCCAGGCCATGCTGATCGATGGAGAACTGCCAGGACAGGAATTCGTCGACAGTCAGCGTGTAGCGGCTGCAAGCCTCCTCAAGGGAGAGCAGGCCGCCGCGAACCGCGGCAACGACTTCGGCCTTGCGGCGGATGACCCACCGCTTGGTCCCGGGTGCGGGCAGATCCGCAATTGTTAGCGGACTACCGTCAGGCCCGATGACGTATTTTACCCTCGGGCGATGGGGTTCTGTCATGGCGTACTCACAAACTCTCAACCACTGAACTCACAGATCACAACCTACGCCCGGCGGCTTAAAATTTGCCTAAGCCCAAGGCTTCAATACGAATCTCCTTGAAAATGCCTGGATGACGGGCTTCCGGACGCCGTTTGGCAGTCCGGATCGACCGGTCTGGGGGCGCCACGCGTCGATTGGGGGCCGCAAGTCGGCAATATCGACGATTCTGGCGTGTCGTCGTCAGTTCGTGATGCTTTGGATCTGGTTGACCGTAAAGGTCTGGCCGTCGATCGACAGCAGCGGCGGCGACTGGGTGAGATCGACCGAACTGACCACGCCCTCGATCTGGGTCTTCACGGCGACGGTGTTGCCCGCGGAATCCTTGGCGGTCGCCGTGAGCTTGTAATTGCCGTCAGGGAATTGCGTGCCATCGTTGCCCTTGCCGTTCCAGTTGAAAGGCTGGTTGTTGCCGGCATTGGCAGGGAAGGTGCCGGAGAACACGGTCTGGCCGGTGCTGCTGGTGATCGAGATATTGACGTTCGAATTGGAAGGAATGTCGAGCTTCCAGGCCGCCTTGCTGCTGGTGAGCGCCGCGGTACTGCCGGTGACTGACGCCGTCTTGCCGACAAATCCAAGGGCCTGGGTCGATTGCGCGGTCTGCTGCAGCGATACCAGGGTCGACAGCGAGTCGTTGGTGTTGAGCTGCTGCTGAACGCCGGCGAATTCGACGAGCTGCTGGGTGAACTGGTTGGTGTCCAGCGGACTGAGCGGATTCTGGTTCTGCAATTGCGTCGTGAGCAGTTGCAGAAAGCTCTGGAAATTGCCTGCGATCTGGGAGGAAGCCAGCGCGTTTGCGGCCTTGGCCGAGGAGCCGGACGAGGAAGTCGGCAATGGGGTCGTCCCTGAAACGACGCCAGGGGAGGTGTTGGGTGTTGTTGCTGCTGCTGTTGTCATGTCAGTCTCCTCAGATCCTGATGTCCACGCCGCCGTTCGATCCAAGCGCGCGTCCGTAGCTTCGTCCCGCGACCGCCGCGGGGATGGGGTCTTCTTCGCTGATGACCAGCCGCTGGGTGTTGGGGCTGGTGTCGTTGCCGCTGTTCTGGCCGGACGAGGACTGGTCGCGCAGGCTGAATTGCAGGCCGCCGTTGCCGGTCTTGAAGCCTGCGTCATCCAATGCGCGCTGCAGCTGGGGTGCGTCCTGGCGCAACATCGACAGCGTTTCCGGCTTCTCGACCGTCAAATGCGACGTCACCTGGCCGTTGCGATCGATATCGATGCGAACATCGATACGGCCAAGATCGGCCGGATCGAGCCGGATGTCGAAACGGCTCTTGCCGCTCTTGGCGGAGGCTGCGATCTCCAGCGCGAGCCCGCTCAACGGCACCGGCGCATTGGTCGCCGCCGTCACGCTAAAGGCTGACGCCGGCGCAGCCGCGGCCGAAGGCGTATTGAGCTGTGGCTGCAACGTGCCAATCGGCTGGGCGCCGGGGTCTGCTGAATCGGTCAGCGCATGTCCGGCACTTGCGGCCGGCGAATTCTCGTGGGCCGATACGGCGGCTGCCGATGTTGAGGCTGATGCATCTGCGCTTGCAGCTTCGGCGGCCACCTTCGTTGCCTCGGGCTTGCCTGCGGCCAATGGTTGCTGCAGGAGCCCGTTTTGAACGGTTCCCGTCGGTGCATTGGTTGCTGACGGATCGGCTGTCGCTGATGTCGTCGTCGAGCCATCGGTTGCCGCGGTCGCGGCCGGCGCCTTTCCGGATGTCACCTTCGGTGTGACGGGCGCTGTTGCGGCCACTGCACCCGTCAACGCGGCGGCGTTGGCGGGGATCGCATTGGCTTGCGTTGCACCCTGGATGACGGGCGCGGCGACCGCGCCGTTGGCCGCCGCTGGAGCCGCGATCTTTGCGGTCGGAGTCCCGGATACTGTTGCAGTTGTCGTTGCCGTTGTGGTTGTGGTCGGTGCGGCGGCTGATTTCGAATCCGTCTTGCCCTGCGCTGACGATCCGGCCTGTGCAGCGACGGCTTGCGAACTGGCTGCGATGGCTGCCGCCGCGATCGCCAGCGGCGCTGTGGTGCTGCCGGATGCGGGCGCTGCCGCAGGAACATTGGTCAGAGCGGTGGTGACCGGAATTGCGACGGCGACCGGGATCGGCGTCGTCGCGGTTAGAGCAGCATGTTGGGCGAGGACGGTCAGATCTGTCGCCGAGGTATCTCCGCTGGTCGACTTGTCCGTTGACTTTGCAGGGTCGGTTTTCGAAGCATCGCTGGACTTCGCTTGCGAAGGCTGGGTCGCACCCGTACCGGTTGAGACGCTGGTGTTGGCGTTGTTGGCATTGATGCCGGAGGGCGGTCCGGCACTGGCACTGCTGCCCGGATTGTTGCCTGGCGCCTGATTGGATGCGGCGTTCGCTGCCCTAGCGTTATCAGGGGGCGGTGGTGCCTCGGCGGCGCTGCGCTGCGGGGGAGGCGGCGGTGGCGCGGTCGCGCTGTCTGCGGGCGCGTTATGGTTGACCAGCGCCCCGAAAAGATCGTTTGCCGGCGGTTGGTCCGGCCGCGTGGACCATTGCGGCGCGGCCTGGAACGCAGCGTTTGCTGCGGCTTCTGAAGTGACGCTGAACACGGGACGGCCTCCGCAATGGAACTGGACCTTCGATCAGCAAGGACCGGGCCATCCTCGCGTCTTATGAAGTATTGAATTATTTCAATATCTTGTGCTGATATGAAGCCCGTTGCAGCGGAGCTTGGGCGACCCCTTTTCTGCCCGGCGGCAAGATTTGCCGTGGGCGGACTGCAAAAGAGATGACCGTGATTGCCTCGCGCGGAGACGGCCTATATTAAAGAGTGGCTTTTCAGCAGCTCCCGTGAGGCAAGTCCGCCTGGTCAGGGAAACGCTCCAAAAGCCGCTAGCTGCAAGGTGGCTGCTTGGTCGCGAAGCGTTGGTGCTGTCGCGATCGCATCAATGAACGGAACCATGCTCAACAGTCTGGATCTTGAAGGCCGTCCACAGGACACAAGGGTCGTCGTCGCCATGTCCGGCGGCGTCGATTCCTCGGTGACGGCTGCGCTGTTGAAGTCCGAAGGCTATGACGTCGTCGGCATCACGCTGCAGCTTTACGATCATGGCGCGGCCACCCACCGCAAGGGCGCCTGCTGCGCCGGACAGGACATCCACGACGCGCGCAATGTCGCCGAGCGAATCGGAATCCCGCACTACGTGCTGGACTACGAGAACCGCTTCCGTGAATCGGTGATCGACAATTTCGCCGAGAGCTACGCCTTGGGCGAGACGCCGGTGCCCTGCATCGAATGTAACCGTTCGATCAAGTTCCGCGATCTGTTGGCGACCGCGCGCGAGCTCGGCGCTTCGGCGCTTGCGACCGGCCACTACGTCGCTTCGCGTCGTCTCGCCGACGGATCGCGCGCGCTGGTTTGCGCCGCCGACGCCGACCGCGACCAGAGCTACTTCCTGTTTGCGACCACCCGTGAACAACTGCAATATCTTCGCTTTCCGCTCGGCGACATGACCAAGCCCCAGGCGCGCGATCTGGCGCGGCGCTTCGGACTGGAAGTCGCCGAAAAGCAGGACAGCCAGGACATCTGCTTCGTGCCGACCGGGCGCTATACCGACATCATCGGCCGGCTTCGGCCCAACGCGGTTCTGCCGGGCGACGTCGTCGACCTCAATGGCCGCGTCATCGGCAGGCATCAGGGCATCGTTCATTTCACCGTCGGCCAGCGGCGGGGATTGGGTATCGCCTCCACCGCGCCGCTCTATGTGGTGCGGCTGGATGCGGCGAGCCGCCGCGTCGTGGTGGGTCCGCGCGAGGCGCTGCGGATGGATCGCATCGCGCTGCGCGACATCAACTGGATCGGCGACGGCCCGCTCGATCGCGCGGTCGACGAGGGTCTCGAGATCTTCGTGCGGGTGCGGTCGAGCCGCAGCCCCCAACCGGCGTGGCTGCGCGCCACCAATAGCGGCTATGAGGTCGAGCTGGTCGCGGGCGAAGAGGGTGTGTCGCCCGGCCAGGCCTGTGTGTTCTACGATGCTCCTGCCGGCCAGGCCCGCGTGCTCGGCGGCGGTTTCATCCAGAGCGCCACGGCCAGGAGCGCCTCGCAGAAGGCTGCGGGCAGGGAAGCGGCCGCAACGGCGCCACTCATCGAGGCGATGCGCGGATAAGATTTTCAGGGCGGGGGCATGGCGACAGATATCGACCGCGAGGGGGTCGCAAAGGCTTATGGGCGCTGGGCGCCGATCTACGATCTGGTGTTCGGCAAGGTATTCGACCACGGCCGCCAATCCACCATTGCGGAAGCCGACAGGATTGGCGGGCGGATTCTCGACGTTGGCGTCGGCACCGGCTTGTCGCTGTCGGAATATTCCCCAACCACAAAATTGTGCGGCGTCGATATCTCCGAACCGATGCTGCGCAAGGCGCAGAGCCGCGTCCGCGCGCTTCGCCTGAGCAATGTCGAGACGCTGGCCGTGATGGACGCCAAGAACCTGGCGTTCGCGGATTCGGCGTTTGACGTCGTGGTCGCGCAATATGTCATCACCGCGGTGCCGGATCCCGAGGCAACGCTCGATGATTTCATTCGTGTGTTGAAGCCCGGCGGCGAACTCATCCTGGTCAATCACATCGGCGCCGAGAGCGGTCCCCGCCGCATCTTCGAACTGGCGTTCGCGCCGCTGGCGCGCCGGCTCGGCTGGCGGCCCGAATTTCCCTGGGCGCGTCTGGTGAACTGGGCCGCCAAACATGGCGGCGTCACCCTGGCGGAGCGCCGGCCGATGCCCCCGATGGGGCATTTTTCGCTGATCCGTTACCGCAAGGCCTGAAAACTGTGATCTGGCTGCGCGGAACCCGCGCGCGGGCCGTCCGTTCTTCTCGCATGATGAAACATGCGATCGTTCTCTCGTATGCGCTGGTGGCTTCGGTGGAGGCAGCTAGTGCGCAGGCGCCGCCGACGCCGGTGACGCCGATGGCCCAGACGGCGCCTGTAGCGGCCGCCGATAATTGCGCGCCGATGCAGCCGGTTCCGCCCAAGGGCACCGTCGTGCCGGAGGGTACGACCACCGGGCAGCGCGGCGAGCTGCTCGGCGACAAGCTGGCAAAGTCCGACGGCGTCTTGTGCCCGCCCGCCGGTGTTGATCCGGAAATTCGCGCACCGACGCCCGATGCCGGCAATACGCCGGTGATCCCGCCACCCGGCAGCCCCGGCGGCGATCGCACCATCCGGCCGAAATAGCCTGGAGCATGATCCGGACCCGTAGGGCCGCGTTAGCGCAAAGCGGGCGGGGTACCGGTTTTCCGAAAAGATTACGCTCAAACAAGGAGATGAGATCATGATCCGATTCAACCTGATCGGATCATGATCCAGTGAAAGCATTCGCCTTCCGAGGCGTTTTCGAGCAAAGCGGGCGCCAATTCGCGTGAAAAAGAAGCCCTGTGGCGGGTTTGCTTGACAGGTCCAAGACCTGCTTCTTATATGCCGCGCGTTCGCGACTGCGGCATGTAAAAGCCGCGTTTGCCTGCGCCGTGGCGGGGTAGCTCAGCTGGTTAGAGCACGGGAATCATAATCCTGGGGTCGGGGGTTCGAGTCCCTCCCCCGCTACCAACGCCGTCTCCAATGCTCAGCGTTGACGGCACCCTCCGGCACCTCACCAGCGATAATCGCTTCGACCTGACGCACCGTCTCCAGCGATTGGCTTTCGATCGCGGGCGGGGTCAATCCGCCGATATGCGGGGTCGCGATGACATTGGGAAGCTTCGCCAGATCAAGTGTCGGCATCTGATCGCGGGCACGGCCGACGTCCATCGCCGCACCGGCGATACGGTTTTCGCGTAGCGCTGTGGCCAATGCCGCTTCGTCGACGAGATTGCCGCGCGACAGGTTGATAAAGAACGCGTCCGGCCGCATCCGCGCCAGCACCGCCTCTCCGATCAGGTTCTCGGTCGACTCATTGGCGACCGCGAGGCAAACGACGTAGTCGGAGCGCTCCAGAAGTTCTCCCAGCGGCACGTGATGGATGCCCTGCGCGCTGACGGTCGCATGGGGATCGGCGACCAAAATTTCCATGCCAAGTACTTTTGTGATTTCTGCAAGATATCGACCGATGCTGCCGTACCCGATGATGCCCAGCGTGCTGCCGGCGAGCTGCCGCCCCATCATCACCTCCGGCATCCGCCCGGAATGATAATCCGCCGCCGCCCGCGAGATGCCGCGCGACAGATCGACCAGGAAGCCGATCGCGAGTTCTGCGACCGATGGCACGAAGCCAGGCCCGGCCCGCGTCACCAGCACACCCGCGCTGGATGCAGCTTCCACGTCGATATTGCGGATGTCGACCGCGCAGCGAACGAAAGCGCGCAGTTTCGGAAGCCGCGGAAAAATCTCGCCGGGCCCTTCGGTCAAGCGGTCGGCCACGATGATATCGACATCGCGTGCGGCCTCGATCAGGCCGGCCGTGTCCAGCGCGTCTTCGCCTTCATGCAGGATGACCTGTGCCAGCGTCTGCCGCCCGTTCAGGCTGCGCTCGCCGTAATACTGGCGCCTGGCCTGGGGCGTATGGGTCAGCAGAACTTTTGCCATCCAACTAACTTTCTCCAAAACACTTCATCAATAGCCGAAGGCGCGCGGCAGCGCCGTGCTGATGCCGGGCACGAAGGCGATCACCAACAGACACAACAGCAGCAATCCGAGATAACCCAGGATCGGCTTGACCGTCTGCTCGATCGGCACGTTTCCGATCAGGCAGGCGCCGTAGAGGCCGAGCCCAAGCGGCGGCGCAAACAGCCCGATCCCCATCGCGATCACCAGCACCACGCCGAAATGCAAGGGATCGATGCCGAGCCTGACCGCCACCGGCAGCAGCAGCGGGCCGAAAATTATCAGCGCAGCGGCGCCCTCCAGCACCGAACCCATCACGATCAGCACGGCGATCGAGAGCAGCATGAAAAGCCAGGTGCCATGGGCGCCCGACAGCGACAGCATCATTTCACCCACCGCATGCGGCACCTGCTGCAGCGTGAGGATGAAGGCCAGCGATTGCGCCGCCGCGACGATGAAAAATACCAGTCCGGAACGCGTCGCCGCCTGCACGAAGCTATGGGCCGCGGTCCTAAGGCCGAGTTCGCGGAACACCAGGCTGCCGACGACCAAAGCATAGATCACCGCGAAGGCCGAGATTTCCGTCGCCGTCGCGAACCCGCTTTTGAAGCCTGCAAATATCATGAAGATCAATCCAAACGACGCGATCGCGCCGCTCGACAGCCCTGCCATCGGAGGCCTTTGTTCGGCCTCGACGAACGACGCCCGGCTTTTTGCGAAGATGATCGACACCGCGATCAGGGCCAGTGCCATCAGGCCGGCTGGCAAGAGGCCGGCGACGAACAATCCGCCGATCGACAGATTGGCCACGAAGCCCAGGATGATCAGATTGATGCAGGGCGGAATGGTTTCCGCCATCACCGCAGAGGCCGCGAGCAGCGCCACCGCGTTGCCCGGGTTCTGCCGGGAGCGCCGGGCCGCGGGGATCAGCACCGATCCGACCGCCGCGACGTCGGCCATCTTGGAGCCGGAGATGCCCGAGAACAACACCATCGACGTCACCATGACGACGTTGAGGCCGCCGCGCATGCGTCCCACCGCACGCTGCAGCAGTTCGATGAGGCGAACCGACATGCCGTTCGCTTCCATCAGATAGCCGACGAGAATAAAGAAGGGGATCGCGAGCAGCACGAAATTGTCGATGCCGCGCGCCATCTGCTGGGCGAAGATGACGCCGGGCAACGTGCCTTCGACCCAAATGAATGTCAGCGCCGCCAGCGCCAGCGCAAAGCCGATCGGCAATCCGCCGAACAGGGTGACGAAAAAGCCCACCAGCATCAGCGTTCCCGACGAGGGCACCAACGCCGGCAGCAGCCAATCCAGCGCCAGATAGAGGCCAACGATCAGCCCCGTCACCGCCACCGCGACGGTCATGTCGCGGACAGGACGGCGCCGAAAAACATCGGCCGCGAAAATCGTCATGAACAGCGCGCCGACGCCCATCGGATAGAACGTCAGTTCCAGCGGCAGTCCGGAGCCGGACGTCTGCCCGGTGATCAAATAGCCCAGCTTGATGGCGTTGAGGGCCACGTAACCGGCGATAATGGTGACCAGCAGCGCGCCGGTCGCATCAACCACGCGCCGTATGCCTTCCGGCAGCCGGTTGATGAAAAACGCCACGCCGAGATTTTCGCTGCGGGCCAGCGCGCTGGCGGCGCCAAAAAAACTCGATCCGACCATGAGGCCGCGCGCCACATCGTCGGCCCACTCCACCGGGGCATTGAACAGAAAGCGCAGCAACACCGAACCGCAGACGACCAGCAAATCGGCCGCGAGCAGGATCGCCGCCGTTGCGTCGCTCAATACCACCAGCGAGGCTATGAACCGGTGACCGGCGCTCAGCGAAAGCGCGGCGCCTGACATGCTCTGTCCCATCAAGCCTGTGTCGCGCGGATCATATCCACCACGGGTTTTGCCTCGGGGCGCGCCTTCACGAAATTGTCGGTTTGCGGCAGCACACGCTTGCGGAACGCCTCCTTGTCGCATTCCACGATCGTAACGCCCTTGTCCGCGAGCAGCGCAAGCGCTTCTTTCTCGACCGCAAGGCCATGAGCGCGCGTATCGGCGCCAGCCTTTTTGGCGGCATCGAGAAATCCCTCGCGCAGTTTCGCGTCCATGCGATTGAAGGTGGCATCGCTGAAATACGTCGCCAGCGGCGAGAAATTATGCTGCGTCAGCGCGTAGTTCTTCGATGTTTCGTAGAATTTGCTGGCGAGGATGGTCGGGGGATCATGCTCGAGCCCGTCGAGCACGCCGGCCTGCAACGCCGTATAGATTTCACCGAACGCCAGCGGCGTCGCGGCGGCGCCCATCAGGCGAAGGCATTCGGTGATGACCGGATTGGGCAGGGTTCTGATCTTGAGGCCGGCCAGATCCTCCGGCGTCTTCACCTGTTTCTTCGCCAGCACGCTGCGGGCGCCGAAATTATACGCCCACGAGATGATCCGGATATTGGCGCCCTTGAGCAGGGCTTCTTCGATCGGCTTGGCAGCGCCGGCGTCGAACGCCTTTGTCTGCTGTGGAAAGCTTGCGAACAGATAACCGAGGTCGAAGGTCCCGACCAGCGGCACCAGATTGGCCGAGATCGATGAGCCCGACACCATCAGGTCGATCACGCCCAGTTTGACGGAATTGATGACGTCGATTTCCTGGCCGAGCTGGTTGTCGGGGAAGAACGTGACTTCAACCGTCTCTCCCAGTCCATTCGCCTTCAGGTTCTTGACCAGGTTGTCGTAGTAAACGCGGCCGTTGGCATATTTGGCGTCGTTGGGCAGCGACGATGACAGTTTGAGTTTGGTGGTGGCGGCATGCGCGCGTCCGATGATGGCGGGCGAAAAAACAAGTCCCGCGACCAGTGCCGTCGACGATCCAAGAAGCAAGCGACGGCTGACGGGCGCAGTCTTCATGGTGCTTCCTCCAAGGCGTCTTCATTTTGCACCGCTATGAATCGTTGCGGTTGTTTGGCTCATTATTCGCAAATGTATGACCAAAAGGAAGCCCCATGCAAGCGTAGCAAGGTCGTCGAGATCAGCCAGGTCGAATGATGCATTTCCCGCGAGGCAAAGCTCCGGGATCGTGGGCTCGAACTGATTTCAGACGGACGTCGCTTCGGGGCGGGTAGCTGCAAGGATGGCGCCCACCGGCCAGACAAGGGCGAGGCCGGTCGGATGCCAGCAGGTTTGGACCGTAGCAAAGGCAAAGACAAAGATCACGCGCTAGACTACCATCTTCATGCGGCGGCGCCGTCCGAACGCAGGTTGAAACCGGAAATCGGAATCTCGCGGTATCGTTGTTCAGGTGTGCCTTCAACCTTGAACCCGAGCTTCGCCATTCGGAGCTCTTCTTCCATCGTGATCAGGACAGGCGGATATTCACCAATGATCACTGCCGCCCGTTCAAGAGTCAGCGTTTCCCTCTCATCCAAAAACATCTGATACATCTTGCTCAGTGGGCGTACATGTTCGAACGTGACGTCTTTTTTCCAGTTCTTGTCGCCCGACGCTCGAACCCGCTTGGCTGCATCACTTACGCGATGGTACGTTTGCCAGTTTTCCCTACTGAAACTCCCGCATTCAAAGTAGAGCGAGATCGCCCAAAGCATCTTGTTGATGGCAAAGCTCGGTTTGATCCCCGCCTTGGCGCAATCGATTAGCGCGTTCGTCAATATCCGGGCTTTTTTCGCCGCAAGTGTCTTACCGTGAATCGAGTAACGCATTTTTCGCAAGCAATAGTGCCATGAATTTCGACCGTATCGCCGTCGATGACGCTGGCGTGGCCGGTAAGATCAATAGCAATCGCACGCGGTAGTGGGAAGAGACTTTTAGAATAAGGGCGTTCGGCCGCGGCCGGCGCGGGTCCGTGCAAGGGTGGCAGTCTCGTCGTGTCAAAGCCGCGTTGCCTCGATTTCCTTCGCACTTGGCTCGGCAGGCGGCGCGGCGCGGCGCTGTTCGCGGCCGTGCGGCGAAGTAAAGTCGAGCGTCGGGCCGACAGGCACGATCCCGCTAGGATTAATCGAGCGGTGGCTTTGGTAATAGTGCCGCTTGATGTGTTCGAAATTCACCGTCCCGGCGATGCCCGGCCATTGGTAGAGATCGCGCGCATAAGCGGATAAATTCGGATAATCGCTGAGCCGGCGAATATTACACTTGAAGTGCCCGACATAGACCGCATCGAAACGCACCAGTGTCGTGAATAGTCGAATGTCCGCTTCGGTCAGGCTGTCGCCGAACAAAAAGCGCCTGCTGGCAAGCTGCTGGTCGAGCCAGCCGAGTGTCTCGAACAGCGGCCCGATCGCTTCCTCGTAGGCCGCCTGTGTGGTCGCGAACCCCGCCTTGTAGACGCCGTTGTTGAGTGTGTCGTAAATTCGGGCGTTGACCGCGTCGATGTCGCTGCGCTTGGCTTGCGGATAATAGTCGCCGGGCTTCGCTCCGATCGAGTCGAACGCCGAATTCAGCATTCGGATGATCTCGGAGGATTCGTTATTGACGATGGTGCGCCGGCGCTTGTCCCAGAGCACGGGGACGGTGGCGCGACCGGTGTAGCGCGGATCGGCGAGGGTGTAGATTTGATGCAGGAACTCGGCGTGGTTGACCGTGTCGGCGATGACACCGGGGCCATCGGCGAAGGTCCATCCGCGTTCCAGCATCAGCCAGTGCACCACCGATACCGAGATGTTGTCTTCGAGACCTTTCAGCGCCCGCATGATCAGCGTACGATGAGCCCAAGGGCAGGCGAGGCTGACATAAAGGTGATAGCGTCCGGCTTCGGCCTCAAAGCCCTCAACGCCGGTGGGACCGGCGCCGCCGTCTGCGGTAATCCAGTTGCGGAATGCAGAATCCTTGCGCACAAAGCGGCCGTCCGTCGACTTCGTTTCATACCAGGCGTCCTGCCATTGACCTTCGACCAGCAGTCCCATCTCGGCCTCCTCAGGCGAAGTTATTTTGCTTGGTGATCAGCGTACGCGCGAATGGTCCGGAGCGAAACTCTGCCCGCAACGCTGTCGGGGCCAGGCTTTCTATACATCCGTCTGCCGCGCCGATAGACAAGGCATTCACCGAAAAGTGGCTGAAACGACGGATGAAGTCGATTTCATTGCATGGCTTCGTTGCTCGCCGAAAGCTTGACGGATGCCGCCACCGCAGTTTAGCTGGCGCCAACAAATATCAAGACGGCTGGTCCTACAAAGCCATTGGGGAGAAGTAATGATGCGCGGCAAGTCACTGATGTTTCTATTGGCCACGGCCATGGTCGTGCTCGGGACGGCTCTCCTCGGCACTTCTGTCGCGCACGCGCAATACACGGCCAAGGATTGGCCGGACGGCCCGAGCAAGCAAAGGTTCGTCGACACCTGCAACGGCTGCCACGACATCAATCGGGTTCGTGTCGGCTATACCCCCGAGGGCTGGCTGACAGTCGTGCGCATGATGCAAAACATGAACGCACCCGTGCCTCCCGAAGAGTGGGGAGCGATGACCGATTACCTGATGAAAAACTTCCCGGAGCGCAAGCGCCCCGAGGCGGTCATCATCGATGGCCCGGCGAAGGCCGATATCAAGATGTGGGACGTGCCCACCCAGGGCTCGCGTCCGCATGATCCGCTCGCGGCTCGGGACGGCTCGATCTGGTGGACCGGCCAACTGGTCAACAAGCTTGGCCGGGTCGATCCGAAGACAGGCGCGATCAAGGAATATACACTGAAGTCGGCGTTCACCGGCCCCCACGGGCTCGCCGAGGACAAGAGCGGCAATATCTGGTTCACCGGCAATAACGCCGCGCTGATCGGCAAGCTCGATCCCAAAACCGGCATTGTGACCGAATACCCGCTCCCGGATGCCAAGGCGAAAGACCCGCACACCCTCAATTTCGATCAGAGCGGAATTCTTTGGTTCACGGTGCAGCAGTCGAACTTCGTCGGCCGGCTTGATCCAGCGACCGGGGCGATCAAGCTGATGACCTCGCCAACACCAAAATCGCGCCCTTACGGCATCGAGATCAACGCCCAGGGTGTTCCGGTGTTTGTCGAATTCGGCGCCAACAAGATCGCCACCATCGATCCGCAGACGCTCGCGATCAAGGAATACACGCTGCCCAATGCGGATGCGAGACCGCGGCGTCTGGCGATCGGTCCCGACGGCATGATCTGGTACGCCGACTTTGCGCGCGGATTTATCGGCAAGCTTGATCTGGCAACCGGTGCGGTCAAGGAGTGGCCGTCGCCGAGCGGGCCGAAGTCCGAACCTTACGGCATGGTCTTCACCAAGGGGGCGATTTGGTACAACGAATCCGGGGCCAAACCGAACACGATCGTTCGCTTCGATCCGGGTACCGAGAAATTCCAGAGCTGGGCCATTCCGGGCGGCGGCGACATCGTGCGCAATATGGATGTTACACCCGACGGCAACCCCGTCATGGCCAACAGCCTGACGAACCAGGTCGGGATGGTTCAGATCAAATAGGCCGATTTTTTCTCGAATCTGCAGAGACCCGGCGCTGAACGACGAGCCGTCTGATCACCCGGATCAGACGGTTTGCTATTTGTGCCGTTAGGGCATTGTGCTCTGCGGTTACCGATATTCCGGCGCCGGTCGATGCATGGTGGTGCATTGGGATGACCGCCGGATCGCGACCCTCCGCACCATTTATTGTAGCGCCGGCGCCCGTCCGTGGCCATCCGCGCGCCGCAACGCGACGATATTGCGCGGCGGGTAAGTCCATCTTGGTGCTGGAGCGGCCTGATCGGGTGTCGTACTGATAGGTCGCCGAACTGCATGGGTGGCCGCACATGAGCATTCTGCTGACGCTTATCCTGATCGTTGCCTTGATCGTTGTGGGTCTGGTCTTGTTCACCGCCAACACCGCGCGGAAGGTCGAAGCTGCGGTGCCGCCGTGCGGTCAATTCATCGAGATCGATGGCCAGCGGCTGCACTACGTCGACACCGGGGGCGCGGGTCCGGCCATTGTGATGATCCATGGCCTCGGGGGTACGCTTTGGAACTACACCTACGCGTTGGTTGCCAAGCTGTCGGGCGAGTTTCGCGTCATCGCGGTCGACCGCCCCGGCTCCGGCTATTCGACGCGCCCGGACGAAGCGCCGGCGAAACTCAGTGCGCAGGCCGATACGCTGGCAAAGTTCATGCGCGCGTTGGGGCTAAAGCAGCCGCTGCTGGTCGGGCATTCGCTGGGGGGTGCGTTGTCACTCGCGATCGCGCTTGATCATCCGGACTGCGCCGGCGCGCTGGCCTTGATCGCGCCGCTGACGCAGGCGCAGAACGAGGCGTCGGAACCGTTCCAGGGTCTGGTCGTCAAGTCGCCCGTGATGCGCAAGATCATCGCCTGGACGCTGGCGATTCCCATGTCGATCCGGAACGCGCCGATGCTGTTGACGATCGTATTCGCGCCGGACGCGGTCCCGGCGGATTTCGCCACGCGCGGCGGCGGGCTGCTCGGCCTGCGTCCTAAAAGTTTCTACAACACCTCCTCTGATCTCGCTGCAGTCAATGAAGATCTGCCGGGAATGATGAAACGCTATGGCGGGCTGACCATTCCGCTCGGCATGCTGTTCGCGAAGGGCGACCTGATCCTCGACTACCGCACGCAGGGCGAGGCGATGAAACAACAATGCCCGGCGCTCGATTTGGTGCTGACGGACGCGCATGGTCACATGCTGCCGGTGACGGCGCCCGACATTACTGCTGGCCTGATCCGCCGTCTTGCGGCGCGGCAGCTGACGCCGCACACCGCACGCGCGTGAGGGAACGCAGCGAATGCCGAAAACTCTCGAACCGCAAACATGAAGCAACAAGAAAATGAACGGTGAAGCGTCATTTCGTCCGGCAAGGGACGAAACTGCGGAATTCGACTACGTTATCGTCGGTGCCGGCTCGGCCGGATGCGTGCTCGCCAATCGTCTGAGCGCGGATGGGAAAAATTCGGTGCTGCTGCTCGAAGCCGGCCCGCGGGATACCAACCTTTGGATCCACGTGCCGCTCGGATATGGCAGGCTGTTCAAGGAGAAGACCGTCAACTGGATGTACCAGACCGAGCCGGAGCCGGGACTGGACGGGCGAAGCGTATTTCAACCGCGGGGCAAGGTGTTGGGCGGATCGAGTTCGATCAACGGCCTGCTCTATATCCGCGGTCAGCAGGAGGACTACGACCGCTGGCGTCAGCACGGCAACCATGGCTGGGGCTTTGACGACGTGCTGCCCTATTTCAAGAAAGCCGAAGACCAGCAACGCGGTGCGGATGATTTTCACGGCGCCGGTGGTCCGCTGCCGGTATCCGACCTGGGACATCCCGATCCGGTCTCGGCGGCTTTCATCGCGGCTGCAGCCGAGACCGGCCTGCCGGTCAATCGCGACTTCAACGGCGCGTCGCAGGAAGGTGCCGGGTTTTTCCAGACCACGACACGGCACGGCAGGCGGGCGAGTGCGGCGGTCGCCTATCTCCGTCCCGCCAAAGGTCGCCATAATCTGCATGTCGAGACTTCGGCGCTGGCGCAGCGCATCCTGTTCGACGGACGCCGTGCCGAGGCGGTCGAATACCGCCAGGCGGGCGCGTTGAAAACGGCACGGGCGCGCAAGGAGATACTGGTCTCCGGAGGGGCGTTTAATTCTCCGCAATTGCTGCAACTCTCCGGCGTTGGCCCCGCGGAACTGTTGCGCAAGCACGGCATCGGGGTCGTGCTCGATGCACCAGGCGTGGGTCACGACCTGCAGGATCATATGCAGGTCAGGATGGTCATGCGTTGCTCGCAGCGCATCACGCTCAACGACATCGTCAACCACCCCGTCCGAAAACTCCTGATGGGACTACGCTATGCGGCATTCCGGACCGGCCCGCTGACGATCGCCGCAGGCACGTCGGGGGCGTTCCTCAAGACCGATCCCCGCCTTGCGACGCCGGATATCCAGGTCCACTTCCTGCCATTCTCAACCGACAAGATGGGAGAGAAGCTGCATTCGTTTTCCGGCTTCAGCGCCTCGGTCTGCCAGTTGCGACCCGAGAGCCGCGGTTCGCTCCGCATCCGAAGCGCCGACCCCGCAGCGCCCCCGGAGATACGGATCAATTACCTGTCGACCGAGACAGACCGCACCGCCAATGTCGAAGGTTTGAAGATCTTGCGGAAGATATTGCAGGCCCCGGCGCTCGGCCCCTACGTCGCCGAAGAGGTCGATCCCGGCGCAAAGGTCGTGAGCGACGAGGCGCTGTTGAGTTATTGCCGCGCGCGTGGCAGCACCATCTATCATCCGACGTCGACCTGTCGCATGGGAAATGACCGGCTCGCGGTCGTCGATCAGCGGCTTCGGCTTCGGGGGGTCGAAGGTCTTCGCGTGGTCGACGCCTCGGTGATGCCGGACCTGGTGTCGGGCAATACCAACGCGGTGGTCATCATGATCGCGGAGAAGGCGTCCGAGATGATTTTGGCGGATGCGCGGTAGTCCCGGAGATACCGGGTTACGTTTGCATTCCGGCATCGGCGCGTTCTATCCTCCCCGCTCATCATCAGCCGCGATCTGGCGGGGCATCGACCTGGAGCATGAGTGGTGGCAATTCGACTGCGGATCGGCACGCGAAAGAGCGCCATGGCATTGGCGCAGACCGCGGAGATTGCCCGGCGTCTCACCGCGGCCGTTCCCGGTATCGAGGTCGAAATCGTCAAGTTCGAGACCACGGGCGATTTGGACCAGACCAGCAAGCTGCTATCGCACGGCGGCAAGGGCGGCGCATTTGTGGCCGAGATTCGCGATGCCGTCCGGTCAGGGAAATTGCAGGCCGCGATGCATTCGCTCAAGGACATGCCGGGCAACGAGGACACCCCGGGGCTGGTGATTGGGGCGACGCTCAAGCGCGATTCGGCAAGTGATGTCCTGGTGCTGCGGCCGGGACTTTCGGTTGAAGAATTCAAGCGTTCGCGCGGCAAGGGTTTCAAGATCGGCACCAATGCTGTACGCCGCGCAGCCTATGCGCGCCGGCTGTTTCCGGACGTCGAAGTGATTCACTATCGCGGCGCGGCGGACACCCGCGTGCGCAAGCTCGATCATCTCGAAAAACAACGTCTTCCCGACGGCAGCGAGGTTGGTCCCGCGGACGCGCTGATCATGGCGCGCTCCGGGCTCGAGCGCGTTGGCCTCGCCAACCGCATCGCCTGCGAATTTTCGGTTCAGGAAATGTTGCCGGCAGTCGGGCAGGGGATTGTCGCGGTGGAATGCGCCGCCAACGATTGGCCGACACGGCAAGTCCTTGCGGCTATTGACGACCTCGCCGCGCACCGGTGCGCCGACGCCGAGCGCGAGGTGCTGTGGGTGCTCAACGGCCACTGCAACTCGCCGGTCGCGGGATTCGCCACCATCGACGGCGCGCAGATGTCGCTGACCGCCTCGGTGCTGGATGAAGCCGGTGATTTATTCATCGAGGCCTCGCGCTCCGGACCCGCCGATCGCCCACGCGAACTCGGCCGCGCGGTCGGGCTCGAACTCCTGGTAAAGGGCGCGGCCGACATCATCGAGCGCAGCCGGCCGAAGTAACTCTATCCCTTGTACGCCCGCACGCGCTTGAGCATCTGCTCGACATGCGCGACCGGGGTTTCCGGCAAAATGCCGTGGCCGAGGTTGAAGATCAGCCTGCCGCCGGCGAAATTCGAAAGCACGTCGTCGATCGCGCGATCGAGCGCCGCGCCGCCGGCGATCAGCGCCAGCGGATCGAGATTGCCTTGAATGGCGACGCGGTTCTGCACGCGCTCGCGGATCAATGATGGCTCCGCCGCCCAGTCGATGCTGACGGCGTCGACGCCGGTCGCCTCCACATATCCCGGCAGCAGCGCGCCCGCGCCCCTGGGAAAGCCGATGATCCTTGCGTCCGGAACTTCTCTGCGCACGCCGTCGATAATGCGGCGGGTGGGTTCGGTCGACCAGCGCGCAAATTCGCGCGGTGGCAGTACGCCTGCCCAGGTATCGAAAATCTGCAGCGCGTCGGCGCCGGCCTTGATCTGCCCGAGCAAATACTGGATCGAGTTTTCGACCAGCACGTCGATGATTTTTGCGAACGCCTGGGGGTGGCGATAGGCCATCATCCTTGCCGGCGCCTGATCGGGTGTGCCTTGCCCGGCCACGATGTAGGTCGCGACCGTCCACGGCGCGCCGCAGAATCCGATCAGCGCAATTTTTGGATCAAGCTCGCGGCGGACGCGCCGCAGCGCCTCGAATACCGGCTCAAGCTTTTTGAAGTCGGCATGCGATGCAAGGCTTTCGACTTTTTCCGGCGTGTCCAGCGGATCGAGCCGCGGGCCTTCGCCGGCTTCGAATCTTACGGAGCGACCGAGCGCATAGGGGATGACAAGGATATCCGAGAAGATGATCGCGGCGTCGAAATTGAAACGGCGGACCGGCTGCAGCGTGACTTCGGCGGCGTATTCCGGCGTGAAGCAAAGATCGAGAAAGCCGCCGGCCTTGGCCCGCAACGCCCGATACTCCGGCAGATAGCGGCCGGCCTGCCGCATCATCCAGATCGGCGGGATCGATTGCCTGCGGCCGGAAAGCACCTCAAGGAAAGGTTTGATGGGTTGAATCTGGGTCAAATGCTGGGTCCGCAGGTCATCGCAGGCAAGGCTCTGCCCCTGATACACTGCGGAGGCAGATCAGGCCAAGAGATGAGCCCGAGACAGATCGCTTTTTGCAGTCGCAGGCGATGGGACGCCGCGCCGGCCCGGGGCTGATCGGACCGTTTTTGAGGTTCCCTCGCCTGTCGCCGCGCGGAACGCGGCGATTGCGGCCGCGTTATCTCGCCATGGAGGCTCACCATGGCCCGGAAATTCAATCCCGCCGCACATGACAAGCATGCCGCCGACCCCCGCGACGCCGCCAAGGCCGATCGGGACATGCACGAAATGCTGGATACCGGCCTGATCGACAGCTTTCCGGCGTCCGATCCCGCCAGTGCGGCGCAGCCCGCGCCGGCAAAGCCGCACCGCAAAGGCGGAAGCGGCGGGGATCACGATCGCGAAGGTAACTGAAAGGCTTCGTCCAGCCAGCGACCTCAATAATGCGGCGGCGGTTCGTTCGCCGCACCCGGCACTTGCGTCTCGGCCTCCTGCAGGCGTTCGCTCAGATGGGCGAGCTGCCGCGTCAGCGCATCGATCTTCAGCCATTGCTCGGTGATGGTCTTGTTCAGCGTCTCGATGGCGTCGTCCTGAAACGTCAGCCGGGCCTCCAGCGTATCGATCCGATCGCTGAGCGTCTTGATGTCATTCATCGCAATCCCGTCCCCTATCGCGCTCCCGCAACCCGTGGCCGAGCGCAATGCGCTCGTCAAAGACGAAGCACTCGCCGCGCCAGCGGCTCTGCGCTTCCGGTACGCGTTCCAGATATTTCAGGATGCCGCCCTTGAGGTGGTAGACCTCGGCAAAGCCGCGCGACAGCAAATAACTCGACGCCTTTTCGCAGCGGATGCCGCCGGTGCAGAACATCGCTACCCGCCGATGTTTTGCCGGATCGAGCTGGCGGGCGGCAAAATCCTTGAATTGCCCAAAGCTTTTGATGCCGGGATCGACGGCGCCCTCAAAGGTGCCCATCGCCACCTCGAATGCATTGCGGGTGTCGATCAGGAGCGTGTCGGGCGCGGCGATCAAGTCGTTCCAGTGGGCGGGATCGACATAGATGCCGACTTGACGCGTCGGGTCGGCCTGCGCATCGCCGAGAGTAACAATCTCCTTTTTCAACCGAACCTTCAGGCGGCGAAACGGCATCACCGAGGCGCTTGAAAATTTCAGTTCGAGATGGTCGAGCCTTCCGCCGAACAGGCCACCATTGTGCAACGCATCGACCAGTTCGCCGATGGCTTTTGCGGCGCCCGCGAGCGTGCCGTTGATGCCTTCGTGGGCCAGCAGCACGCTGCCCTTCAGCTCAAGATCGGCGCACATCGCCCGCAGCGGCTCGCGCAACCGGCGGAAGTCCGGCAGGGCGGCGAATTGATAGAAGGCGACCACCTTGTATGGCATCGCGGTGGTCTATCAGGGGGGCGGTCGAGGGGAAAGGTGGGATCGTCGTCCCTGAGAATGCAAGGATGACCCTGATATTGGGGTATGCGCCTCCTACCATTGCCCAGGACCGGATGGATGTGCCAATAACCCCCGGCAAATCGGGGCCGGGTATCGGCCGAGGAAAATATATGAGAACAGAAACAAAGTGAGCAACCTGGCATGAGGAATTTCCATCTCGCCGGCCGGTCGACGGTCCACTCAAAGAACGCGATGGTGGCGACCTCGCATCCGCTGGCGGCGCTGACGGCGATCGAGGTGCTGCGTTCCGGCGGCACCGCCGCTGACGCAGCCGTCGCGGCCTGTGCGCTGCTCGGCGTGATCGAGCCTCAATCCACGGGGATCGGCGGCGATTGCTTTGCGCTGATCCAGCCGAGAGGCGAGGGCAAGATTGTGGCCTATAACGGCTCGGGCCGCGCGCCGATGGCGGCGACGGCGGAATGGTACCTCGAGCACAACATGCACGCGATCCCGCTGACCTCGGCGCATGCGGTCACCATTCCCGGCGCGATCGACGCCTGGACGACCATTCTGCGCGACCACGGCAAGCTTGGCCTCGATACCTTGCTGCAGCCCGCGATCAAGGCCGCGGAGGAGGGTTATGTCGTCGCACCCCGTATCGCGTTTGACTGGAAAAACGGTTTCGAAAAACTAAAGAAGGGCACCAATACCGATCGCTATCTGCTGCCGCATGGCAGGCCTCCGGTTGCCGGCGACGTCATCAAGCAGCCTGAGCTCGGTCAGACGCTGCGGGCGATCGCGAAAGGTGGTCGCGATGCGTTCTACAAGGGCCCGATCGCCGAGGACATCGTCGAGACGCTGCGCGGGATCGGCGGCCTGCACACGATGGACGACTTTGCCCGCCACACCGGCGAAACGACGGTACCGATCGGCACCAGGTATAAGGACCTCGACGTCTGGCAGTGCCCGCCCAACGGTCCGGGCATCACCATGCTGGTGATGCTCAACATCCTGTCGCATTTCGATCTCACGAAATTCCCGCCGATGAGCGTCGAGCGGTTTCATCTCGAAGCCGAGGCCGCGCGGGTCGCCTACATGATGCGCGAACAACACATCGGCGATCCCGCCTTTGTCGATGTCGACGTGGCCAGGATTTTGGCCAGGGAATTCGCAGACGAGTATGCCGGCAAGATCCGCATGGACCGGATGCTCGATTTGCCGAAAGTGTCGCCGCCGATGAATCCGTCGACGGTATACATCACGGTGGTGGACAAGGATCGCAACGCCTGCTCGTTCATCAACTCGATCGCGCACTCGTTCGGGTCGGCGATCGTGTCGAACAAGACCGGTGTCCTCCTGCAAAATCGCGGCGCCGGATTCCGCATCCAGCCCGGCCATCCCAACTGCATCGCGCCCGGCAAGCGGCCGCTGCACACCATCATTCCCGGTCTTGCGACCAGGAACGGCCGCGCGGTGATGCCGTTCGGTGTCATGGGTGGGCAGTATCAGCCGGTCGGACAGGTCCACGTGCTGACCAACATACTCGATTACGGCTGCGACGTGCAGGAAGCGATCGATATGCCGCGCGGGCTGCATTATGAAAATGTCTATCAGCTCGAGGATGGCGTGCCGGCCCATATCGTCGAGGGTCTGAAGAAGCTCGGACATCAGACCACCAGCCTGGTCGCGCCGCTCGGCGGCGGTCAAGCGATCTGGATCGACTGGGACAAGGGCACGCTGACCGGCGGTTCCGATCCCCGCAAGGATGGTTGCGTGCTGGGGTACTAGCTAGTCCTCGCCGTCATTGCGAGGAGCGCAAGCGACGAAGCAATCCAGCCTTCCTTGCAGTCCTATGGATTGCTTCGCTTGCGCTCGCAATGACGGAGCCCGTCACCACGTCGCCGCGACCACGTATGATCGATAACGAAAATGCATAATGCATAACCAACGGGATATGGTAAATTCAGGGATGATGCCTATTGGCGAGCGGACTTCCCGGACCATTGCGACCACGTCCAACCTGCAAACAACGGCGCGCCCCACACGCCCGGCGGCTCCTGTGACGAGGACCATTGTGCCGCTCCACGTTCCTGCTTGACTCACATATAGCCCGACGGTTATATGTCAACCAATAGCCAGCAGGTTATCGATCGCAAATGCCGAACGCTCACGATGTGCTCTTCAGAACGCTCGCCGATCCGACTCGTCGGGCGATCTTCGAGCGCCTGTCCCGCGAAGGAGAGCAGACAGTCGGGGCTCTGACAGCTCAGTCCGGGGTCTCACAACCGGCCGTGTCAAAGCATCTCGGCATTCTGAAGCAGGCCGGGCTGGTACGCGACCGCCATGAAGGACGACAGACCCATTATAGCGCGCAGCTCGGCGCCCTTGCCCCCCTGATCGATTGGACAAGCCAGATGGCCGGCTTCTGGCAAAGCCGGTTCGATCACCTCGAAGATCTACTCAAAAGGATGGACCAATGAGCAACACTGCGACCGAAACGCTCTCCGTCGTTGTCGAACGTGAGATATCTTATCCGCCGGAAAAGATCTGGCGCGCGCTCACGCAACCACACCTGATCGAGGAGTGGCTCATGAAGAACGACTTCAAGCCTGTCGTGGACCACCGTTTCAATCTTCGCGCAGACTGGGGCGCTGTCGACTGTCAGGTAATGGCAGTCGAGCCGAACAAAACGCTGTCCTACACGTGGGCGGCCTATGGTCTCGAGAGTGTCGTCACCTGGACTCTCACCCCTACGGGCACGGGGACCCGCCTGCGCATGGAGCAGTCGGGCTTCCGGCCGGATCAGCAGCAGGCCTACCAGGGCGCCAAGGGCGGGTGGCAGCGGTTCCTTGCGGCCCTGGAGCAGGTATTGGCGCGGATAGATTGAAGTCTGCCGGCACAATTCAAAGCCAAGAAGGCGCGCACGCCGGAACTTTCACGTCGTTCCCTCCGCAAAATTTCTCGGCAGATTCCCGCAGGCTGCTTTGTTGCTTCGGTTCGGAACAACGCCTCATCGTTCTGGTTAGGACGGTGAGGCGCAGGCGTGCGCCGCTCCTGTTCGATGCCGGGATCAATGCGGCCGTCTGCAACGCGATCTTCCACGCCACAGGTCAGCGCATTCGCAAACTGCCGGTGCCACCGGTCAGGTCTATGGGGCCGCGGGCGGCTCGGATCAGCCCTGACGAAGGGTTTCCTTGAAGTCGCGGGGAATTATCGTTGCTTCCTGTTCTGCGATTCTGAAGCGGACTTGATGCCGTGGTCGCGCTCGACCGATTTGAGATGGGTGAGCCCGCCGACGGTCAGCCGATGTTCGTCACTCTCCCCCTGGTCAACCATGGCATAGATACGCTGGGTGAGGATTTTCCTCGCCTGCATCACCACGGAACGGTCATGCTCCTGCAGTTGCTGGTAGATGGAAAGCGCGCGTTCGATGGCGGCCGGGGCAACAAATTGCTCGACCGGAGTCTCTGCGGCCTCTATTGGCCCCTCGGTTACGGGGCGCCTGTTGCCCGCGAATTCCGTCGCAGTGTGCTCCAGCGCTACCAGGTCGGCCGCGCCTTCGACCTTTCCACGATCGAGCACATTTGGCGATTGACGGATCTGGCTCATAGCGCCTCCATGAATGCCGAACCGCGACTTCTGATGAACGACAATGGAACGATATAGTTCCAGCCGCAGAAACCCCGCTGGCGGGGGAGATAGGACATTGACCGTCATCAGTGCGGGAACAGGCCTCTCCGAAAGATGTTGATCCCGGAGCCCGTTCCGGTTCGGGATTCTCGTTTTTCAAGGGAGGATGTCGTGCGACTGCTTTCAAAAAACCTTAGCACAGCAAGTTCAATCGTTGCGCTTGGCTGCCTGTTGCTGGCCGGCCCTGTGCCCGCACAGTCGGTTGGCGAGAAGACCGGCATCAATTCGGCCCTGGATATAGCGCCGGCCACCGCCGATTTCGTCAAGGAGGCTGCGATCTCCGACATGTTCGAGATCGCCTCGAGCAAGCTTGCGCAGGACAAGGGCAGCGCGGCGGAGAAGCCCTTTGCCTCGCAGATGATCACCGACCACACCAAGACTTCCACCGAGCTCAAGGGCCTGGTGACCAGCGGCAAGGTCAAGGCCGAGTTGCCGACCGCGCTCGACAGTTCGCACCAGAGCAAGCTCGACAAGCTCAAAAGCGAAAGCGGCAAGGATTTCAGTTCGGATTACGATTCCGAACAGGTCAGCGCGCACAAGGACGCCGTGTCGCTGTTCGAGCGCTATGCCAAGGGTGGCGACAATGCCGATCTTAAGGACTGGGCCGGCAAGACCCTTCCCACGCTGAAGCATCATCTCGAGATGGCCGAGAACCTGAAGAAAAAGTCCGGTGGGTCCACTTAAGAGACATTGGACGACACATCTCGGGCAGGCGGCGGGCCATCCCGCCGCCTTTCTCGTGGTGATCGTCTACGCCTTGTTATGGCTGGCGTTCGACCGGAGCACGTTCGACTGGAACGCGATTGCGACGCTGGCGGTTTTTGTGATGACCCTGTTCATTCAACGGACCAACCGGCGCGACACGCTGGCGCTGCATGCCAAGCTCGACGAGCTGCTGCGGGTCGATCACGCGGCGCGTTCCGAACTCACCCGGCTCGACGAGCAGGAACCCGAAGTCATTGTGCGTCATCGCGACGAAGAGGTGCGCAAGGCAACCCCTGACCCCGACGCCACCCGCTGACGATCATGTTGACGGCATGGGCTGCCTCAAATTTCCGCATCAGCATCAAGCTTTTTAGCGGGAACGAAGGCGGCAGCTGCGGCTTGGTTCGGCATAATTCATTTTCTCACGGAGAAATCGCGTGCAAATTCGTGCGGGTTACGACATCGCCTTTCAATGCTTCCAGGAAACCCCGATGGTCCTGATGCTCAGCATTGAGTCGGCGCGGGTCGGCGATCTCCTGAGCGAACACCGGATCAGATTTTTGCCGGATATCGCTTCGCGCGACTATGTCGACATGTTCGGCAATACCTGCACCCGCATCGTCGCGCCGCCCGGCCTGCTCGAAATCCGCAATGATTTTCTGATCGCCGACAGTGGCTTGCCCGATGCGGTCGCGCCCGATGCTCGCCAGCTCGAAATCGGCGAATTGCCGGATGACGTTCTGATCTATCTGTTGGGCAGCCGCTATTGCGATACCGAAAAATTGTCCGACCTGGGGTGGTCGCTGTTCGGGGCGGTCGCGCCGGGATGGTCACGCGTGCAGGCGATTTGCGATTACGCCCATGACCGCATCAGTTTCGGCTATCACCACGCGCGTCGCGACCGCACCGCCTGGGAGGGTCACGAGGAGCGCATCGGCGTCTGCCGCGATTTTGCCCATCTGGCGGTGACGCTGTGCCGCTGCATGAATATTCCGGCGCGCTACTGCACGGGCTACCTCGGCGATATCGGCGTTCCCTCCGATCCGGCGCCGATGGATTTCAGCGCCTGGTTCGAGGTTTATCTGGACGGGCGCTGGTTCACTTTCGACGCGCGTCACAATCACCCGCGGATCGGCCGCATCGTGATGGCGCGCGGCCGCGACGCCGCCGACGTCGCCATTTCAACCAATTTCGGACCGGTGCAGCTGGCGAGATTTTCGGTCATCGCCGAAGAAGCAACGCCGGCGGCGAAGCGGGTGTCCCAGGTTGCGTGATCCCGTCATTCCGGGATGGTCCGCAGGACCGGGCCCGGAATCTCGAGATTCCGGGTTCGATGCCTCGCACGCCCCGGAATGACGGTTCTCCCCGGCGTATTTGCATGGGTTGGTGGGCTGGCAACGCCGAGAGCGTTGCGCTAGACACGCCTCCGATACGCAAAGAGGGTGTTCCAGGATGCGCTTACCACATGCAACGATCCAGATGCTGGCCGCGATGGCGATGGCATTTTTTGCCGTACCAGTGTGCATGGTGACCACAGTAGCGGCCCAGACCGCAGGAAAAGCGATGACCACAGCTTCGGGTTTACAGATTATCGACAGCAAGGTCGGCACGGGCGCGACGCCAAAGCCCGGCCAGATCTGCGTGATGCATTACACCGGCTGGCTTTACGAGGACGGCAAGAAGGGCAAGAAATTCGATTCTTCCGTCGACCGCAACGAGCCGTTCGAATTTCCGATCGGACAACACAGGGTGATCGCGGGCTGGGACGAAGGCGTCGGCTCCATGAAGGTCGGTGGCAAACGCACGCTGATCATTCCGCCCGCGCTGGGTTACGGCGCCCGCGGCGCCGGCGGCGTCATTCCTCCGAACGCGACGCTGATGTTCGACGTCGAATTGCTGGATGTGAAGGGCTAGTCCAAAAAAAGACCGGTCCGAAGGGACCGGTCTTTTCATCTGAGTTCGACAACTCGATCAGAGCTTTTTGTTCGCCGCGGCGGCCGCCTTGTTCACGGCGTCCTTGGTGGCTTCCTTGGCATCGCCTACGGCCTTCTGGCCCTTGCCCTTGATTTCCTGAACGGCGCCTTCACCTTGCAACCTATCGGAACCGACGGCTTCGCCGACGCCCTGCTTGGCCTTGCCCATCGCCTCGTTGCTGGTGCCCTTGATTTTGTCTGCGGTGCTTCCCATAAAAAAATTCTCCTGTTCGCGTTAAGCTTGACTGGTGCAAGTCCCCAATCGATCAAATGTTCCGCTACCGTCTGGTTTGTGATCACGGAAATCTGTAGCGTTCGCCAAAGAATTCACCGGAACACATCGTCATGAGCAACTCTCATACCCATTCTGATCACTCCCATGATCACGGCGAGGACGCGCGCTGGAAGCATGATGGTGTCCGCGTGATTCCCGGAAATCAGCTTGATCCCAACGTTCCCTCAACCCCGGGCATGGACCGCAAGGCGGCAATCAATTTTGCGCGCGTAGGCGCCCAGAAATTGTGGGCCGGCACCGTGACCATCAAGCCCGACGCCAAAACCGGCGCGCATCATCACGGCCACCTCGAGAGCATCATCTACGTGGTAAAGGGCAGGGCGCGGATGCGGTGGGGCGAACATCTGCAATTCACCGCGGAGGCCAACCCCGGCGATTTCATTTTCATTCCGCCTTATGTGCCGCACCAGGAAATCAACGCCAGCCGCGACGAGGTTCTGGAATGCGTGCTGGTGCGCAGCGACGGCCAGGCGGTCGCGATCAACCTCGACATCGAGCCGGTCGAGAAGCCCGAAACCGTATTGTGGATCGATCCGGTGCACCGCGATCCAGCGGAGCCAGAGTAATCCGGCGGAGGCGACGCTCGGCGTGAAGCCGGAAATCCTGCCCTTCCACGCTTGTACGCCTCGCATGCGATTCCACGCCCCCGCCCTGCAGCGTAGGGTGGCTTCCGGGGCAACGCGTGGTCTGCTACATTGAATCGCTGTTGGGCTTTTTAAGCGCCGAACTTCAAACAGATGCGGTGCTGCAAGCAAATCCGCAAAATCAAGAGCTGTGATCGGAGAGGAATCGTGAAGGAATTCAGTCAATCGTTGGGGCGGCGCGCGGTCATCAAGGGCGCGGGACTTGGCCTCGTTGCTGGAGGTATCTCCGCAGCACTTCCATCCCGAAACGCGAGCGCGGCGGCGGAAGGCGGCGAGATCTGGAGCAGCGAATACTGGACCAAGAAGGGTGACGTGCCCTTGTGGATGTTTCGCAAGCGGCTCGGCGCGCCCAAGGCCGGCGAGCCATCACGGCCTGTCCTCTTCCTCGTTCACGGCTCCTCGGTCACTTCGCGGACGTTCGATCTCAACGTACCCGGCCACGGCGAATATTCCGTGATGAATGCGTTCGCCCGCTATGGGTTTGATGTCTGGACCATGGATCACGAGAATTACGGAAAATCGGGGCGCACCTCCGGCAATTCCGACGTCGCCAGCGGCGTCGAAGATTTGAAGGTGGCGATGGAAGTCGTCGCTCGCGAGACCGGCCGGCAGAAATACCATTTCCTGGGCGAGTCCTCCGGCGCGCTCCGCGCTGGCGCCTATGCCATGGCGGCGCCCGATCGCATTGACCGGTTGGTGCTTGCGGCCTTCACCTACAAGGGGGAGGGATCTCCGACCCTGAAAAAACGCGCCGAGCAGGTCGACTATTACCGCACCCACAACATGCGCAAACGCGATCGCGAGATGATTCGCTCGATTGCGACCCGCGATAAACCCGGCACCAGCGATATTGCAGCGGTCGAAGCGCTCGCGGATGCGGAGATGCAATTCGGCGACCAGATTCCCACCGGCACCTACCTCGATATGACGGCCAATATGCCGGTGGTGTTTCCGCAGAAGGTGCTTGCGCCCGTGCTCCTGATTAGCGGTCAGTATGACGGGAACGCTACCGTCGCCGACCTTGAGGAGTTCTATAATCTGCTCCCCAACGGCGACCGTCAGCTCGTCATCCTCCCGGGTACCGCCCATTCGCTGACGCTCGCGACCAACCGCGAATTGTTCTGGCATGTCACGCGGTCGTTCCTGACCATGCCGACGCCGCTGGCGACGTAAGCGCTGATTGCTGTCATTCCCGGGCGTCGCGCAGCGACGAGCCCCGAATCTCGAGATTCTCCGATGTGCAATTGCACATCGTAGCTCGCTCGTTGCACGAGCGCCCCGGAATGGCTGGTGACCCAAAAAAAATCCAAAATCGAATGTCGGATTTGGGCCCGGGCGATCGTCCTTGGGTCGACCTCATTGAAGGAGAACCTGCCCATGTCCAAAATCTCACCCTGCCTGTGGTTTGACGGCGAGGCCGAGGAAGCCGCGAAGCTATATGTCTCGCTGTTGCCGGATTCGCGGATCGACCGGGTCCAGAAGAACCCGGTCGACGGTCCCGCCGGAAAGGCCGGCACCGTGCTGGTGGTCCAGTTCACGCTCGCCGGCCAGCAATATATGGCTTTGAACGGCGGTACGCGGTTCGAATACACCCAGGCGATCTCGTTCAAGATCGACTGCGAGGATCAGGCCGAGGTCGATCGTCTCTGGGACGCGCTATCGTCCAATGGCGGGTCGGTCGAACGATGCGGGTGGCTCAGGGATCGCTTTGGCGTCTATTGGCAGATCGTGCCGTCGGTATTGCCGCAATTGCTTGGCGGTTCCGATCGCGCGGGCGCGCAGCGCGCGATGCAGGCCATGCTGAAGATGGTCAAGCTCGACATCGCGGAGTTGCGGAAGGCGTATGAGGGCAAGTCGGCCGCCTAGAAACCGAGGTCAAGCCGGAGCGCGGGCCTCATGGTTCGAGACGCGTCGCAAGTGCGATGCTCCTCACCATGAGGGTCCAAGACCTCATCCAAGACCTCATCCTGAGGAGCGCTCCGTCAGGAGCGCATCTCGAAGGATGAAGCCACTGGACAAATTCCTTAATAATTGAACCGAAGTCCGACGTCGCGTGGACGGTGTTGCCGACTGTTTGCGGTCCGAGTGTGCCGTTGACGAAGAGGCCGGCGACCCCGCTCGATGGTGAGTGACCGCGAAATTGAAATGCACCGATGGACTTACGATTGTTGTGCACCCACAGTGGGGGGACTGCAACACCCACCCATCCGTGAACATCGTGCCCAAATCACCTTCTGTTCCCGCCTATTCGATCGCGTGGAACGCCATTATTGCCCTTGTCATTTTTTTCGTGGCGCACCTGGCGCTTCTGGTCGGCGTTACCACGCCGGATAAATTCTATTTCGACGAAGTGCACTACGTGCCGGCCGCAAGGCAAATGCTTGCGCCGGCGACGTCGGAGCCGGTGCTCAATCCGATGCACCCGCCGCTGGCGAAGCAGTTGATCGCGCTGTCGATCCAGGGTTTCGGCGATGGCCCGCTGGGCTGGCGCTATCCCGGCGTGCTGTTCGGTTCGCTGGCGATCGTCGCGGTCTATCTCTGCGGCCTCGCGCTATTTACAGCCCGGGGACCCGCGATCGCGTCCGCCCTGATCGCGTTTTTCAACCAGATGCTGTTCGTGCAATCGCGGATCGCGATGCTGGATATTTTTGCGCTTACGTTTGGCCTGTTTGCGATCGCGGCATTCATGCACGGCTATCGCAAACAGCGGCCTCAGCTCTGGTTCGCTCTCGCTGGGCTGGCTTGCGGCCTCTCGATCGCCGGCAAATGGAGCGGATTGTTCGTGCTCGCGACCTGCATCGCCATCGTCGCGGTGATCCGCCTGATGCAGGGCTGGCGCACGCGCTTTGACGACGGCAAAGCCGCCGACTGGTGCCGTCCGGATCTCTGGCCCGATTTCAAATCCTGGCACTTTGTCGCATGCTTCGTGCTCATCCCGGCCCTGGTCTACCTCTCGACCTTCGTGCCGCTCTATGGATTTTCAATTCCCGATCTCTTCGAGGCGCAGCGCCGGATCTTCGGCGACAACACCACGACCGCGATCGCAGGCCACACCTATATGAGTTCATGGCCGTCCTGGCCGTTCCTGGTGCGGCCGGTCTGGTATCTCTTCGACAGGATCGGCGATGACCGGATCGCGGCCGTCGTGCTGCTCGGCAATCCGCTGGTGCTGTGGCCGGCATTGCCGGCGCTCGCGATCTGCCTGCGCGACTGGGTCGTGGCGCGCCGGTATGATGCGTTTCTCGTCCTGTCGTTCTATTTTGGGCCTTATCTTGCGTGGGCGTTGCTGCCGCGGACGCTCGGATTTCTCTATTATTACCTACCGTCGGCAACGTTCGCGAGCCTGGCGCTGGTGTATCTCCTCAGGCGGGGCAACAGTCCGCCCTGGCTGTTATGGGCCTTTGTCGCTGTCGCGTTCGCTGGTTTTGCCGTGATGCTGCCGATCTCGGCTGCGTTCGTGGGAACGTCGATGGAGACGTTCGACCGGCTGATGATTTTCCAGAACTGGATTTGAATCTCCATGCGCTGCTTCGATGAAGCGCTTGACCGCCTGCCGCACGCGGGCAGGCGGTCAAGGGCAGCAACGCTCACTTCGCCGCGGTCTTGATGTCCAGATTAACGACCTGAACGCGGCGGTTGATCGGGTCCATCGGCGCGTTCGGATCCTTCGGCCTCGACTTGCCGTAGCCGACGGTGACAAGATCGGTGCCGTTGATGCCGTACTTCTCGGTGAGGTAGCGCTTGATCGTATCGGCACGGCGCTCGGACAAGTCCTGATTGTAGGCCTCGCTGCCAATCGCATCGGTGTGACCGGCGACCACGAAGGTCGAACCCTTGAGGGTCGGATTCGAGAGCGCCTTGCCGAGTTCCTGCACGGAGGGCAGCGAGGTCTTGCGGATCTCGGCCGAGTTGTAGTCGAACTGGATATCGAGATCGATCTTGGGTTTGGCCGACGCGATCTCCGCAATCTCCTGGCGCTCGCCCAGCGAGAGCGATCGGGTCTTGCGGTTGCGCAAACTGTCGACGAAGCTGATTTCCCTGGCCTTGATCGAGGGATCGACCTGCGGCGCCGCCGAAAGGCCGCGGGTCAGCGGCTTCGGCTGCAATGCGTTGAGGATTTGATCGGCGGAAGCATTGTTGTCAGCGGCGACGGCAAGCCCGGCCGTCATCGACAACGCGGCCCCGAGCGTAATCGCCGCCGGGCCGGCAAGTCTGATAAAACTGATCATCGTCGTGATCCTCGCGGTTACGTTGATAGCGTTTTGGATTCTTGAACGTTACGATGGGTTCAATTCAGCGGATGTGATTCAGGTCACATCGACCCCCGGGAGACCGACTGGCTTGAGGCACCCCCCGAAATCGCAGGATTCCTCAGGTAAATTGAGGAGCGAACACTGCGTCCCGTTAGGTCCAGGCCAATCCCCCGCGGCCGCATCGCGCCCCGCCAGCGCCGATGTACGAACAAAGATTTGGCCAGATGCGTTTCTAAAAACCTTGATCGCGAAGAAAAAACGTTCGATCGCGTCGAAAAGTAGAGTGGGCGAAGTAACCTGACCCTGTTTCCAACACAGAAAAGACAAACCGAGTATCGGGGGCATCGTCCGATCCTGCCGGGGCCCTCGGGGACCTCGGTATCCGTATTGATCGGTTCCGCCGTCATTGCCGCCGCGATTTTGCTCTCGACGCTGATTACCGCGGTAGGCACGCGGTTCGTCGGCATGGAAAGTTCCAGCGACGACAATGTGTGGCTGATCGACCGCCTCACGGGCAGCGTTTACAGGTGCAAGGCGCCGGAACGCGGCAAGGCCTCGTGCGACCCGGATGTCGCGACCGGGAGCATCGGCGGGCGGGCAAAGCCGTGAGCGGCCTGTTGGCGAGAGAGTTCTGGAGCGAAGTGGATGCCATTCCGCGCGGGAAAAACGCGTCAGAAAAAGGATGGGACCTGCGGTTCTGATTCAATCAGAACCGTTCAGGCTACAGAGCATGATCCGGAAAAGTGGGTACCGGTTTTCCGAAAAGATCATGCTCAAACAAAGAGATGAGATAATGATCCGATTCAACCTAATCGGATCATGATCTGGGCGGGGCGGGACAATCCTTTTCGCCTGGTTTCCAATAAACTGCCACAGCCGATTGGCGACGGGACCATGCGGCGTGTCCCGCCGCCGCGCCGCGACCAGTTCGCCTTGTCCACCCTTGAAGTAAGTGCCCGTGATCGAAAGCAGGCTTGCCTCGCGCAAATTTTTTTCGATCAGATAACGCGGCAGGTGTCCCCATCCCATGCCCTGAAGAATGAGCTCCTTCTTCATCAGTTGATCGCTCACGGTCCAGCTGCGCGCACCCTCGAGGAGAAAATAGTCCGCTGGCGGTGAGTGGCGGGCGCTATCGCGGATCACGCATTGCACGTAGTCGCGCATTTGTTCCGGCGTAATGGATTTGGAAACCGGAAAACGCAGGAAATTCGGGGCGACGACAGGCACCAGCTTTACCGTGAACAGGTCGACGAATTCGAGTCGCGGATCGGTCTTGTCAATGTGGTGGAAGATGAGGTCCGCCTCGCCCTCGAACAGGCGCTCCCAAGGTCCTGAAATGGCTTCGAAATGAAGGTGCAGCCGGGTGCCGGGACAGTCATCGAAAAAACTGCGCAGCAGCCAGCGGCGCCTACAAGGCCAAGCCGGCGAGGGTGTTCCGGTTCGAGGACATCCAGCAAGCGCATCGATTGCTGGAGACGAACGAAGCCGGCGGCAAAATCGTCGTCCGCGTCTGAACCTGTATCGGCCCTCACCACCAGGGGCGCGCCCGACAGCGTGTCGTCGGCGCGCGCCACGCCTCCGCTTCGTGTTCGAAACGCATGCGAAAATCGCGGGCGGCGTCCGGTGCCTTGAAAAATACGCCCCTTGAAATGCCCGAATCCGGCTAGATTGCCGCGCGATGTCCCGCGCCGATGAACCTGCTTCCCTGACCAAGGCCGCGGCCAGGCGTATCTGGCTGCGCGCCCAGCGGCTCGATACCGAGGCGCCGTTCGGCGACGGGCCTGCGGCAACTGCGGCGGCCGTCGAACATCTCGGCTACGTGCAGATCGACACCATCAATGTGATCGAGCGTTGCCACCATCACATTCTCTGGAACCGGATTCCCGAATACCGGCGCGCGGATCTGCGCCAGGCCCAGAGCGTCGACAAAAGCGTATTCGAATACTGGACCCATGCGCTGTCTTACGTGCCGGCCAGGGATTTCCGGTTCTTCATGCCGGCCATGAAGGCTCACCGGCGCGAGGGTCACAAGTGGTTCAAGGAGGTCACGCCAGCAAGTTTGCGCAAGGTAATGCAGCTTCTCAAGAAAAACGGCGCGCTGACCATCCGCGACATCGACGACGACGTGCTGGTGGAGAAGGTGCATGCCTGGGCCAGCCGCAAGCCGTCGAAACGGGCGCTTCAGCTGGCGTTCTACACCGGCGCGGTCACGATCGCCGAGCGCAACGGCATGCTCAAGACTTATGAGCTGATGACGCGGCATTTTGGCTGGGACAAGCCACCGAAACCGGCTTCAGCGCGCGAAATCACCGCTTATCTGCTTGACCGCGCGCTGCTGGCGCAAGGGCTCGTGAGCTTGGATTCGATCTGCCATCTCGACGCGCCGAACAAGCCGGCGGTCCGGCGATTGATCGAGGCAAGGGTTCGCCGCAAGGAGCTGGTGCCGGTTGCGCTCGAAGGCGCGGGCAAGCAGATGCACTGGGCGCTGCCCGAAATACTGGAGACCACCGGCAAGACCCAATCCGAACTCGCGCATATCCTGTCGCCTTTCGATCCTCTCATCATCCAGCGCAAGCGGACGCATCTCATCTTCGACTACGAACATCGCTTCGAGGCTTATGTACCGAAGGAAAAGCGGCGCTTCGGCTATTTTGCGCTACCGGTCCTGGTCGGGGATGACATCGTCGCCGCGCTCGATCTCAAGACCGATCGCCAAAACCGCAAAGTGTTGTTGCAGAAATGGAATTGGGTCGGCGCCGGCGCGCCGAAGGGCGCGCGCAAGGATCTCAGGCGCCGGATCGAGGAAGAACTGCATCATTTCGAGCGGTTTCAGCTCGCCGAGTAATGGGAACCGGCCGCCTCCTCACCGGTTAGCCCCGATAATCATCTGGCGGAGGCGCCCATGGGCAAAGACAAGTCGATCCTCAAAAAGATCACCGACACGATGAAGGACATCGCGAACATCGCCGCCGATGCCGCCAATCACGCCCTGCAGGAAGACGAGCCGCCGCGGCGAGCCAACAGCAAGGCGACGAAGGCGCAAACGAACAAGGCGCGCTGGGGAAGGCGCGCATAGTTCATGGCTTGCCCGGGCAGGAGGGATTTGCCTCCGTAGTGAAGGCGGTCCTTCCCGCATTACTCCCTTTGTTCCCGCTCCTCCCAGATGCTATGAGCCCTGAGCGGCCCGGCCGCCGCCACAAGAACAAAATTCGGGGAGGAAACTCATGGCTACCACCATCATCACCGCGCCCGGCGCCGCAAAAAGCGACATCGAGACCTCGACGATCCGCGCGATCTCGTGGCGGCTCATTCCGTTTCTGGTGCTGGCCTATTTCTTTTCCTATCTCGACCGCGTCAATCTCGGCTTCGCCGCGCTGACCATGAATGCGGACTTGAAGTTCTCGCCGACGGTCTTCGCCTGGGGCGCCGGCATCTTCTTCATCGGCTATTTTATCTTCGAGGTGCCGAGCAATCTGGCGCTGGAGAAATTCGGCGCCAGCCGCTGGATCGCCCGCATCATGCTGACCTGGGGCATCATCTCCGCAACGATGGCGCTGGTGTCGGGTGTCTGGAGCTTTTACGCGTTGCGCTTTCTGCTTGGGGTAGCCGAAGCCGGATTTTTTCCGGGCATCATCCTTTATCTGACCTACTGGTATCCGGCGGAATACCGGGCGCGGTTTCTCGCCGCCTTCGCCATCGCCGTTCCGGTTTCCACGGTGATCGGCGCGCCGATCTCCGGGCTATTGCTCGGGCTCGATGGCGCGATGGGACTGAAGGGCTGGCAATGGCTGTTCATCATCGAGGGCGTTCCCTCCGTCCTGCTCGGCATCGTCACCTGGTTCTATCTCACCGACCGGCCGGCGAAGGCGAACTGGCTCACGCCAGCGCAGAAGGCGTGGCTGTCGTCGCGGCTGGAACGTGAGATCGCCGCCAAGCAGGCCGCGACGCATCTCACACTCGGCCAGGCGTTGCGTTCACCAAAGGTGCTCACGTTGAGCCTGATCTATTTCGGGTTTGTCGCAGCCCTCTACGGCATGCAGTTCTGGCTGCCGCAGATCGTCAAGGCCTTCGGCTTTTCCAACGCGCAGACCGGATTCGTCACCGCGGTCCCCTATCTGTTCGGCACCGTGGCGATGATCCTGTGGGCGCGGCATTCCGATGCCACGCGCGAACGCGTGAGGCATGTCGGGCTTCCCCTGCTGTTGACCGCGGTGGCGCTCGGGGTTTGCGGCTACATGGACGATCCGTCGGTGACGATGGTTGCGTTGACACTGGCCGCGATCGGCACTTTCTGCACGTTCGCCGTGTTCTGGACGTTGCCGACCGCCTGGCTCTCCGGAACTGCGGCGGCCGGCGCGATCGCCCTGATCAACTCGATCGGCAATCTCGCGGGGTTCGGCGGGCCGTATCTGATCGGTTGGGTCAAGGAGGCGACCGGCAGCACCTCGACAGGTCTGCTGGTGCTCGCCGTGCTGCCGCTGATCGGGGGACTTTTGGTCTTCCTCGGCGGCCACGAGACCAAGGCGGAATTCGCAGGCATGGGGAAGGAGTAGCTCTCGCCTGCGCGTTCGCAGGCGAAATCCGAAAATTAACTAATGTTCACGAATTGATGATCACTGACGAATATTGACATTCATCATTCAATAGTCAACACTCCTCATCAGGCTTTTGCCGGAGGAGGGTCCGATGTTCGCTCGTTCGATTTTCGCAAGCTATTACAGGCTTTTAGTTGGCATGATGCTGGCCGCTATGGCGGTCGCCCTGGCCGGCTGCAACGATGCGGTCGCCCAGAAACCAATGCCTTCCAGGCCGGTTCTGGTCGCCACGGTTCACTATGAGTCGCAATCCCCGGAGCGCAGTTTCGTCGGCACGATCAAGCCCCGGATCGAGACCGACATGGGCTTTCGCGTGCCCGGCAAGGTCGCCAAGCGACTGGTCGAAGTTGGCCAGACCGTGGACGTGGGCCAGCCGCTCGCCACCCTCGACGAAGTCGACCTGAAGCTGCAGGCCGAGCAGGCCGAGGCCGAATTCCGCGCCGCCACCGGCGTGCTGGCGCAGGCGGGAGCCGCCGAGCAGCGCGCCAAGGATTTGCGCGCCAAGGGATGGGCCACCGACGCGCAATTGGACCAGGCCAAGGCCGCCGCCGATGAGGCGCGGGCACGCCTCAATCGCGCCGAGCGCTCGGTCGAACTCACCAAAAACTCCCTGTCTTACGCCACCCTGGAGGCCGACACCCGCGGCGTCGTCACCGCGACCTTGATCGATGCCGGACAGGTCGTGGCATCCGGGCAGACCGCCATTCGTGTCGCGCGCTTTGCCGAAAAGGAAGCCGTCGTCGCCATCCCGGAGACGCTGGTCGGACGCGCCAAGGACGGTGTTGCCACCGTGACGCTGTGGTCGGAACCCAACAAGAAATACGTCGCCAAACTGCGCGAGGTCGCGCCGTCGGCCGATCCCGCAACGCGGACCTATCTGGCAAAATTTTCTCTGCCCGGGGCCGGCGAGGACGTCTCGCTCGGCATGACCGCGACGCTGACGCTGGCCGATCCCCAAAGCGAGCGCGTGGCGCGGCTGCCTTTGTCGTCGCTGTACAGCCAGGGCGGCGATCCCTCGCTCTATATCGTCGATGACAAGGGCGAGGTGACGTTGAAGCCGGTCGCGGTCAAATCCTACGAGAGCAGCTGCGTCGTCATTTCGGGTGGCGTCGATGAGGGCGCGAAGATCGTCGTGCTCGGCGTGCAGAAACTCGATCCGACCCAGAAGGTCAGGGTCGTGTCGTCGTTGTCGTTCTGAATAGGGGAGATGTGCGATGAAGCGCTTCAATCTTTCGGGCTGGGCGGTCAGCCATCCCGCGCTTATTCTGTTCCTGGTCATTGCGCTGGGTGCGGCGGGCTTCTTCTCCTACCAGCGGCTCGGCCGCGCCGAAGATCCCTTCTTCACCGTCAAGGTGGTGAACGTCTCGGCGATCTGGCCGGGTGCGACGGCCGCGGAGATGCAGTCCCAGGTCGCCGACCCCATCGAGAAAAAGCTGCAGGAGCTGCCCTATTTCGAGAAGGTGCAGACCTATTCGAAGCCGTCGTTCACGGCGATGCAGGTCACGTTCCGCGATTCGACGCCGCCCAAGGACGTGCCGTATCTGTTTTATCTGTTGCGCAAGAAACTGGTCGACGTGCAGGGCCAGTTGCCTGCGGGCCTGCTCGGGCCGGTCGTCAACGACGAATTCTCCGACGTCGATTCGATCCTTTATATGATGACCAGCGATGGCGCCGATTATGCGCAGCTGAAGAAGGCCGCCGAAGGCATGCGCCAGCGGATTCTGAAGGTACCTGGAGTGACCAAAGTCGATCTCTACGGCACCCAGGACGAGAAGATTTACGTCGAGTTCTCGCATGCCAAATTGGCAACGCTCGGCATCACGCCGCAGGCGCTGTTTGATTCGCTGGCCAAGCAGAACAATGTCGTGCCGGCCGGCACGGTGGAAACCTCCTCGCAGCGCGTGCCGCTGCGCGTCACCGGCGCGCTCGACGGCGTCAAGGCCGTGGCGGAGACGCCGGTCGAGAGCAATGGCCGTGTGTTTCGCTTAGGCGATATTGCCACCGTCACCCACGGCTTTGCCGATCCGCCGAGTTTTGTGGTGCGTCAGGAAGGCAAGCCCGCCATCGGCATCGGCGTGGTCACCGCCAAGGGCGCCAATATTCTGGAGCTCGGCAAGGACGTCGCCGCTGCGACCGCGGAATTCATGAAAGCGGTGCCGCAGGGCATCAATGTCGACCGGATCGCGGACCAGCCGGAAGTGGTCGAGCACGCGGTCAGCGAATTCGTGCACTCCTTCATCGAGGCGCTTGCGATCGTGCTTTTTGTCAGTTTCGTCGCGCTGGGCTGGCGTACCGGCATTGTGGTGGCGTTGTCGGTGCCGCTGGTGCTGGCGATCGTCTTTATTGTGATGAACGCAATGTCGCTCGATCTGCACCGGATCACGCTCGGCGCGCTGATCATCGCGCTTGGTCTGTTGGTCGACGACGCCATCATCGCGGTCGAGATGATGGTGGTGAAAATGGAGCAGGGCTGGGACCGCGTCCGCGCGGCGTCGTTTGCCTGGGAATCCACCGCCTTCCCGATGCTGACGGGAACGCTGGTCACGGCGGCGGGTTTCCTGCCGATAGGATTTGCCAATTCGGCGGTCGGCGAATATGCCGGCGGCATCTTCTGGATCGTGGCGATCGCGCTGGTCGCATCCTGGTTCGTTGCGGTGATCTTTACGCCCTATATCGGCGTCAAGCTGCTGCCGAACATTGCGATCAGCCATAACCACGACCCGCATGCGGTGTATGAAACCCGCGTCTATCGGATTCTGCGCAGCATGATTCAATGGTGCGTTAACCACCGCCTCACGGTGGTGCTGGCGACCGTCGGCGTGTTCGTGCTGTCGATTCTGGCGTTCGGCCATGTCCAGCAGCAGTTCTTCCCGCTGTCCGAGCGGCCGGAATTGTTCCTGCAGTTGCGGCTGCCGGAAGGCACCGCGTTCAATGTCACCGAAAAGTCCGTCAAGAAGGCGGAAGCGCTGCTGAAGGACGACCAGGACGTTGCGACCTACACGTCCTATGTCGGCCAGGGTTCGCCGCGCTTCTGGCTCGGGCTCAATCCGCAACTGCCGAACGAGGCGTTCGCCGAGATCGTGATCGTTGCGAAAAACGTGGAGGCGCGCGAACGGATCAAGGCGCGTATCGAGAACGCGGTCGATGACGGGGTGTTGACGGAGGCGCGCGTGCGCGTCGATCGCTTCAATTTCGGGCCGCCGGTCGGCTTTCCGGTTCAGTTTCGCGTGATCGGCCCCGACGCCCAGACCGTCCGCGACATCGCCTACAAGGTGCGCGACGTCGTCAAGCAGAACAAAAATATCAAGGATCCGCAGCTCGACTGGAACGAGCAGTCGCCCTACCTGAAGCTCGTGGTCGATCAGGATCGCGCCCGCGCGCTGGGGCTTACCCCGCAGGACGTCTCACAGGCGCTGAGCATGCTGATCTCGGGCGCGCCGGTGACGACGGTGCGCGATGGCATCGAAAAAGTCGATGTGGTGGCGCGCGCGGTGCCGTCGGAGCGGCTTGACCTTGGCCGTGTCGGCGATCTCACCGTGACCTCGCGCAACGGCGTCGCCGTACCACTGCAGCAGATCGCGAAGATCGAATACGCCCACGAGGAGCCGATCATCTGGCGGCGCAACCGCGACATGGCGATCACCGTGCGCGGCGACGTCGTCGACGGCGTGCAGGCCCCCGACGTGACCAACCAGATCTGGCCGAAACTGCAGGAGATCCGCGATCATCTCGAGCCCGCCTACCGGATCGAGCCGGGCGGCGCGTTCGAGGAATCCGCCAAGGGCAATGCCTCGATCTTCGTGCTGTTCCCGCTGATGGTCATTGTGATGCTGACGCTGCTCATGATCCAGTTGCAGAGCTTCTCGCGCCTGATCCTGGTGTTCCTCACGGCGCCGCTGGGCATTGTCGGTGCCTCTCTGGGACTCAACGTCGCCAATCAGCCGTTCGGCTTCGTGGCGCTGCTCGGGTTGATTGCGCTGGCCGGCATGATCATGCGCAATGCGGTGATTCTGGTCGACCAGATCGAGACCGATGTCGCCCACGGCCTGACGCGGCGGGAGGCCATCGTCGAGGCCACCGTCCGGCGAGCCCGCCCGGTGGTGCTGACGGCGCTTGCGGCTATCCTGGCGATGATTCCGCTGTCGCGCTCGGCGTTCTGGGGCCCGATGGCGATCACCATCATGGGCGGCCTGTTTGTTGCAACTTTCCTGACCTTGCTGTACCTGCCGGGCCTCTATGCGCTTTGGTTCCGCAAGAGCCTTGAAGAAAGCGGTCCAAGCGAACATCTTGATCTTGCGCCGCAACATCAGGACCAGACCCGCCCCGCAATTCCGCTTGCTGAGGCGGCGGAATGATTGAACATTGAGCATGATCTGGAAAAAGTGGACACAGGTTTCCCGATCATGCTCAAACAAGAACCTGCGAAGACTGATTTGAGCACTGGCATGACGCTGACTTCGGAACATATCGAATCGGACACGAGGGAACGAATCGTCGTGGTGGCGGAGCGTTTGTTTCGCGAAATCGGCTATCAGAAGACCACCGTCGCCGACATCGCCAAGATGCTGCGCATGAGCCCCGCCAACGTCTATCGCTTTTTCGATTCGAAGAAGGCGATCCACGAAGCCGTCGCGCGCAGCCTGATGGGAGAGGTCGAGGTCGAGGCGCAGCGGATCGCCAACACGCCAGGTCCGGCGGCGCCACGCTTGCGCGAGTTACTGACGACCGTCCATCGCATGAACTCGGAGCGCTATGTCGGCGATTCCAAGCTGCACGAGATGGTCGCCGTCGCGATGGAGGAGAGCTGGGAGGTCTGCGTGGCCCATATGGAGCTGATCACGCGGACCATCGGCGGTGTGATCGCGCAAGGCGTAGCGACCGGCGAGTTCGAAGTGGCCGATCTGCAGGACGCGGCGTTGTGTTCTTGCGCGGCCATGATCAAATTCTTCCATCCGCAGATGATCGCGCAGACCGCCAACAAGCCGGGACCGTCGATCGACCAGATGATCGACTTCGTCCTGGCCGCGCTGGCGCCGCGCCGCCGTTGACAGATACCCAATTGACCGTCATTGCGAGCAGAGCGAAGCAATCCACCGGGCCTCATGACGCAATGTGGATTACTTCGTCGCTTTGCTCCTCGCAATGACGGCGGAACCGGAGATACAAGCGTGGACGCATCAAGCCCGAAGGACCTGCATTACTACGAGCCGCGCAACGGCCACGGCCTCAGGCATGACCCGTTCAATGCGATCATCGCCCCGCGCCCGATCGGCTGGATCTCGTCTCGCGACGCCAAGGGCAACGTCAACCTCGCGCCCTACAGCTTCTTCAACGGGTTCTGCTACTCGCCGCCGATCATCGGGTTTTCCTCGACCTCCTGGAAGGACAGCGTCGCCAATATCCAGGAGACCGGCGAATTCGTCTGGAATCTCGCGACCAGGGACCTGGCGAAGCAGATGAACGCCACCGCCGCGCATGTCCCCCACGAGGTCAGCGAATTCTCGATCGCGGGGTTGACGGCGGCGCCGTGCAAGCTCGTCAACGTACCCCGGGTCGCGGAAAGCCCGGTCTCGTTTGAATGCAAACTGTCGCAGATCGTTCAGCTGCAGGGCGCCGACGGCAAGAAGGCGCAGGCCTGGCTCACCCTCGGCGAGGTCGTCGCCGTCCACATCGACAAGGCCATGATCAGGGACGGCGTCTATCAGACCGCGCTGGCGCGGCCGATCGTGCGTGCGGGTCGCCGGGGCGACTATTTCGAAATCCGGCCCGATGCCCTGTTCGAGATGACGCGTCCGGATTAAGTTACTGATCGTGTTTCGGAACTGCCGGGTTTATCAGCCGTTATCCGCAAGCCGCGTTCCCGCATCAATTTCGCTTTATTTTCAATGCGAAGTATCAACCAAATCTCACGCATTCCGCTAGAGTGAGTCGTCTGTTGGCACATGTGTAGCTGCCGCCTTGCGCCGCCAGCGCCGACCATGAGGACACAGCCCATGAGCTCCTTCCGCCGCGACTTCATCACCAAGCCGATTTTTTCCTGGGCCCGCGGCGTATTGCCGACGATGTCGGATACCGAGCGCGAGGCGCTGGAGGCCGGCGATGTCTGGTGGGACGCCGACCTCTTCACCGGCAATCCCGACTGGTCGAAACTGCTCGGCAACGCCCCGGCGATGCTGACGGCTGAGGAAAAGGCCTTCCTCAACAGTCCGGTCGACGAGCTCTGCGCGATGCTCGACGACTGGAAGATCAATTGGGAATGGCGCGACCTGCCGCCGGAGGCTTGGGAGTTCATCAAGCGCAACAAATTCTTCGGCATGATCATCCCGAAGGAATTCGGCGGGCTCGGCTTTTCGCCCTACGCGCATTCGGAAGTGGTGCGGAAGATTTCGTCGCGTTCGCTGTCGGCCGCCGTCACGGTGATGGTGCCGAACTCGCTGGGGCCGGGTGAGCTGTTGATGCGCTTTGGCACCAAAGAGCAGCAGGAGCGATGGCTGCCGCGGCTTGCCGATGGCCGCGACATTCCCTGCTTCGGACTGACCAGTCCGGAGGCCGGCTCCGATGCGGCCTCGATGATCGACGCCGGCGTCATCTGCAAGGGCCAATTCGAGGGACGCGAAGTGCTGGGCTTAAGGCTCAACTGGCACAAGCGCTACATCACGCTGGGTCCGGTCGCGACGCTGGTGGGCCTGGCCTTCAAGGCCTACGACCCGGATCACCTGGTCGGCACACAAGACGAACTCGGCATCACCGTGGCGCTGATCCCGAGCCATCTTCCCGGTGTCGAGATCGGACATCGTCACCTGCCGGCGATGCAGGTGTTCCAGAACGGCCCGAACTGGGGCAAGGACGTTTTCATCCCGATGGATTACATCATCGGCGGACAGGAGCGTCTCGGCCAGGGCTGGAAGATGCTGATGACGGCGCTTGCCGCCGGGCGCGGCATCTCGTTGCCGTCGCTGTCGGCGGCGGGTGCGGCCTATGCGGCGCGAACCACCGGCGCCTATGCGCGAATTCGCGAGCAATTCGGGATCGCAATCGGCAAATTCGAGGGCATCGAGGAACCGCTCGCCCGTATCGCGGCGACAGCCTATCTGCTCGACGCGGCGCGCCGGCTGACTTGCGCCGCGCTCAATCAAGGCCATCACCCGGCCGTGATCTCCGGCATCATGAAGCTGCAGGCCACCGAGCGCATGCGGATCGCGATCGACGACGCCATGGATATCCATGGCGGCAAGGCCGTGATCGACGGCCCGCAGAATTACCTGGGCAATCTCTATCGTTCGGTGCCGGTCGGCATCACGGTGGAGGGCGCCAATATCCTGACCCGCAATTTGATCGTGTTCGGGCAGGGCGCGATCCGCGCCCACCCTTATCTGCTCCAGGAGATGAACGCGCTTGGCGAGGAGGACCATGCCAAGGGCCTGGACGCCTTCGACAGGGCGTTCTGGGAACATGTCGGTCACAGCGTTGCCACGCTGTTTCGGGCCTGGGGCCGCAGCTGGAGCGGGGGGATGTTCGCGCCGGCGCCCGAGGCCGGCGAGGCGACCGGATTTTATCGCCAGCTTTCGCGCTACTCGTCGGCCTTTGCATTGTGCGCCGACATGGCGCTGTTGACGCTGGGCGGCGCGCTCAAGCGCAAGGAAATGCTCTCCGCGCGGTTCGGCGACATTCTGTCCGAATTGTATCTGCTGTCGGCGGCGCTCAAGCGCTGGGAGGACGAGGGGCGCCAGGCGGCCGATCTTGCCCTGCTGGAATGGTGCATGGGAAACGGCTTCCGCACCATCGAGAACCGTTTTGCGGAGATCCTGGCGAACTTGCCGAACCGATTCATCGCCGTCGTCCTGAAATTCCTGGTCCAGCCGTTCGGCGCGCGCGTGCTCGGGCCTTCGGACCGCGTGGTGCACGAATGCGCGCAGCTTGTGCTGGAGCCATCGGCGGCGCGCGATCGGCTGACGCCGGATCTGTCGCATGTCGACGACGACCGCGGGGTCGCCCGGCTGGAGAAGGCGTTCATCCTCGTCACCGCCACTGATGCGATCGCCAAGCGGATGCACGCCGCCCGCATTCACGACTGGCAGGAGGCCGTGAAGCGGGGCGTCATCACCCAAGCCGAGGGCCATCAAATTGCGGCGGCGCATGAAGCGGTTGCCAAAGTGATCGAGGTCGATGATTTCGCGCCGGAGGCGCTATCGCCGACCTACAAGAAACCCGCGGATGTGCATCAGTTCTTTCAGGAACTTGGTGAAACGAGGGCGGCAAGCTGATGGCGCGACCGGTCTTTATCGTCGACGGCAGCCGGACGCCGTTCCTGAAAGCGCGCAGCGGGCCGGGGCCCTTTACGCCGGTCGATCTCGCCGTCCAGTGCGGCCGGCCGCTGTTGGCCCGGCAACCCTTCGCGCCGACAGCCTTCGACCAGGTCATCCTCGGCTGCGTCAATGTCATTGCGGACGAGATGAACCCGGCCCGGGTCGCGGCACTGCGGCTCGGCATGGGCGAAGCGATGGTGGCGTTCACGGTGCAGATCAATTGCGGCTCCGGCATGCAGTCGATCGACACGGCGTATCGTTACATCCAGGAGGGCACCTCGGATTTGATCCTGGCCGGTGGCTCTGAAGCCCTCAGTTATGCCCCGCTGGTGTGGCCGCAGCAGGGGGTGCGCTGGTTTGCAGGGCTTGTCGGCGCCAAGGGAATTCTCGCCAAGCTGGCGGCGATCGCCGGGGCGCGCCCGGCTTATTTCAAGCCGGTCATCGGCCTCGAGCGCGGCCTGACCGATCCGATCACCGAACTCAACATGGGACAAACCGCCGAAGTGGTCGGCCATCTCTTTGGCATCACCCGCGCGCAGTCGGACGCCTATGCCGCCGAAAGCCATAAGCGGCTGGCCAACGCGCAAGCCCAGGGTTTCCTCAAGGGCGAGGTCGAGACCGCGTTCGCGCGCGACGGAAAATTCTACGATCACGACGATGGCGTACGGCCGGATTCGACGCCGGAGACACTGGCAAAACTAAAGCCGGTGTTCGAACGCCCTTGGGGCCAGGTCACCGCCGGCAATTCCTCGCAGATCACCGACGGCGCCTCCTGGACCATTCTGGCTTCGGAGGACGCCGTGAAAAAGCATGGCCTGACGCCAAAGGCCGTGATCGTGGACAGCCAATGGTCGGCGCTCGATCCCTCGATCATGGGCCTCGGGCCGGTTCTCTCCGCGACCGAACTTTTGAAGCGCAACCACTTGTCGCTGGGAGACATCGAGACCTGGGAATTGAACGAAGCCTTCGCCACCCAGGTGCTGGGATGCCTCGCGGCCTGGAACGACGAAAAATTTTGCCGCGAGGTCCTGGGGCTCGACGGTCCGGCCGGACAGATCGACCACGCCAGGCTCAATGTCGACGGCGGCGCCATCAGCCTCGGTCATCCCGTGGGCTGTAGCGGCAACCGCATCGTGCTGCATCTCGTCAACGCCATGAAGCGGCTCGGCACCAAGCGCGGCGTCGCCACCGAATGCATCGGCGGCGGGCAGGGCGGCGCCATGTTGATCGAAACGGTATAGGGAACGCCATGGACAGCAAAATCATGGACGTCCTCGCCGATCGCGTGCTTGAGCTCGGCCCGAAGCCTCAAGCCGGCGGTCCCTATCGCCATTTCAAGCTGACGCGGGATGCCGACGGCATCGCCTGGCTGTTGTTCGATCGCGAAGGCGCCAGCGCCAACACTCTGTCGGCCGATGTCATTGCCGAGCTTGATTCCGTGCTGGCGGCGCTGGAGAGCGAACGCCCAGCCGGGCTTGTCATTCGCTCGGCGAAGAAATCCGGCTTCATCGCCGGCGCCGACGTCAACGAGTTTCGCGGCGCGACCGATCCGGGCCCGGTCGAAACGCAAATCGGCCGTGCGCATGCCGTGATCGACCGTCTCGAAGCTTTGAGACTTCCGACCGTCGCCGTCATCCACGGCTTTTGCCTCGGCGGCGGGCTGGAAGTCGCGCTCGCCTGCCAGTCGCGGATCGCGATTGACGGGGCGCGGTTTGGCTTTCCGGAGGTGATGCTCGGCCTGCATCCCGGCCTTGGCGGCACCGCGCGCTTCACCCATCTGGTCAATCCGATGCAGGCGATGACGCTGATGCTGACTGGCAAAACCATCGACGCGCGCCGGGCAAAGTCGCTCGGGCTTGTCGATGCGGTGACGCAGGAACGGCACGTTCGCAACGCCGTGAAGGACGCCGTGTTCGGCCGCCTAACGCGCGCTCGCCCCGGCCTCCTGGACACCATTCTCAACTCGGGCCCGGCGAGAGGGTTTCTCGCTTCGCGGATGCGCACCGAGGCTGCAAAGTCGGCGTCGCCCGAGCATTATCCCGCGCCCTACGGGCTGATCGATCTCTGGGAAAAGCATGGCGGCGACAAGGCGGCAATGCTGGCCGCCGAGAAGAGCTCGTTCGCCCATCTGATGGTGACGCCGACGGCGCAGAACCTGATCCGGGTGTTCTTCCTGCGCGACCAGATGAAGAAGCTTGCGGGCAGCGGCAACAAGGTCAGCCATGTTCACGTCATCGGCGCCGGTGCGATGGGCGGCGATATCGCGGCCTGGTGCGCCAATCAGGGTTTTCGGGTGACGCTCGCCGACATGAAGGCTGAGCCAATTGCAGGCGCGATGAAGCGCGCCACAGATCTGTTCGACAAGATCATGCGCAGGCGCACGGATATCCGCGACGCCCTGGACCGGCTCGTTCCCGATCTCGACGGCGAAGGCGTCCGCAACGCCGATCTGATCATCGAGGCGGTGCCGGAAAAGCTGGAATTGAAGCAGAAGGTCTATGCCGGCCTCGAGCCGAAGCTGAAACCGGGCGCGATTCTTGCCACCAACACCTCGAGCATTCCGCTGCAAGACCTGCGAACGACGTTGAAATCCCCGGAGCGGCTGGTCGGATTGCATTTCTTCAATCCGGTGTCGCGCTTGCAACTGGTCGAGGTGGTCAGCCATGACGGCAGTGACCCGCAACTTCTGAAGGAGGCGCTGGCCTTTGTCGGCGCCATCGACCGCCTGCCGCTGCCTGTGAAGAGTTCGCCGGGCTTTGTCGTCAACCGCGCGCTGACGCCCTACATGCTCGAGGCGATGGTGATGCTCGATGAGGGGATCGACAAGGTCACGATCGATGCAGCCGCGGAGAAATTCGGCATGCCGATGGGGCCGATCGAACTCGCCGACCAGGTCGGGCTCGATATCTGCCTCGCGGTCGGCGATATGCTGCGCTCGAAATTCGGCGATCTACTGCCGCCGACGCCGGCATGGTTGCGCGACAAAGTCGCCAAGGGCGAACTCGGCCGCAAGACCGGCAAGGGGTTCTATGTCTGGAAGGCTGGCAAGGCCGAAAAGTCGTCCGGTTTGCCTTCGACGGCGCGGCCGACCGAGCAGATGATCGACCGGCTGGTCCTGCCGATGTCGAATGTCTGCGTCGCGTGCTTGCGCGAGGGCATCGTCGACAACCCCGACATGGTCGATGGCGCGATGATTTTCGGCACTGGATATGCGCCGTTCCGGGGCGGTCCGTTGAATTATGCGCGTACCCGGGGTGCGGAGAATGTGGTCTCGACGCTTCGCGCGCTCGCCGCAAAACTCGGTGGCCGGTTCACGCCGGATGCCGGCTGGGACAGTTTCAAATAACGCAAAGTTCGAATCCGATTTTGACGGGGCACTTCAGACATGACCGACACGCAAGCCGTTCACGCCCCGCCGGTCACGGAAAGCGAGCCGCAGGGCGACCTTTGTACCCGGACACTGGCGATGCCGGCCGACACCAATCAGAACGGCGACATTTTCGGTGGCTGGCTGCTCAGCCAGATGGATATCAGCGGTGGAATCTTTGCTTCCAAGATCGCGAAATCGCGAACGGTGACGGTCGCCATCGATGCGATGAATTTCCGCAAGCCGGTTTATGTCGGCGATCTCGTTTCGGTGCATGCCAATCTGGTCAGGATCGGCAAGACATCGATCACGGTCCATCTCGAGGCCTGGGTCGTTCGCCGCAAGGAGATGCAGTCGATCATGGTGACCGACGGCAATTTCACCTATGTCTCGATTGACGATCAGGGACATCCGCAAGCCATCCAAAAGGATCCGGCGCCGATCTCGGCGTGATGATCGTCGCCGCCTTGGTCCTCCGCGCGTGCCGCATTGCGGATGACGCTTTCCGTTACCCCTCAGCTTGGCAACGTGGCAGAATAGGCCGCGCGATCCCCTGTTCAGTCAAGTGAGCGTCAGGAGGCATTGTCATGAAGGCGATATTTCACGCAGGATTTGTTGTGCTCGCATGTGCACTCACGTCAATTGAAATCGCCGCCGCGCAACCCGCCAATATGGGATGCACTTCGGAAAATTCGATCCGCGCCACGCAAACGCTGCATTGCGAGGGCGGGGTAACGATCGTTGCCGAAATTGGCGCCCGATATACTGTACAGGATCGAAGCGGCAAGGGCCGCGTGGATACGGTCGAACTCGGCAGCAAGGCGTTGCTGATCGATGTTCTGAGGAGATCGCGTGGGAATAGATTTCAGGTCATCACACCGCAAGCGATCGCCGGGGTGCGCGGCACGAAGTGGGCGGTTGATGTCGCCGAAACAAAGACTTCCGTCTTTGTCGTCAATGGCCGGGTCGCTGTCAGACGCCGAACGGGCAATCATGGTGTAACCCTGGGTTCGGGCGAGGGTGTAGATGTCGAGGAGGCTGGCCCCTTGACCGTGAAGCGTTGGCCTCCAGCTCGTGTAGCTGCCTTGCTGGCGCGTCTCGGACAGTAAGCAACGAATGACCGGTCGCTATCTTCGGACCATATCCGCCCTCGCTCTGGCAGGGATCTGGGGGTTCGGGGTCTATTTTGAACACGATCGTGGTCAGCTGCGATTTCTTGATCGCTTCGAATCCACAACGGTTGATCTGCGAACGCTTGTCCGTGGCGTAAGGGTGCCGCCGGATATCGTGACCATTGTCGCGATCGACGACGCCATCGTGAAGCAGAAAGGCGCCTACCCGCTCTCCCGGATCGATCTTGCGAGGATTGTGGACGCGATCGCGCGGCTGGAGCCAAAAGTCATTGCGGTCGATCTTCTGCTGGTCGACAAGGGAGGCGATGACGCCGATGAGACCCTGGCGAAGGTCCTCGCGGCGCGTCCTGCCGTAATTGCGGCCGCCGCATTATTCCCGGAAGCCAGCCAGTCGATTTCTACGGAGAACGACCAGGGTCCGCTCGCTCGGCTTCCAAGGGCTGAGGGATTCCTGCTGCCACTGAAGAAATTCGCCGATCATGCGCAAATTGGCATCGTCAACGTGGCGACCGACCAAACCGGTACACCTCGATCCATCCCGCTGCTGTTTCGAACAAGCGACAGGGTCGAGATGTCGTTTCCACTCAGGGTTGCGGCCGTGGCGACGGGAACGGAGCCCACGATCGAGCCAAACCGTCTGGTGCTGGATCAGCGATCGATTCCCACCGACGTCGAACATGCGCTGCCGATCACATTTTATGGTCCAAACCGGACGATCCGAACGATAGGCGCGGCCGCGGTGCTGGCCGGCGATATTGCGCCCGATGCCATTCGAAACCGAATTGTCGTCCTCGGCGCGACGGTCATCGGGGGCGGGGACTTTTTCTCTACCCCCTTCGAGCCGCTGATGCCGGGAGTGGAAGTCATGTCGACGGCCATCACGCACCTTTTGGCCGGAGATGGCGTATTGCGGGATCGGTCGGTACGCATCGCCGACGGCGTGGTGGCTGTGCTGCTGCCGGCAGTTCTCGTGGGTCTGCTGATGTGGCGTCGAAGCGCGGTGGGCATCATTGCGGCAGCGGCCGTCGTTCTGATCTGGACAGGGGCGATCTTCGTGGCGTTCGCGTCCGGGATATGGCTGAGCGCGGCCGTGCCGGTCGCTGCCGCCGCGCCGCCGGTGGTTTTATTCGGAGCTTTTCAGCTGTGGTCGGGAAGGCGGCAGGCACAGTATTTTGCCACGAGGAGTGAATTGCTCGAACAGTTTCAGGCGCCAGTCATACAGCAGTGGTTGACCCGGGATCCGAACTTTCTTGCCGAACCCGTCCGCCAAAACGCGGCAGTCGTCTTTATCGATCTGTCCGGATTCACTCCCCTGAGCGAGCAGCTTGGACCGGACAGGATACGCGAACTGTTGAAGGAGTTTCATGCCCTGGTCGACAATGAGGCGGTCAAGTGCGGCGGAATGATCACGAGCTTCCTGGGGGACGGTGCCATGATCCTGTTCGGTCTGCCGTCGGCAGCGCCGGACGATGCGTTGAGGGCGGCAGATTGCGGGCTTGGGCTTTGCAAGACCGCCGAGCGATGGCGGAACTCGCTCCCCCCGTCGATCGCATCACGACTTGGATTCAAGGTTGGCGCCCACTTCGGGGTAATTGTCGCCTCCAGGCTCGGTGGTGGAAGCTTCCGCCACATCACGGCGACCGGCGACACCGTAAACGTGGCAAGCCGCCTGATGGAAGTGGCGGCCCATCATGGAGCAGAGCTGGCGCTAAGCGACGAACTCCTGCACGCGGCGGGGCGCGAGTGTGCCTTGTTCAAATCGGGTGTTCTTACCGGGCCGAATGAAACCGGAATTCGGGGCCGTTCAGGCTCGCTCACGATCTGGCTCTGGCACAACGCCATTAGTAATTGATGGCGTCACCGCCACGCGCTTGTAACGGATCTTGGCATGAAGTGCGTCCGCGTGATCGCGGCGATCATACCCGACGCACTCGCGCTTCGGGCCTCAATAGCTCACTTTTCGATCAGGGTCATCGTAGGGGTTAGAGGGATTAGGCCGCGCCTGACCGGAAGGCCTGGGTGCGTCGATGCCAGAGCTCCTGTGGATCTTCTTGCTCTTCTTCACTTCCTTGCTGCTTTCCGCGGCGGCTTTGGACGGTGTGATCATGGGAGCTGCCGCCAACGCCGTCACGTACAGGGCCAGTGTCAACAGCCGGATCGCAAATTTTCTCATGCGCCTCTCTCCCCAGTGGTTAGGGCATCCTATGTCGATGCCCATCTGATGTCACACACCGCGCCGGAACAAACATTCCCGGGTATTCGCACTAATTCGTGATTGCTTTTGCGCGGATTGTGCCGGCCGGAAAGCCGGATGATGTCGGCAGTGTTTTTGGTGCGGAGAAGTGAATCCGGGCTTAACCGTAAAAGGGATTTCGGCCGAACCGTGCCGGTCAGGCAAATCTGCCGCGTTGACCGGATGACGGAACAGCCGCACCATGGGGCACCTCCGCCTTCTCAGGATGCCCCGTGACCATACTTTCCAACCGCCAGACCGAGATCCTCAACATCGCCCGCGCCCACGGCCGGGTGATGGTGGAGGAACTCGCCCGGCGTTTCGAGGTCTCGGCGCAGACCATCCGCAAGGATCTCAACGATCTCTGCGATCATCGCTCGCTGACGCGGATCCATGGCGGCGCCATCATCGCCTCCGGCGTCGAGAATCTCGCCTACGAGGCGCGCCGCTTTGTCGCCGCCGAGGAAAAAAAGGCAATTGGGGCAGCGGCTGCGGCGCTGATCCCGAACGGCTGCTCGCTGTTCATCAACATCGGCACCACCACCGAAGAGGTTGCCAGCGCGCTCACCTCGCATGAGGATATGCTGGTCATCACCAACAACCTCAATGTCGCGATGCTGCTTTACCGGCACCCGCGCATCGAGGTGATCGTGGCCGGGGGCGCGGTGCGCCGCGCGGATGGCGCCGTGATCGGCTCGACCGTGATTAGCCTGATCGGCCAGTTCAAGGTGGACTACGCCATCATCGGCGCCTCCGCGATCGACGAGCAGGGTGCGTTGCTCGATTTCGATTATCGCGAAGTGCAGGCAGCCCAAGCCATCATCGCCAACGCACGCAGCGTGATGCTGGTCGCCGATAGCACAAAACTGCGGCGCAGCGCGCCGGTGCGCATCGCCGACATCAGCCAGATCAATACTTTCGTCACCGACGTCGCGCTGCCTACGGGGCTCGCCAACATCTGCCACGCCCGCGGCATCGAGGTGATCGAGGCGTTGTCGAAATCTGCGAACGATATCGATGAGCCGGGTGTCGAGACTGCTTCGACCGTCACGCGGTTGCGATAGAGTCCGAGGCATCCAGGGAAGCGGGTCCGTGAGCCCGGGCCGCCGGCCGCGTCTCGAAGGCTCAAGCTCACGGCTTGAAACGGGATACAGCCCCTTTCCCGGTTGCTTTCACATTCGGTTGTGATTTAATCGAAACCGAAAGTAAAATCGCCAAAATGAATAGGCGAACGCCGGGGGAGCGCCTTTGGATCGGATTTTCGACCTCGCAGTCATTGGGGGCGGCGTCAACGGCTGCGGCATCGCGCGCGATGCGGCCGGGCGCGGAAACTCTGTTTTCCTTTGTGAAATGAATGACCTGGCGAGCGGGACTTCGTCCTGGTCGACCAAGCTGGTGCATGGCGGCCTGCGCTATCTCGAATATTACGAGTTCCGGCTGGTCCGTGAGGCGCTGATCGAGCGCGAAATCCTCTGGCAAATCGCGCCGCACATTATCCGTCCGCTTCGTTTTGTCCTGCCGCACCATGATGGCTTACGCCCGGCATGGCTGTTGCGGCTCGGGCTGTTTCTTTACGACCATATCGGCGGCCGGCATTTGCTGCCGCCGACCCGCTCGGTCGATCTGCGCCGTGACGAAGTCGGCAAGCCCCTGGTCCCCAACCGCTACACCAAGGGCTTTGAATATTCCGACTGCTTCGTCGACGACGCGCGGCTTGTGGTTCTCACCGCGCGCGACGCCGCCAATCGCGGCGCCAAAATCCGCACCCGCACCCGCGCGGTGGAGATCCGGCAGGAACAGGGAATCTGGCAGGTCACGGTCGAGAACGCCTTCAGCGGCGAGCGCTCGGCCATCCGCGCTCGCGTGCTAGTCAACGCCGGCGGCCCGTGGGTCGAGCAGGTGCTGGCGTCGGGCTCGGGCGTCAACGCCAAGGCCAAGGTGCGGCTGGTGCAGGGCTCCCACATCATCGTGCGCAAACTGTATGAGCACGACCGCGCCTACATGTTCCAGAACGGCGACGGCCGAATTGTTTTCGTCATCCCCTATCAGGACGATTTCACCCTGATCGGCACCACCGATCGCGATTACGACGGCGACCCCGCCAAGGTGAAGGCCACGAGCGAGGAGATCAAATATCTCTGCGACGCCGTCAGCGAATATCTGGCCAAGCCCGTCAGGCCTGAGGATGTGGTCTGGACCTATGCCGGGGTGCGTCCGCTCTATGACGATGGCGCCAGCGATGCCAAGGCCGCGACCCGCGAATATGTCTTCGAGCTCGACACCCCCGGCGGCGCGCCGCTGTTGTCGATCTACGGTGGCAAGATCACTACCCATCGCCGCCTGGCTGAGGAAGCGCTCGAAAAGCTTGCGCCCTATCTGGACGGCGCCAAGGCGCGCGAAGGCTGGACCGGAAAATCGCCGTTGCCGGGCGGCGACATGGATGTCTCGGCGGTAGCCGCACTTTCGGCGGAACTGGTGCGCAACTATCCATTTCTTAACGAGGCGCATGCCAACCGCCTGGCGCATGCCTACGGCACGCGCGCCAGCAAGCTCCTGGGCAACGCGAAATCCGCCGGCGATCTCGGGCAGTCGTTCGGCGCCAGCTTGACGGAAGCCGAAGTCAGGTACCTGATGTCGTATGAATGGGCTTGCACCGCCGAAGACATCGTATGGCGGCGTTCCAAGCTTGGATTACGATTGACGCCTTTGGAAATTGCCGCCATCGACGACTGGATATCAACCCATCGTGGATCCCCTGAAAGTCCCTTGCTTGAAGCAGGAGGGCGGGCATGAGCGTTGAGCTGGAGCACGTCTCGCGGTCGGTCGACGGCATCGCCACCATTCGCGATGTCTCGCTGACGCTCGAGCGTGGCACCTTGAGCGTGCTGCTCGGCCCGACGCTGTCGGGCAAGACATCGATCATGCGGCTGCTCGCCAGCCTCGACAAGCCGACATCTGGCCGCGTCCTGGTCGACGGCAAGGACGTCACCGGCGCCGACGTGCGGCAGCGCTCGGTGGCGATGGTCTATCAGCAATTCATCAACTATCCTTCGTTGACGGTCTACGAGAACATCGCTTCGCCGCTGCGGGTGCAGGGCAAGCCGCGCGCCGAAATCGAAAAGCGCGTGCAGGAGGCGGCAAGCCTCCTGAGGCTGGAGCCGTATCTGAACCGCACGCCATTGCAATTATCCGGCGGCCAGCAGCAGCGCACCGCGATCGCGCGCGCGCTGGTGAAGGGCGCCGATCTGGTGCTGCTCGACGAGCCGCTCGCCAATCTCGACTACAAGCTGCGCGAGGAGTTGCGAACCGAATTGCCGCGCATCTTCGAGGCCTCCGGCGCGATCTTCGTCTATGCCACCACCGAGCCCTCCGAGGCGCTGTTGCTGGGCGGCCGCACCATCTGCATGTGGGAGGGACAGGTATTGCAGGCGGGCGAGACGCCTAACGTCTATCGCCATCCCGACACGCTGCGCGTCGCGCAGGTGTTTTCCGATCCGCCGCTCAACATCGTCGGCATCGAAAAGAAGAACGGCTCGGTGCAATATGCCGGCGGGGTGCGGGCGCCCGCGGCCGGACTTTACGCGAAGCTCAACGATGGTGCTTACCGTGTCGGTTTCCGCGCCCACCAGTTGGAAGTCGCCAACGGGGTTCCCGGCCGCCATGCCTTCCGCGCCACCGTCACCGTCACCGAAATCACCGGCTCGGAAAGTTTCGTGCATCTCAACCGCGACGCCTCCAACTGGGTTGCCGTATTGCAGGGCGTGCACGAATATCCGCCCGGTCATGTGCTGGACGCCGTGCTCGACCCGAGCAACCTGTTTGTGTTCGACGCGGCCGGCCGTCTGGTCGCGTCACCTGCGCGCGACGTGAGGGAGATGCCGCATGGCCCGCATTGACCTCGTCGATCTCGCGCATTCCTACAGCGGCAGTGACGCTGCGCCAGAATCCTTCGCGCTGAAGCCGATTTCGATGACGTGGCGCCAGGGCGGGGCCTATGCGCTGCTTGGGCCGTCGGGCTGCGGCAAGACCACGCTGCTCAATTTGATCTCGGGCATCGTCACGCCGTCGCGCGGCAAGATCCTGTTCGACGGTGCCGACATCACGTCGCTGTCCACGCAAAAGCGCAACATTGCGCAGGTGTTCCAGTTCCCCGTGATCTACGACACCATGACGGTCGGGCAAAACCTGGCGTTCCCGCTGAAAAATCGCGGCGTGCCCAAGGCGGAGATCGACGCGCGGGTCGCCGAAATCGCCCGCCTGCTCGACCTCACGCATCATCTCGCGCGAAAAGCCCAGCGGCTGACGGCCGACGCCAAGCAGAAAATCTCGCTCGGCCGCGGACTGGTGCGATCCGATGTCGCCGCCGTGCTGTTCGATGAGCCGCTGACGGTGATTGACCCCGAGTTGAAGTGGCAATTGCGATCAAAGCTCAAGGCGCTGCACCGCGATCTCGATTTGACCATGATCTATGTCACCCATGACCAGACCGAGGCGCTGACCTTTGCCGACACCGTGGTCGTGATGCATGACGGCCGCGTGGTGCAAAGCGGGACGCCGGCGGAATTGTTCGACCGGCCGGCGCACACTTTCGTCGGCTATTTCATCGGCTCCCCCGGCATGAACATCGTGCCTGCGGAGGTGAGGGGACGCGAGGCGCGGATCGACGGCCACATCATTGCGCTCAACCGCAACTACGACGGCCTGCCACGGGGAGCGAAAATCGAGATCGGCGTGCGGCCGGAATTCGTCGATGTAGCACCGCCGGCCCCTGGCCTGCTCACCGCCGACATCGAACGCATCGATGATCTCGGCCGGGTCCGTTTCGCCCGCGTCCGGATTGGCGAAGCCAAATTTGCCGCAAGGGTGCCGCCAGGGTTTTCCGTGCCCGGCAATGCAGCGGGGCTCGTGTTCGACCCGTCGCACGTCCACGTCTACGCCGACAGTCTGCTGGCAGAGGGGACGGCGTGATGGACAAGACCATCAACCAGAAGGCCTGGTTCCTGGTGCTGCCGGTGTTTCTGGTGGTCGCGTTCTCGGCCATCCTGCCGTTGATGACGGTGGTGAACTATTCGATGCAGGACACCTTCGGCAACAACCAGTTTTTCTGGAAT
>Ga0210405_10000402_pt1 | contig 59165 bp, 47 predicted proteins | sample IncBWH11MmetaG_FD_155492 | JGI IMG/M metagenome (GOLD analysis project Ga0210405, IMG submission 155492) | Forest soil microbial communities from Barre Woods Harvard Forest LTER site, Petersham, Massachusetts, United States - Inc-BW-H-11-M | ecosystem: Environmental > Terrestrial > Soil >...
TATTTCAGCATGTTCCAGGCGGGCGACCGCAACGCAATCCAGCAGATGATTGATTTCTACGGCGGCGCGGGCACGTTTGCCGGTTGGCCGCAGCGCGTTCGCGACTACGCCATTGAGACCACGGCGGCCAACATTCTGGATTGGGCAAGCGGGTACGGCTTCCAGCTAACGCGGCCTTCGCTGGCAAAAATCGACATCCCCGTCCTCGTGCTGTGGGGCGAGAACAGCCATCCGGCCGTTCAGCGAACGAACCAGCTGCTGGCCCAATGCACCAAAGCCTCGGCCGTTACCATCGGCGGAGCAGCCCACTTCATGATTTCGACTCACGCGAAAGAGGTGGCGCGAACGCTGGCGCAGCACGTGTCCGCAGCAACAAGACCACATCTGCAATCATCGGCGTGCGGCCGCCACTTCGCGGATCTGCATGGATGACGGACCAGCTCCACAAAGGCGCGTTCGTCTCAAGGGCGTCTCAAGGGCATTTGGATAATAAATCGCAAATCCCTGAAAGTCTTGGTCCGCCGCAATGGCTAGGCAAGCAATCAGGCCCAACTTGTCGAAGGACCCCGACATGACGATGCTCAGCAATATCCAACGCCACCCGCTGGCCACAGTACGAAACCGGAGCAGTGTTGGCGGTTTTCTGGTGTGGCTAGGCCGCCTCGTTGATCGCCTGGTTGCCGCGGCGATTGCGCGTCACGAGCGTCAGGCGGAACTCGTTGCGCTGCGCCAGCTCAGCGACCGGGAACTGAAGGACATCGGCATCTGCCGCGGTGAGATCGACTACGGTCTGGACGCGGCTGCGAAAACACGGGCGCGGCTGCAGCGCCTCGATCGATGACCGCGCTGGCCCGCCGGGCTGCGGCTCAAGGAATAATCAAGTTCGTCTCAGGGATAAATCAAGCGTCGGGCAAAGTCCCGCTGCCGCGTTCCAGGCATCCTTTAGGCGTCGCGATCCCTTTGTTGTCTGAACCGGAGACGATTATGACCGAGACTCAAGCCATTAGCCCGGACGTGCCGGGAAATCGAATATTCAGATTCGCCGCATTTCTTTACGGGCTTGTCGCCTATTTGGTGTTTTTCGCTGCATTTCTCTATGCCGTCGGCTTCGTGGCAGGTCTCGCGGTGCCAAAGACGATCGACGACGGCTTGGCCTCGTCGATCGCTGAAGCGCTCACCATCAATCTCCTGCTAATGACCCTGTTCGCCGTGCAGCACAGTCTGATGGCGCGCAAGCAATTCAAGCAATGGTGGACGCAATATGTGCCCAAGCCGGTGGAGCGCAGCACCTATGTGCTGTTCGCGAGCCTGACGCTCATCTTGCTGTTCTGGCAGTGGCGTCCGATGCCTGAAATTCTTTGGCATATCGAGGAGCCGGAAATGGCGGTGACGATCACAGCCCTGTCATTCGTGGGCTGGCTGATCGTGCTGAGCAGTACTTTCCTGATCAATCATTTCGAGCTGTTTGGATTGCACCAGGTCGCCAACAATCTCTCCGGTCTCCAGGCGCCGAAGCCGCGTTTCCGGACGCCGCTGTATTACAAATTCGTGCGACACCCGATCTATCTGGGCTTTGTCATCGCGTTTTGGGCGGCTCCCACGATGAGCGCAGGGCATTTGTTGTTCGCCGCAGTGACCACGGCCTACATCTTCGTCGGTATTTTCCTGGAAGAACGCGACCTGGTCGAGACATTCGGAGATGAATACCGCCGCTACAAGGAGCGCGTGTCGATGTTGTTTCCATGGCGTTACCTGACCAAGCGATGATAATATCATGATCAATGCCTTTGGCCGCCGAGAGATATTCTTTCGGCCGCCGTAAACGGCGGATGTGAATCACGCCGACCAGGTTCGATGGCGTTGCCGTCGGACCTGTTCAGAATTGGCTTGCTGGCCGATGCCGATAATCCTGAAAGGAAAAAACATGTCTCATTTGGGAAATTGCTTCTGCGGCGCCGTCAAACTGGAGGTCACGGGATCACCCAAGGCCATGGGCTACTGTCATTGCAGCTCCTGCCGTTCCTGGTCCGGAGGGCCCGTGAACGCCTTCAGCCTCTGGAGCCCGGAGGCGGTGCGGATCACGGACGGAGCCGAGCATATTGCGACATTTCAGAGGACGGAGTTGAGCCAGCGCAAATTTTGCGCGAAATGCGGCGGTCACCTGATGACCAATCATCCGCCGTTCGGCCTCGTCGATGTCTTCGTGTCGACCATTCCGACGCTTGAGTTCACGCCCGGCGTTCACGTCAATTATGCCGAAACCGTGCTGCCGATGCGGGATGGTCTGCCGAAGCTGAAGGACTTTCCGACCGAGCTTGGCGGTTCCGGGCAGGTGGTCCCTGAGTAGTCGCTTGTCGTCGCGCGCATAACCACCGCTTCTGGCAGTCGCCAGACGCACCAGGTAACAGTCCGACCGTTGCCCCTCAACGCGCGCCGGAAGACTTGAATCGTGATCCTTGCAGGCCCGGTCGACTGAGGCGGCTATCTTGGTGCGCGCGAACTCGTCAACTTGTCGGTGACATCAGGCAGTTGTGAGCGCGGCATTCATCAAACGAACGCAAATCGGGGCGTTCAACTCAATAAGCCTCGCCTGAAGCAATGATAGGGCGAGCGGAGGGTAGCACTCACAAAACAGGAAGGAAAATTGGCTTTGGCTGTGATGCGAAGGCTGGTAGCATCCGGACTGGGGATCTCGATGTCTGGATCTTATAGTTTCGCGCAGATGTCCATTGTCTCAGCCAGATTGGTTTCCGGGATCGCATTTGCGGTCCTTTGTCTCGACGCCTCGGCGGCACACGCCCAGGCCGTGCCATATTGGACTTCGGGCTGGCCATCGGCCTTCGGCGGCAGCCCGAGCGCCGACCCGAGCTCGAACCCGTACAGCGCTTTTTCGGGCTTTGACGGTAGTGCAAGTGGCAGCTTTACCTCGCGCTACAATTTTTCGAACGGCTGGTTTGTCGGCAGCGAACGCGGCGGATTGGGTTTGGGGATTAACGGCTTCAGCCAGGCCGGAGCATTCAGCAACACATCATCGTTCTCCTACGAAGGCGTGCAGTTCGGCTACAACTTCAAGAGCGCGCCCGTCACGGTCTATGCCGGCTTCGACACCCTGAAATACAATACCGGCGTCGGTGGCCCTTTTGCCAACTTCGACTCCTCGTCCAGTACATTGCCCGGCTATAGCGCGCATGCGGGCGTCGAATTCCGGCCGACGTCAAATCTCAGCCTGTCACTCGGGGTCGGTTATGCCCAACAGCCGGGCGGCATCGATTCCCTCTCGCTGCCCGGCGCATCTCCGTTTGCCTTCGGTCGCCGCTGACGCGCGCTTCCAGCGGTCAGGACGCGGCCTTCTCAAGGCTGAAACAGGAGTTCGATTCCCGCATGCTGATCGCGCCTTGTGAGCGCTCTGGTCTATGCGAACGTGCAGACCGTCTGAGCTGATTCAGACGATTGCTCAAACTCTTTGCTTCCCCAATGTGGAGGGTGCCGGTTGTGTCCTCACCGCAAAGTCGGTTCAATGCAGCCGGGTTTGTTAAGTCACCTTCGGACGCGAGGGCTATCAATCGGTATTGCTCATGCAGGTGATAGGATCGAAGCGAATGAGAGAGAAAAAGGACATCGTGGAAAACTGGCTGCCGCGTTACACCGGCACACCGCTCGCTGAGTTCGGAGCGCATATTCTCCTGACCAATTTCGATAATTACGTCGAATGGTTCGCTAAGCTGCACGGGGCTTCGGTAAAGGGCGCGGATCGACCGATGCCCAATGTGACGGCCGATGGAATCACTCTGATTAACTTCGGCATGGGAAGTCCGAATGCCGCGACCGTGATGGACCTGTTAAGCGCCATTGCGCCGAAAGCCGTATTGTTTCTTGGCAAATGTGGTGGCTTGAAACGCAAAAATCAGATTGGCGACCTGGTCCTGCCGATTGCGGCCATTCGAGGTGAAGGCACCTCGAATGATTACCTGCCTTCGGAGGTCCCCGCGCTGCCCGCGTTCCAGTTGCAACGCGCGGTTTCGACGATGATCCGCGATCTCGGTTACGACTATTGGACAGGTACTGTCTACACGACCAATCGTCGTGTCTGGGAACACGATGATCGTTTCAGAGATCTGTTGCGCCGTACGCGAAGCATGGCGATCGATATGGAGACCGCGACAATCTTTGCTGCAGGATTTGCCAACCACATTCCGACTGGCGCGTTGCTTCTTGTGTCCGATCAGCCGATGATCCCCGAGGGTGTGAAGACCGAAGCGCTGGATCAGGTGGTGACCGCGAACTATGTCGAAAGGCATATTAAAATCGGGACAGAGGCCTTGAAGCTCGTGCGACGCCGTGGCCGCAGCGTGAAGCATTTGCGTTTCGAAGACGATTTCGATGCAGGACCCGAAACATAAAGAGGCATCGCACTCATGCCTGATTTCCACGGCGTCTTTCCCTATCTGGTCTCACCGGTCGATGCCTCGGGGCAAATCCGCCACGATGTGCTCGGCCGGCTCTGCGACGATCTCATCAAGTCCGGTGTGCACGGGCTGACGCCGCTCGGCTCGACCGGCGAGTTCGCGTACCTGAACAACGCCCAGCGCGCTGGCGTGGTGCGGGCGACGATCGAGGCCGCAAAGCGCCGCGTGCCGGTGGTCGCCGGCGTCGCCTCGACATCGACGCTGGACGCGGTGGCGCAGGCGAAGGCGTATCAAAAGCTCGGCGCCGATGGCATTCTTGCAATCCTGGAAGCTTATTTCCCGCTGCAAGAGGCGCAGGTCGAATCCTATTTTCGCGCGATCGCGGATGCGGTCGATATTCCGGTCGTGATCTACACCAATCCGCAGTTTCAACGCTCCGATTTGTCGCTCGATTGCATCGCGAGGCTGTCGGCGCATCCGCGCATTCAATACATCAAGGACGCTTCGACCAATACCGGGCGGCTGCTGTCGATCATGAACCGCTGCGGTGACGCGATCCGCGTGTTCTCGGCGTCCGCGCATATCCCGGCCGCGGTGATGCTGATCGGCGGCGTGGGGTGGATGGCGGGGCCGGCCTGCATCATCCCGCGGCAAAGCGTTGCGCTCTATGATCTCTGCAAGGCCAGGCGTTGGGACGAGGCGCTGGCGCTGCAACGCAAGTTGTGGCGCGTCAACGAAGCCTTCGCGCGCTACAATCTCGCCGCCTGCATCAAGGCGGGGCTGGCGATCCAGGGCTACGATGTCGGCGATCCCGTTGCGCCGCAGACGCCGCTGACGGCGGAGGAGCGCAAGCTGGTCGAGGCGGTGTTGCGGGAGATCGGGTGAGCTCGAGACTCCGTTATGCCCGGGCATGGCCGTCTGAAGGACGGCGTTGCTTCCGCTCGCCGGGTCAAGCCCGGCCATGACGATTCTTTGGGGTTGCCCAGATCTTTGGGGTTGCCGAGGCTTGGCCTGTTCCTTGACTATCCGCTAAAACAGCCATCGATCCCGCAAGCTATTCCAAGGACCCCTGATGAACATTCTCCCCGGCAATATGCGTTTCGGTGCGGGCCAGCCGGTCAAGCGCCTTGAGGACCAGCGGCTTCTCACCGGGAAGGGCCAGTTCATCGACGACAAGCCGGAAGAGGGCGCGCTGTGGCTGCATGTGCTGCGTTCGCCGCATGCCCATGCCCGGATCAAATCCATCGACACCAGGGCCGCCGCCGTAATGACCGATGTCGAGGCGGTCTACACCGGCGCGGATCTGGTCACTGAGGACATCGGCACCCTGCCGACGCTGCTGGTTTTCCCGCGCCCCGACGGCTCGCCGATGTCCGTGCCGCCGCGGCGGCTGCTGGCCCACGAGATCGTGCGCTTTGCCGGCGAACCGGTGGCGGCCGTGGTGGCGAAATCGCGCATCGCTGCGCAGAGTGCGGCGGAAGCCATCGCGGTCGAATACGAGGTGATGCCCTCGGTCGTCGATCCCGTTGCCGCGACCAGGCCGGGCGCGCCGGTGGTGTGGGCGGAGGTGCCCGACAACATCGTAGCGGCGATGAGCTATGGCGATGCGGCCGCGGTGGAGGCAGCCTTTGCCAAGGCCACCCACGTGGTGTCGCTCGATCTCGTCAGCCAGCGATTGGCCCCCTCCGCCATGGAGCCGCGCTCGACCATCGCCGAGGTCGAGAAGAAGACCAGGCGGCTGATCCTGCATGTACAGTCGCAGACGCCGGGCTCGACCCGCGACATTCTGGCCGATGCGGTGCTGAAGCGGCCCAAGGAAAGCGTGCGGGTGCTGGTCGGCGACATCGGCGGCGGCTTCGGCCAGAAGACCAGCCTCTATCCCGAGGACGGCATCGTGGCCTATGCGGCAGTCAAGCTGAACCGCAAGGTGCGCTGGCGCGGCGACCGCAGCGATGAATTCCTCGGCGGCACCCATGGCCGCGACCTGACCTCGACCGCTGAGTTCGCGCTCGATGCCAAGGGACGCGTGCAGGCCTATCGGGTGCGCTCGGTCGGCGGCACCGGCGCTTATGTGTCCGGCACCGGCGCGCTGATTCCCCTCGTGCTGGGCCCCTTCGTGCAGACCGGCGTCTACGACCTGCCGCTGGTGCATTACGAGACCAGGGCGGTGATGACCCACACCGCGCCGGTCGGCGCCTATCGCGGCGCCGGGCGGCCGGAAGCGGTCTTTATCGTGGAGCGGCTGATGGACGCCGCCGCGCGCCAGATCGGGATGGACCCGCGCACCATTCGCAAGGTCAACTATGTCAAGCCGGCGCAAATGCCCTACACCAACGCGGTCGGTCAGGTCTATGACTCCGGCGCCTTCGCCCACATGCTGGAGCGCGCTGCCAAGCTTGCGGACTGGGACGGCTTTGCCGCGCGCAAGAAGGCAGCGAAGAAAAAGGGCCTGCTCTATGGCCGCGGCCTCACCAGCTATATCGAATGGACCGGCGGCACCGTGCATAACGAAAAGGTCAGCCTGCACGCCACCGCTGAAGGCCGCGTCATCCTGTATGCGGGCACCCAGGCGATGGGGCAGGGGCTGCAAACCACCTTCTCGCAGATGTTGGCGGCTTCGCTCGGTATTGCCATCGACAAGATCGACGTGGTGCAGGGCGACACCGATCTGGCCATCGGATTTGGCAGCGTCGGCTCGCGTTCGCTGTTCGTCGGCGGCACGGCGGCGGTGGTATCCGCCAACGATCTGATTGCGAAAGCGCGCGAGAAGGCCTCGCACATGTTGGAAGCCTCCATCGAGGATATCGAATATCGCGACGGCTCGCTCGCGGTGGTCGGCACCGACAAGCGGATCGGCCTGTTCGAGATCGCGAGGAAGGAAAATGGCGGTCGGCTGAGCGTGGACAGCGAAGGCGTGGTCGACGGGCCGACCTGGCCGAACGGCACGCATATCTGCGAGGTCGAGATCGATCCACAAACCGGCGTCAGCCGGGTGGTGCGCTACACCACGGTCGATGATGTCGGCGTCGCCGTCAATCCGCTGCTGGTGACGGGACAGGTGCACGGCGGCGTCGCGCAGGGGATCGGTCAGGCGCTGTACGAGGGCGTCGCCTACGACGCGGAAGGCCAGTTGCTGACCGCGAGCTATCAGGATTACTGCCTGCCGCGGGCCGACGACATTCCGCCGATCGAGGTTACGCTGGATGATTCCGCGCCATGCCGCACCAATCCGCTGGGCGCCAAGGGCTGCGGCGAATCGGGTGCGATCGGCGGGCCGCCCTGCATCGCCAATGGCGTAATGGACGCGCTGAGCGATCTCGGCATCAAGTCGATCAACACCCCGCTGTCGCCGCCGAAGGTCTGGCAGGCGATTGTGGAGGCAAAGGCGGCGCGGGCTTGAGGGCCGCATATGGATGCGCTCGTCATGGCCGGGCTTGTCCCACGGCTGTTCACGTCTTTTCTGCCGCGAGTCTGTCAAGACGTGGATGCCCGGCACAAGGCCGGGCATGACGGCGATGGATCATTTTCATCCACGTTCAAAATAGACGCGGAAAGCGGTTCTTCGCCTGCTTACCCCGCCACATCGTTCTGCTAGCCTGCGGCCCAGTCATAACGGGAGAGATTCGATGCGCAGACTTTGGACCGTGCTGGCGGCGCTGGCGACGTTGAGCCTCACCAATTGCGGCTACAACGTGATCCAGACCAACGACGAGCAGGTCAAGTCGGCCTGGTCCGAGGTGCTCAATCAGTACCAGCGCCGCGCTGATCTGGTGCCCAACCTGGTCAATTCGGTGAGGGGCTTTGCGCAGCAGGAAAAGGATGTGCTGCTGGGCGTGACCAATGCCCGCGCCAAGGTCGGCAGCATCCAGGCGACGCCGGAACTCGTCAACGATCCCGGTGCGTTTGCAAAATTCCAGGCCGCCCAGGGCGAACTCACCACCGCGTTGTCGAAGCTTCTGGTGGTGACCGAGAATTACCCGCAGCTCAAATCCGACGCGCTGTTTCATGACCTGATGTCGCAGCTTGAGGGCACCGAAAACCGCATCACGGTGGCGCGCAATCGCTACATCAAGGCGGTGCAGGACTATAACGTCGGCATCCGCACCTTCCCGAACAACCTGACGGCGATGATGTTCGGTTACAAAGAGAAGGCCAATTTCACGGTCGACAACGAAAAGGAAATCTCGACTGCGCCGAAGGTGGATTTCAGTCCGGCGCCGGCGCCCGCCAAGTAGTTTTGGCAAACCGACTGGCCCCGCGATGATCGCTGCAAGGGCATCCCTTCTTGCGCTGCTGGTGTGCTGGGCCTTTGTGGCCTTGGCCGACGTCGCGGTGCCGCCGTTGTCGGGCCGGGTGGTCGATCAGACCGGCACCCTGTCGGCCGGCGACATATCCTCGCTGACGCAAACGCTCAGAGATCTCGAAACGCGCAAAGGCAGCCAGGTCGCGGTGCTGATCGTTCCGACCACGGCGCCTGAGACGATCGAGCAATATTCGATAAGGGCTGCCGAAGCCTGGAAGATCGGGCGCAAGAAGATCGACGACGGCGCGTTGCTTGTCGTCGCCAAGAACGATCGCAAGCTGCGCATCGAGGTCGGATACGGCCTTGAGGGCAGCCTGACTGATGCCACAGCAAGCCGCATCATCGACGAGATCATCGTGCCGAAATTCAGGAGCGGCGACTTCGCCGGCGGGATTTCGGCGGGCGTTGCGCGGATCGTGGCGGTGATCGACGGCGAAAAACTGCCCGCGCCGGCGCCGCGGCAACAATCGGACTCCGGTTCGCTGAATTTCGATCCGCTCAATCCGTTCTTCATCATTCCGGTACTGCTGTTTGGCGGCCTGATACGAAGCCTGTTGGGCCGGCTGATCGGCTCGGTGGCGAGCGGCGGGCTCGTGGCGCTGATCGCCTGGTATCTCTTCGGCTCGCTGCTCGCGGCGGTGCTCGCGGGCGTTATCGCCTCGATCTTCGTGATGTTTAGTGACAGCATCACCTCGTCGGGCCGCGGAAGCGGATGGTCCGGCGGCGCAGGTGGCGGCTCGTGGTCCGGAGGAAGCAGCAGTTCGAGCGACAGCGGCGGGTTTAGTGGCGGGGGCGGCAGTTTCGGCGGCGGCGGCGCCTCGGGAAGCTGGTAGGTAGGCTATGGGCATCAAGCGCATCGGCAAGCATCTTCTCGAGCACCACTGGCGGGCTCGGCGCATTTTTCCGCCGAAAGCGCTGGCTGCGATCGAGCAGGCGATCAAGGCGGGCGAAGCCACGCATTCCGGCCAGGTGCGCTTCGTGGTCGAAGGCGCGCTGGATGGCAAGCCGCTGTTTCGCAATCAGCCGGCGCGGGAACGCGCGCTCGACATCTTCTCGCAATTGCGGATCTGGGACACCGCCCACAACAATGGCGTATTGATTTATCTGCTGTTGGCCGACCGCAAGGTCGAGATCGTCGCCGACCGCGGCATCGACGCCAAGGTCGGCGCTAGCGGCTGGCAAAAAATTTGCGCCGCCATGGAGATCGATTTCAGGGCGGGGAATTTCGAGAGCGGCGTCATCAAGGGCATCCAGGCAGTCTCGCAGCAACTGGCGGCGCATTTTCCCAAGCACGGCACGGGGCCGAACGAGCTGCCGGATGCGCCGGTGGTGATTTAGATGCAAGCGCCTCATTGAGATGTGGTTCCCCGGATGCTGCGCAGCGCCATAAGCGCGTTTACGCGCGTCTTCGACGCGCTATGGCGGTGCGCTGCTGATCGGGGTCCATCCTTCGAGGCAGCGTGGGTCCCGGCTCTGCGGCGCACCGCGAAGAGGCGCTGCGCGGCGTCCGGGACACGATCCGGCCTATGCCTTCGCCGACGGCCGTTCCCCGACGCGGGCGAACCACGCGGCGATGTTGGCGTTCGCCGGGTCGAGCGGCTGGCCGACCTGGTTGCCGAAATCGATCCAGCAATAGAGCAGAATATCGGCCAGCGTGAAGCGGCTGCCGCAGAGATATTCCTTGCCCGCGATCTGGCCGTCGAGCCAGTGCAGGCGGTTGGCCGCGATCATCTTCAGGCCGGGAGAGGCCTCGGGCGCAACCGGGATCCGCTTTTCGAAAAATCTCACGGCTTCGCCGAAGCGATAGCCGTTGGCGAGCGGCTCGCAGATGTTGAGGTCGACGCGCCGCGTCCACATCCGGCACTCGGCGCGCTGTTCGGGGGTGCTTCCGATCATGGCCGGTTGCGGCTTTTTCTCCTCGAGATATTCGCAGATCGCGGTGATCTCCGACAGATAGCTGCCGTCATCGAGCTCGAGCGTCGGCATCTGGCCATGGGGATTGCGCTTGAGATGCTCGGCCTGACGGTTTTCACCACCGCGCAGATCGACGGTCTGCTTCGGCATCTCGATGGCCTTTTCCGCCATGAACATGCGCACAATGCGCGGGTTCGGCCCGATCGAGTCGTAGAGCTTCATCGTTTTCTCCCCATGAATTCAAATCGGCAGCTTGTTGATGCTTTTGAGCAGACCACCGCGCCGTTTGTCAAACCGCCGAAGCCTCTCAGGCCGTTCGTTTCCCGCAACGCGCATGAGCCGGAAGATGCCGCCCGGGATGAAACCCGCCCGGATCAATTCCTAAAATTTCCGTAACCGGGTCCCCAGGTAACGATTTGGCAAGCAATGAAAGTTACCAAATGGTCAATCTTTTACTGGAGATTTGACCGTGAGCGAACAGAAGCCCGAGCAGACCAGCGGTGAACCCACCTCCCTCGGCGTCGGGCCGGCGGTTCCCCCTCCATCGGAGGCACCAGGCGGGCCGTTGGCCTCGAAGCAGGAAACGGCCCACGAACCGGCTCAGGCGTCGACCGAGATCGAGTCTCCCGCGCTGGCGTCGGCGCATGGCGCGAGCGACGAAAAATCGGAGGCCGATGCGCCCAAGTCTGATGCGCCCAAGGCAGGCGCCGCCACCGATATGCCCAATTCCCACGCCGCAGAGGCTGACGCGCCGCGTATTCCCGGCAAGGTCATCATCATGTCTTCCGGCGATCGCACCTGGGCCGATCACGGCACCGGTTCGAAAGCTGAGGCCGGCGGGAGCCAGGGAATGTTCGGCAAGCGCCGCATCGCGGCCCTTGCCGCCGTGGCGGCGTTGGCGATCGTGGCAGGCGCGCTTGGTGGCGCGCTGGCGACCGCAGCGCTGCTGCATGTCGCCGGTGACGACGCCGCGGCCGGCAGCCATCGCGGGGTCGACGCGTCTGCGCGGATCGATGCCGACATTCTGGCGTTGAGGGCCGGCCTCGAACATGCCTCCAAGCTCGGCATGAGCCAGTTCAACAAGACCAGCGACCGCCTCGACAAGCTTGAAAAGGCACAGGCCGAGCCTGCCGCCAAACTCGCCAGGCTCAGTGAAGCCGTCGACAAGCTTCGCGCCGCGCCAGCCGCAGCGGCAGTGCCCGTCGCAGCAGTGCCGGCCACGGTGAAGGAAGTCACCGGCTCGGTTTCACCGGGCGCGGCGCCGGCAAGCGCGAGCAAACCCGAAGTCGCCAGGCTGCCGACCGTCGAAGGCTGGGTGCTGCGCGATGTCGCCCGTGGCGGTGCCCTGATCGACGGCCGGCAGGGCATTTACGAAGTATATGCCGGCGATTTCGTGCCGGGCCTTGGCCGTATCGACGCCGTCCGCCGGCAGGACGGCCGCTGGGTGGTCGTGACCAGCAAGGGCCTGGTCGTCGCGCGCTAAGCTTCCTGGGCTTCACCGCGACGTGAAGCGAAGCACGTCGCTGATATTGATGGCCGCGCGACAGCGCGTCCGCTTTTCGGCTATTTTCCTGACATAGAAATACCGCCGGCGAGAGGCCTGGAATGCTGCCTCGGCCGCGGTGTTGATCAGGATATGAGCCCTCCATTGCGATTTCTTGTCACCCTGTTCGCACTTCTTTGCAGCTTGCTTCCGCCAGGCCATGCGCGGAGCGCGCCGGCGCTGGAGCGTGGCGTTGCCATCACCGATCCGTTGGCCTTGCGCGAGCTCGATCGCGGAAGATTTGGCCTCTCGCGCATGTTGCTGCCGGCGCGGCCGGTTGATGCGCCGCTCACCGGCGCCCGGTTGTTTGCGCTGCCCTCAATGGGTCCGGTCCGCACGGCGCTCGAGGCGGAGTTCGAGCGGTACACGCAACGACACAAGGCGGATCTTCCGAACGAAACCATCGGCGTTGGAACGTCCTTCGATTTCCAATTGTTCGATCGCGCATTGCTCTATTCCCCCGATACGCGCTTCGTGCTGGCGGGCATCGTCAACCGGATGGATCGCGCCTTTCTGTCGGAAGCGAATTGCGGTGAAATCCGGCTGATCTATCGCCTGACGCGAACCGATGCGTCCCCCGTCGGCGATCATGCGGTCTCGCCGCGGCTGCCGATGACGCTCAACCTGGTGCTGAAAGCAAGGGGCGATGACGCGTTGGGCGGCAAGGGGGCGGCGCTCGACTGTGCCGGGATCGCGCGCCGCTGGCTCGCGGCGGGCGATTGGCCGCTGAGCGGGGCGGCGCTTGCGGAAAAGTTGATCTCCACCGATGGCCCGCTGGATTTGATCGCGCCGGACAATATCGACCGCATCGAAACCAATCTTCAGATCGCCCTTGCGCCGAAATCGCCCGCTCGCGATTTCCGCACCGACTATCTCCTGAAAGTGTTTGACTACAATGCCAAGACGCGAGCCTTCGAGGAAGCGACACTCGAAAACCAGATCGACCGCGAGCGAATCCTGGCGGACAACGAGCTCGGGCGAGACTTCAGGGCATGGCTGCTGGACCCCAAGCATTTCAGCGAGCTCGATCGCGGCACGATCCTGATTCCCAAACAGTACCTCGCCACCCGCGCGATCGCCCCGACCCCGACCGGATTTTCGTCCTCCGACCTGCAGCCGGCCTTCGGCCTAGTGGAGGGGGAGGGCACCGCCACCGATCCCGTATTCACGAAGAACGACGTGGTCGCGGCGCTGGAAAAAGCGGCAAAGGATGGCACCGGCTTGCAGAACATCCGTTCGGTCGCGGGTTTTGAGCGCCGGCTCAACGACATCACATGCGCCGGCTGCCATCAAACCCGCGGCATCGGCGGGTTTCATTTCCCCGGCGTTGACTGGATGGCGGCCAACCCTTCCAACTCGATAGTGGTGCCGGGTTCGCCGCATTTCTTCGGCGACCAGATCCGCCGCCGCAACATTCTGACGTCGATGCGCAACGGCGAACGCCCGGACTATTCGCGGGGCTTTTCCGGCCGGCCGCAATTGCGTGGCAGCAGCGAGCTCACCGGTACGGAATATGGCGACGGCTGGGGCGCGCATTGCTATCTGCCAGGCGCCAAGCCTGCGACCAATGACCCCGCCTTCACATCGTGGACCTGCGCCAAGGGGCTCGCCTGTCAGGTGATGAGCGAGGCCTCGCGCATGGGAATGTGTTTTGTGGGCAGCCGCTAGGCCATGATCCGGACCCGTAGGGCCGCGCTAGCGCAAAGTGGGTACCGGTTTTCCCTCGCGACAAACGCGGAGCGTTTGCGCGGAGATCATGCTCAAACAAAAAGGTAGAGCGAGATGACGATTCGAAGAAATGTCATCTCGCTCTATGGCGTCTTTGGTCGTGACCACCGCGCCCGCAGGCGGCGCCAGGGGAGGGGCGCAAGCAGCACCGCGAGAGCCAGCATGCCTGGGCTCACGCTCCACCTCACGCGCTCCCGCGCGCGGGCACGGACTTCAGCCATCACGAATTGCTCGCCACGGCGCATTTCGGCATAGGATTTCAGGAACGAGGACATCCGCTGCACCGCCGTCTCATCCAGGGCCTCGCCTTGCGTGCGGCTCCGCCGCTCCTGTTCGATCAGTTGCTCCGCCGCCAAACGGTGGCGCTCCGCGTAGTCATCGGCGTCCTGATAGGCGGCGGCCTCGGCCTTCGTCAGATACAGATTGCGCAACGAAGGCGCGCCATGTTCGAGCATGTCGATGAGCGGAAGATCGGCCCGCGGCGTAACCGCCCATTGGATCGCCGAGCCCGCGATCAGTGCGGCAAAAACCCAGCGCACGGTACTGACCGCGAGTTTGAGCGCAGCGAAACGATCGCCGCGAACCAGGGAGTAGACGAGCCCGGCAAGGGCCAGCGCCGCACCGAAGGCGCAGACGATGGCGGCGCCGGTCGGCAGATCGAAGGCGAATGAGGCGGCAAACCCTGCGGCGCTGGTCAGGATGCCCGCGATCCATCCGATCGCCAATTGCCTCGGCAGCGTCGAAGCAAACATCACGCCGATGGCGGCGGGGATGATCAGGAATGAAAAGACCAGAAGCACGCCGGCGAGCGCGACTGAACTGGTCACGACCATGCCGAAGGTCGCATAAAACACGAATTCCCAGAACACCGAACCCGATTGCGCCAGCCTGTGGCGCAGGAGAAGATGTACCAGCGCAATCGCAAGATAAAGCGGGACGATGGCGGCGACTTCGCCGAGCCCGCTGGTCAGGATATTCCCGGTCAATATCTGCTTGAGATGCTCGGCGCCCTGCGGCGCCCGGTCGATCAGCAGGATCGCAGCCGCCGCCGCGACGACGTAGATGACGCCGATCAGCGCTTCCTGAGGCACCCGCGTGGCCCAGGTGCGCGTGAACGCCAGCAACACCGCCGCCAGCAATGTGAAGGTCAGCGAGTAACCGTAGGTCGCAAGGCTCTGCGCGGGATGGCCGAGCATGAAGGCCACCGTCGCGCCGAGCGCTGCGATCTGGGCCAGCGCGAGATCGACGAAGATGACGTTGCGGGCGAGGACTTGAATCCCGAAATAGGTGTGGATGCCGACAAGGCACACCGCCACCAGGAATGAAGGCCAGAGAAATCCGAGCGCCTCGGTCATCTGGCGGCGGCCGCATTGACCAGCGCCGCGACGTCGGTGTCGAACAGCTGGAGATAATCGCCCGTCCCCGGCAGCGCGCCGACGGATGCCGCCAGCACCACCACCGAAGCTCCCGCCTTGGACGCCACGAAGGCAACGTCGCGTTCCGGCTCGTGCGGCTCCCGCACCACCAGGCGCACACCGCGCGAGCGCATGGTTTCAATGATGCCGGCGAGATGCGACGGCGTCGGCGGCACGCCCGGCTTGATCTCGAGGAAATCCGCAAAATCCAGCCGAAAGCGGCGGGCGAAGTAAGGCCAGCTGTTGTGATAGGCGATCAGCGGCATGTGCCTCAGCGGCGTCAGTCTCGCTTCCCATTCGATCAGCTTTACGGAGAGGCGCGCGAGGAACGCCTGCCGGTTGGCTTCATATATCTTCGCGTTGGCCGGGTCGATGCGCGCCAATCCTTCCAAAATGCTGGCGGTGATGAATTCGGCGTTTTTGGGATCAAGCCAGTAATGCGGATTGCCGCTGCCATGGGCGTGGCCGTCGCCCGGTCCAACACTGACGCCGCGCACCTCCAGCGGCGCTATGCCGAGGGACGCATCGACATAGCCGGGGCCGCCCCGCCTGAGCTCGCGCGCGGCCGAAGCCGCGAGCAGGCGGTCGAACCACAGGTCGTAATCGAGACCGACCCGCACCACGAGCCGCGCGTCCTTCAATCGAAGAACGTCCTGCGGCTTCGGTTGATATTCCTCGGCGTCGAGATTGGCCGGCACCAGGCTGACCACCTCGATGAGGTCGCCGCCCACCGCCTCGGTCAGGCTGCGCAGGTCGGTGGTCGTGGTGACGACGCGAACACGATCTTGCGCCCGCGCCGGCGTCGCTTGTCCAAAGGAGAAACCCGCCAAGCCGCTCGCGACCCAGAGCGCAACAAGGAGCCGATGCAGCGACATCGCTATGAACCGGCGAAGGGCCGTCGATGGTGGCCCTTCGCATTCACGTTACTGTTTGACCCAGAGGCTCTTCGGCATCAGGCAGTGAACGTTCTTCTCGGTGTCGGAGATGGCGCCGATCCGGCAGTCCATCGCGGCGCTGGCGAGGCCATAGGCATCCAGGCGGGCGATCTTCCTGTCGGTCTCAAGCATCTTGATCATGCCCATCGAGGCATCGTCCATCGCCTTGTTCAGATCGGCGTCCCTGGCGTAGGACACCAGATATTTCGTCGTCTCCTTGGTCGGCCGCTCCAGGTCTTCCGCCTCGCGCGGATTTTTCGGACTGAGGCAATGGATGCCTTTCTTGATGTTGACCACCTGGGAGACCCGGCAATCCGAGACAGTCGGCATCAGCTTTTCGGCCTGTTCTGGGGAAACGCCGCGCAACTCGGCAAGCAATTTGACGGTTTGCGCCTTGGCTTGCGCCCAGGCCTTGTTCATATCCTGGTCGAAGCCCATGCTGATCCAGGACTTCCTGGTCTCGATGCGGGGGAAGTCGAGCGGCTTGCCCTTGATGACCTCCACCGTGATGTTGAATTCCTTGTAGGCGGTTTCCAGCGCGGTGAGATTGATTTCGCCATTGCCCTGGCCGGCGTGGGAATCGCCGGTCCACAGTAAAGCTCCGGGCACATTGACCGGCGCGTAAAGCGAAGAGCCGGCCACGAAATCGCGGATATCCATGTTGCCGGCGAACTCTCCCGGCGGCACGCTGCTATAACGTCCCGGTTCCTTGCGCGCCACCGCGAGCGTGCCGGGGAACGGCTTGAGCGGAATCACGACGCCGGGCAGGAACTCGGTCGTCATCTTGTCGAGGTCGAGATAGAGATACTTGACTTGGCCGTCTGCGTAGACCTTCGGAAATTCGCCGAACATGCCGGGCACGTTGAAGTTCGTGGCGTAGGCGCGGGGCACGATCTTGTTGAGCGTCACCTTCAGCACATCGCCCGGCTGCGCTTCTTCGATATAGATCGGTCCGGTCAGCGTGTGCGGCCCGCGGCCGGGAAAATCCGTGCGCGTCTTTTTGATTTGCTCGATCGTCGTGCCCGGAACCACCTGGTTGTGGGCGTGCATCATGGTTTCGAGGACGATGGTATCGCCGGACTTCACCCGCAGCACCGGCGGCTGCGCGTTGTCGAACCAGCCCCATTGGGTGGTGTCGAGGGTCGCCGGCAGCAGGTACACCTTCTTGCCGTTCGGCAAACTCGAGACGCGGAGCTTGGGATCGGCCGGCCCGACCCCGGGATAGCCGGGCGTGTTGACGGTCGCCGTTGGCGGGAATTGCGGCGCGGCCGCAGGAGCGGCTGGCGGGGATGTTTGCGCGAGCGCCAATGCACCAAAAATCGTGGTGCCAATTGTGCCGAGAAAGAGAGCCCCGCAGGCGTTGAGTGCCATGCGGGACGGCAGGTTCGACGACGTCATGTATTCCCCCTGATCAGCGACAAAAAAATGTTTCTTGCTTGCTCAAAGTATAGGCCGGTTGAGCGCGTCCCGGCAATCCGCTGCACCCTTCGTTTAACCCGCAATGTGTCCTGCGAAAGTATAACAAAGTATAACAAGGCCTCTCATGTGCGATGCCTCCTGGCGCGGCCTGGATCGACGGATCAAGCTGCAAGCGGGACGATTCAATGCGTCCCGGGCCCAGATTGACAGTAAGCTCACCAATCTGTTTCATCGCCTCAACCGCCTTATAATGAGTGCCGGGAAGGAAACATGGACGACATCATTATCGTCGGCGCCGGCATTGGCGGGTTGACGCTCGGCTTGACGCTTCAGGCGGCCGGGATTCCCTGCAGAATCTTCGAATCCGCCCCCGAAATCCGCGCCGTGGGCGTCGGCATCAATCTCTTGCCTCATGCCACCAAGGAGCTCGCCGCGCTTGGCCTGGAGGCCGATCTGGCGCGGGTTGCGATCGCCACCCAGGATTCAACCTTCTTCAACCGTTTCGGCCAGTTGATCTATCGGGAGCCGCTGGGCCGCGCCGCGGGCTACGATCATCCGCAATTCTCGATTCACCGCGGCGACCTGCAGATGGTGCTGCTGCAGGCGTTCCGCACGCGCGCCGGCGCCGACCGGCTTCTCACCAACCATCACTGCGTCGGGCTCGAGCAGGACGATACCGGCGTCAGCGTGCATTTTTCGGCTGGCCCAGGAGGCGCCGCAAGGCACACCGTCCGCGGTCGCGCCATCATCGCCTGCGACGGCATCAATTCCGCGGTCCGCAGGCAGTTTTTCCCGGACGAAGGCGATCCACGCTATTCCGGCGTCAACATGTGGCGCGGCGTCACGCGATGGAAGCCGATATTGTCGGGCGCGAGCCTGATCCGGGCCGGATGGCTGTCGCACGGCAAGATGGTGATCTATCCGATCCGTGCCACAGACAGCGACGGGCTGCAGCTCATTAACTGGGTCGCCGAAATCGAAACCCCGGCCTATCGCAAGCGCGACTGGAACCGGCCCGGGGCGATCGGTGATTTCATCGGCGCCTTTGCCGACTGGCATTTCGACTGGCTCGACGTTCCCTCGCTCATTCGCGGCGCCGATAGCGTGCTGGAATTCCCGATGGTCGATCAGGATCCGCTGCCGCGCTGGAGTTTTGGCCGGGTGACGCTGCTCGGCGACGCGGCCCATCCGATGGTGCCGCGCGGCTCCAACGGCGCCGGACAGGCCATTCTCGATGCGCGGGCGATGACGACGGCGCTGCTCGGCTGCGCCGATCCCGTCGCCGCGTTCGCCGCCTACGAGAAACAGCGGCTTGAAGCGACGACACGCGTGGTTCTGACCAATCGCACCAATCCGCCCGACGCGATCCTGCGTGAGGTTTTTCAACGCACCAACGACCGGCCGTTCGCGTCGATCGACGATGTCATCAGCCACGACGAACTGGCCGCGCTGTCCGACAGCTACAAGCAGATCGCGGGTTATTCGAAGGAAGCATTGCGGGCGTGAGGTGCTCGCGCCGTTAATACCGTTGTTGCGAGCCAACGGACCCGTTGGCTTCTCGCAATGACGAGAAAGGGTCGGGAGACCAAATGGCCGTTACGGGAGCCCAGGCAACCACCGCATCGCTGGTCGATGTCGCCGAGTTCATCGATGCACAACCGGTCGGCGGGTTTCAGATCAAATTGCTGCTGACCTGCGCGGCGGTACTGTTTCTCGACGGCTTCGACACCACGGCCATCGGTTATGTCGCGCCGGTGCTCGCCAGGGAGTGGGGCCTGGGCAAGGGCGCGCTCGGCCCGGTGTTCAGCGCGGGCCTGTTCGGGCTCATGATCGGTGCGCTGATCTTCGGGCCCCTGGCGGACCGCATCGGCCGCAAGAAGATCATCATTTTCTCCACCTTGACCTTCGGTGTTGGCGCGCTGGTCACTGCCTTCGTTCAGGACGTCAACGCGCTGTTTGCGATCCGGTTTCTGACCGGCCTCGGTCTCGGTGGCGCAATGCCGAATGCCATCGCGCTGACGTCCGAATTCAGTCCACGGCGCCGCCGCGCCACCATGGTGATGGTCATGTTCGTCGGCTTCTCGATCGGTGCGGCACTCGGCGGCCTTCTTGCCGCGGCGTTGATTCCGCAATTCGGCTGGCGATCGGTATTTATCGCCGGTGGTGTGGCGCCGCTGATAATGGTTCCGATCCTGGCGCTGAAATTGCCGGAATCGGTGCGGTTTCTCGCGTCGAACGGTCGGGCGAATACGCGGGTCGCGCAACTGCTTGGGCTCATCAGCCCGAAGGCGGAGTTTTCCCCGGCAACCCGCTTCGTCGTGGATGAGCCGGAGCTGGCCGGGATTCCGGTCAAGCATCTTTTCAAGGGCGGAAGGACCCTGGCTACGCTCTTGTTGTGGATCGTGTTCTTCATGAGCCTGCTCGACATCTATTTCCTGTCGAACTGGCTGCCCACGGTACTCAACGATCTCGGCGCTTCGGTTTCGGAAGCTGCGATCATCGGGTCGATGCTGCAGGTCGGCGGCGTCGTCGGAACCTTCGCGCTCGGCAGCGTCATCGACCGCTTCTCGTTTTGCGCACTGGCGCTGGTGTATTTCGTCGCCGTGTTCGCGGTCGGCGCGATCGGCCAGCTCGGGCATTCCGTCATCTTCGTCACCATGGCGATTTTCGCGGCCGGCTTTTGCATCGTCGGCGGCCAGATTGCCGCCAACGCCCTGGCGGCGGGATTCTATCCGACCACGGTCAGGGCCACCGGTGTCGGCTGGGCGCTCGGGATCGGCCGGGTCGGCTCGATTGTCGGGCCGCTGGTCGGCGGCGTTTTGCTGACCATGAAATGGAGCGCGGGGGAGGTGTTCATGGTCGCAGCAGGCGCGGCCCTGTGCGCGGCGCTGGCGGCGTTTTCGCTGAGCCGGCTCGCGGGGCTGGGCGGAAGCGGCAAGGGCGCTTCCGATTCTCCGGGGGCGCTTGAGGCGGTGACGACGGTCCAGGCCTAGGCTAGGTTAGTGGAGGCGCCCGCAATCGCGACAGGAGGGCAGGCCGTGACCGACCCGACCGGGGAAAGCAAAGAGCGGAATCGCGAGATCGCCGAGAATGAAAGCGTGCGGCAAACCATCGGCGACATCCGCGTCAGCGTCTGGGCGATCGCGGTCGCGGTCATCATCGGGCTTGCCGCGTTCGGCTGGGTGCTGATCCACAATAATTAGGGCGTGAATCCCTGGATTCAGCGTGTTGGTGACGCCGGGTTGCCATCTCCACATTACTCCGATCACCCGGCATCCTCAGCGCGGCCGGTCATCACCGCTTTAGAGCATGATCCGGAAAAGCGGGTACCGGTTTTTCCGAAAAGATCATGCTCAAACAAAAAGATAGAGCGAGATGACGATTCGAAGAAATGTCATCTCGCTCTAGCCGCCATCGGAGCCTGAAACTTTTCGATCAGGATCATCATACATTGGAGGAGGCCACGTTCCGCACTCGAAGCTTCGGGCGATGCCGGGGCAGACCCCGCCCGCCTGACTTGAGGGCCTGCTAACAGGCCGCGCCTGACCGGCAGACCAGGGATCGCTGAAGCGAGTGCTCCTTTGGATCCGCTTCTTATGCTTCTTCATTTCCTTGCTGCTGCTGATCTCGGCCTTGGATGGTGTGACCATGGGAACCATCGCCGGCGCCGTCGCGTACATGGCCAGTGTCAAAAGCCGGATCGCAATTTTGCTCATGCGTCTCTCCTGACGTCCCTTGCAATCAGCCAAAGATGCAACCTGCTCCGGTCCAACCTGTCTGTCGCCTAAATTTAAATTGAGGAGCCGGTCCCATCGGCAGCAACGCCGCGTTCATCGCGGCCGCCGTCATCATCGGGCTGGCGGCCGTTGGATGGTGCTGACCCACAACAACTAGCGGGCGGGCTTCGAAGTCTCCCGGGTGGCCGAACGATCTGCAAGAGGTTCTCGTGCGTAATGCGTGAGACGCTTGCCGGGCAATAGATCGTATGCTGACCGCCAACCGGGCAGGCCGGCGACGCGGCCAAGCCAGGCGCTCACGGCCGGATGACTCACCGAAAAATCGTATCCAGTTTCGTCGCTTGGATAGGAGAGATAGGCAATCATCGAAAGATCAGCCACGGTCGGCCGGTCGCCGATGGCGAACGCAGATCGCTGCAGGTGTTGCTCCAGTATTCCGAGGAAGTCATCGAGGCGCTTGCGATAGTGGTTCAGCACATGCGGGTCGGGAGACGGCGTGAATGTTCGGTAATACCGATAGGTGGCCATGTAGCCGGTCAGTTTGTGGTTGTCCCAGAACAGCCAGCGCAATATTTCGAATTTCTCCGCCGCATTCTCGCCGCCGAACCGGCCGTACCGGTCGGCGAGCTTCAGCAGGATCGGCGCGGTCTGGGCGAGGCGTACACCATCTTCCTCCAGCACCGGAATTTCGCCCATCGCGTTGACCGTCTGCCGCCACTCCGGTGTCCGCGTCACCCCGCCGCCAAAGTCAGTCCAGACCGGCTCAAACGACTGGCCACAAAGGGTGAGCATCAACGCCAGCTTGTAGCTGTTTCCGGACTCCGGAAAATAATGCAGCCGGTATGCAGGCATCTCGATCTCCCTTCTGTTTTTTCCCGTCCGGCGCGTCCCCCGGCCCGATCACGCTACCGCACCCGACGCCCGCAATTTTTGGATCGACGCCTCGTCAAAACCGGCTTCGCGCAGGATCTCATCGCTGTGTTCGCCGATCCCGGGCGGATGCCGCGGCTGTACTTTCTTGCAGCCGTCGATCCAGATCGGGCTGTTGACCGTCAGCATGATGTCGTTCGCGAACGGCACCAGCACCTCGTTCTCGATCATCTGCCGGTCGTTGGGAATGTCGTCGAGAATGCCGACCACGCCGAACACCAGGCCGTTGCCGTCGAGTATCCCGCGCCATTCGGCGAGATCCCGCGTCGCAAAAATGTCGTCGAAAATTCCAATCAGCTCCAGCGACCGCGCGTGGCGATCGGGCTTGGTGGCGAATCTCGCGTCGGTGACCAGATCCTCCCGGCCGAGGCAGCGGGCGAGCGTGGGCCATTGCCGCTCCTCGTTGAGTAGCGACAGGATGAGCCAGCGCCCGTCCTTGCATTGGTAGTGGTTGGTGACCGCGTTCAGGGCGCGCTCGCGCGGCCGCCGCTCCTGGAATTTCGCGCCGCATAATTTGGCCTGGGCCAGCACACCGGCCGCCCAGATACCGTTGGCCATCAGGTTCGAGCTCACATGCGAACCCTCGCCCGTGCGTTCGCGTTTGTAGAGCGCGGTGACGATCGCGCCGTAGAACGCCATCGCGCAGGGGTGGTCGCCCATGCCGGCGACCGAGCGCGCCGGCGTGGTGTTCTCGTCCGCGCGCACCAGATCCATCAGGCCCGAGCGCGCCCAATAGGCGTTGCTGTCGAAACCGGGCTTGTTCGCTTCCTCGCCTTTCTCGCCGTAGCCGGTGAACGAGGCATAGACGAGACGCGCGTTGAGCGGTGCAAGTTCCTCATAGGTGATCCCGAGCCGCTCGCGCACGGCGGGCGGAAAATTGGTGATGAAGACATCGGCCTCCGCCACCAGCCGGTAAAGCACGGCCCGGCCTTCCGGCCGGGACAGGTCGAGCGCGAGGCTTCGCTTGTTGCGCGATTCCAGGAGCCAGGCAAAATTATGCGGGCTGATCGGATAGCCCGGTAAATTCGGCAGGTTGCGGTAGGGATCGCCCGATCCCGGCGGCTCGATCTTGATCACGTCCGCGCCGAAATCCGACAGCACCGTCGCGGCCGCGGGCGCTGCTATGAAGCTCGCGCAATCCAGAACCTTGAGGCCCTCGAAGATGCCGTCTTCCATGGTGATGTTGCTCCGTCTTGTTGTTGGTCTTTTTCCGCGTGTGGCCCCAGGCGGCGACCGCATTTGACCGATGTTCGCGGCGCGTTGCAATCCATCCATCGTCATTCCGGGATGGTGCGTGAGCACCAGACCCCAGATGCGCAATTGCGCATCGGGGAATCTCGAGATTCTCCGATGTGCAATTGCACATCATAGTTCGATGCTTCGCATCGCCCCGGAATGACCGCGAGATTGCTTCGTCGCTCGCGCTCCTCGCAATGACGGAATAACCCACTTATTCCGTATCCGACATCAGCGCCGCATTGCCCCCGGCCGCCGCCGTATTGATGGTCACCGTCTGCTCGGTCGCAAAACGCGCCAGATAATGCGGGCCGCCGGCCTTGGGGCCGGTGCCGGACAATCCCTGGCCGCCGAACGGCTGCACGCCGACCACGGCGCCGATCATGTTGCGGTTGACATAGACATTGCCGACGGACAGCCGGTCGACCACGGCCTCGATCGTATCGTCGATCCGCGACTGGATGCCGAGCGTCAGTCCGTAGCCCGAGCGTTCGATCGATCGCAGCACATCATCGAGCCGGTCGGCGCCGTAGCGCGCCACGTGCAGAATGGGTCCGAATACCTCCTCCGTCAGCTGATCGGCGCTCGCCAGTTCGAAGATATGCGGCGCGACGAAATGGCCGGCGGGCGCGCGTCCTTCAAAATGCGTGCGGGCTTCCTTCTTCATTCGCGCGATGTGCGCCTCGAGCCGCTGCTTTGCATCGGCGTCGATCACAGGCCCGATCTGCACCGATGGATCGCGCGGATCGCCGATCCGCAGTTCGCGCGCGGCGCCCGCAATCATCTCGATCATGCGGTCGGCGACGTCGTCCTGGACCAACAGCAGACGCAGCGCCGAACAGCGCTGGCCGGCCGAGCGAAACGCCGAGGTCACGACATCGTCGGCGACCTGTTCGGGCAGCGCGGTCGCGTCCACCATCATCGCATTGATGCCGCCGGTCTCGGCGATCAGCGGCACGATCGGGCCGTCCTTTGCGGCAAGCGTGCGGTTGATCGCGCGCGCGACCTCGGTCGAGCCGGTGAAGACGACACCCGCCACATCGGGATGGCCGGTCAGCGCGGCGCCAATGCCGCCGTCGCCGGGCAACAGATGCAGCGCGGAAGCGGGCACACCCGCCTCGTGCAGCAGGCGTACCGCCTCAAACGCGATCAGCGGCGTCTGTTCGGCAGGCTTTGCCACCACGGCATTTCCCGCCATCAGCGCCGCCGTCACTTGGCCGGTAAAAATCGCCAGCGGAAAATTCCATGGCGAGATCGCGACGAACGCGCCGCGGCCGCGCAGCCGCAACACATTGCTCTCGCCGGTCGGGCCCGGCATGATTTTGTCGGCGCCGAACAGGTCGCGGCCTTGCGCCGCGTAGTAGCGGCAGAAGTCAATGGCTTCGCGGACTTCCGAGACCGCGTCGTCGAGCGTTTTGCCGCCCTCGCGCTGCAACAGCGCAATGAAGCGCGCCGAACGCTGCTCCAGCAGATCTGACGCCCTTTCCAGCATTTTGGCGCGGGTATCGACCGAGGTGCGACTCCAGCTTGCAAAACCCGCGCGCGCGGCTGCCATTGCCGCGTTCGCGTCTCCGGTCGAAGGCTCGATCACGCTTCCGATCTCCGTGGTCTGGTCGATCGGGCTGACGATCGGCCGCGCTGCGCCGGCGCCGGTCTTGCCGTCGATGAGCGTTGCTGCCGCAACGACGGCGGTTTCCGACGCGACCGCGGCAAGCAGTTTGCTCAACGCGGCGCGGTCGCCGAATTCGATGCCGCGCGAATTCTTGCGTTGCGGTTGATAGAGATCGCCTGGCGCGGGGATGTTCGGATTTCGGGCGTTTTCGGCGGCGCCGATGATGCCGGCCGGGCGCCGGAGCAGTGTCGCCACCGGCACGGCATCGTCGGCGGCGAGCGCCACGAAGGATGAATTGGCGCCGTTTTCCAGAAGGCGCCGCACCAGATAGGCGAGAAGATCGCGGTGGCTGCCGACCGGCGCATAGGTTCGGTAGGCGAGATCGGGGTGGTCCCTGCTCAATTGCGCGTAGAGCGCCTCGCCCATGCCGTGCAGGCGCTGAAATTCGAATCCCCGTTCGCTATCAGCCAGTTCCAGAATGGTAGCCACCGTCAGCGCATTGTGGGTGGCGAATTGCGGGAACAGACGTCGCCGCAAGCCAAGCAGTCGTTGCGCGCAGGCGATGTAATTCAGGTCGGTCATGGCTTTGCGGCTGAAGACCGGATAGCCCGAGAGGCCGCGTTCCTGCGCGCGCTTGATTTCGCTGTCCCAGTACGCGCCCTTGACAAGGCGCACCATCATGCGCCGGTTCAGCGCGCTTGCGAGTTCGTCCGCATGGTCGATCACGGCGGCCGCGCGCTTCTGATAGGCCTGAATGGCGAGGCCAAAGCCGTCCCAGCCGGCGAGCGAAGTGTCGGCGAATGCGGCTGCGATCACCTCCAGCGATAGTTCCAGCCGATCCGCTTCCTCGGCATCGACGGTGAAATTCAGGTTGTAAGCTTTGGCTCGCCGCCCCAGATCGACCAGCCGTGGAATCAGTTCGGCGATCACCCGCTGCCGGCTCAATGCTTCGAAACGCGGATGCAAGGCGGAGAGCTTGACCGAGATGCCGGGCCGGTCGGGCAGGGGCCGGTCATCGGTGGCGCGGCCGATGGTCTCGATCGCACTGGCGTAGGAATTGAAATAGCGCTCCGCATCATCAGCAGTGCGCGCGCCTTCGCCGAGCATGTCGAAGGAATAGCGCGGCCCGGCGTGCGAATGGGCGCGCGCCAACGCCGCCTCGATGGTCTCGCCCAGAACGAAATGACTACCCATCAGCCGCATCGCCTGCCGGGTGGCGGCGCGGACCGCCGGCACGCCGAGCCGCTTCGCGAGCCGCCCGAGCGTCCCTTGCGGGGTTTCGCCCGGCGCAACGACGCGCGCCGACATCCCCAGCGCCCAGGCCGACGCATTGACCAGGAAGGCGCTGGACTTCGTCTCATGATGCACGAAGTCGCCTTCGCCGAGCTTGTCCTCGATGAAGCGGTCGGCGGTCGGAGCGTCGGGGACGCGCAGCAGTGCTTCCGCGAGCACCATCAGCGCGAGGCCTTCCTTGCTGGACAGCGCGAATTCGCGAAGCATGTCCTCGATCCCGCCGAGCCGGTCGTCACTGGCGCGAATGGCCTCGATCAGGCGCGTCGCGGTGCGATCGATCCGTGTGTCCTGCTCCGCGCTCAAATGAGACGCCGGCAGAAGCCGGGCTGCGATGGCGGCATCGTCCGGCGCGAAAGGCGCTGTGAACAGGGGAAGGGAGGCGGGATCGAATTTCATCGCATGCCCCGGCGCATGAAGTGCCGAATCATACAATCAAGCTGGAGCCAAGGGTATCAGCGGTTTGGCGTGAGGATCATGCGCTTTTCAACAATCCAGGGCGCGATCGGACGCGAAGCCCGCCACGCGGCGCGTTGTCGCCGCCGGAGGTCGTGGATGCCGGAAGAGAAAAATGGTCAAACAGGATCGAGCAATCGAACCAGCGCGTTTCGCACGCTGAGTCGAAAACGTGCAAGAGCGGGTTCCACTCCTGCCAACGGAGATCTGCTCTGGGGTCTTGCTGCAAGCCCCACCCCCGGACGCCTCCGAGAGTGCGCTGCTATCGACCGCGCGCTCGAATCAAACCTTGAGGTTTTCGGCCGAGGTCTTGCCGCGATTGGCGACTTCTTCGTATTCCACCGTCTGTCCTTCGTTTAGCGTCGAAAGGCCAGCCTTCTCAACCGCAGAAATATGAACAAAAACGTCCTTGCCGCCGCTCGAGGGCTGGATAAATCCAAAGCCCTTGGTCGCGTTGAACCACTTCACAGTGCCCTTAGCCATCACGTCGTCTCCGCGGGAGCAAAAAACAAAAACGGACTGCCGGTCCCCGCAAACCGGCATGTCCGACACGCGCACGATACGCGGTATGCGGCGCGCTTGATAGCTTAAACGACATCGGGATTTCGGCGGAAACGCTCATAAACGCCGCCCATTTGCAGCTTTTCGCCTGACTGGGGCTGATTTGGTGCGACCGTTAACCCGAAAACGCCATTGATTCCAGCATGTTGAGGCCTCAGGCATGCCCTGCCGGTTCCGCCATGGGCGACGATTTCCTTCAATCGAGATTCAAAATCTCACCGTGAAGAACGCATGACCGGGTATCCGCCGAGGCGACCGGATGCCCGATCGCCGGCCGGCAATGTCGGCTCGCCGACACGCTGTGTGGGCTTTCGCGTGATTTGGGCTGAAACCGCGCGATCCTGCCGCTTCGACCACGAGATGTAGCCGGCGACGAGGGTCATGATCGCGATGCCCGAAACGCTCACGAAGATCTGCTCGACAAGCGAACCCGCCCCCGTCATCAGGAAAAAATGACCGGCGAAGGAGAGGAACACGCCTGCGCAAAATACCGGAAGCGATTGCTGGCCACACAGGATGATGGGCTTAAGGATCGGCCATTGCAGCCCGCGCCAATCCCTCGACATCAATCGCGTCACCAGGAATGCCACGACCATGAAATGCAAAACGCGATAGGGAGCGAGATTTACCTTGTCGTTCGGATTGAACGCATCGAGCAGCCAGCTCGGGAACATTCTTCCGAACTCCGGAAAGCGCCCCGCCATCGTCATTACCAGCGCGAACACCAGGTAAGCCACTCCGAGATAAACAGGGATCGGTGACCTGAGGATCGAGGGACGCCATCTGGCTCCGCCGAGCGCACAGAAGCCGCCGAGCACAAAGAGCAGTTGCCAGCAGAACGGGTTGAAATACCAGCTTCCATCCGGAAACGACGATAGATTCCAGTCGAACTGACGCGCAGCAAGATAAAGCGCAAGGGATCCGGTCATGGCCAGGCCGGGCTTGCGCAACATCGCCCACAACATCAGCGGGAAGCACGCCATCAACATGACAATGAGCTGCAACACGTCGAGGTTCAGCGCCTTCGATTGCAGCAATAGCCCGTGAGCGACGGTCCGGACCGGCTCTTCGACAAGGCCGGCGACGTTGAATTCGTAGATGATATCGGGGGCGGCATAGCGTGTCGCGACATCTCCGATCGCCACGACATAGACCGCGAACAGGACCACATAGGCGGCGTAGAGTTGCCACGCACGCCTGAGCACTCTGGTTGCGCCGACAACGACACCGCGTTCCAGCATGATCCTGGCATAGACCATCGCGGCGGTGTAGCCGGAGGTGAAAATGAAGACGTCCGCGGCGCCGCTGAAACCATAATTTCTGAGCGTGATCCAGTTCACCACATTGTGGGGAATGTGGTCCAGAAACATGAACCAGTTCGCTAACCCCAGAAAAAGATCGAGTCGCATATCGCGCGCGCGTGGCGCGAGAATTCTGTCGGCGTTCATGACGGCTGTTTCGTGTAATGGGAGATTCGTCGGAATCAGTGATTCCGCAAAGTGCGAATCGTATAGTGCAGATGCGCGCGCGGTCCCAATCGACTTTACGTGAGCGGGACGTTACCGCGGCGCGGCTCGAATCGAGCCGCTTCGTTTATTCCCGAACCCGCCGATCCCTCGAACACGAAGCGGTGAATATTCGACAAGTCGCAGCGAGCTGATCGGCGATGCCACGCCGGCTCGGCCAAGTGTGGCAAGGCACCATCACCGCGGCAGGACGCAATACCCCGGCCGCTTTCGCGCGACCGGGGCTTTGGATCGAGCGCAGCGAGCTTCGGTCAATAAGCGCAGACGTTGACGACGCGCAGGCGAGGGCCGAACGGGGTCATCACGCGCCGCGGCACATAGCATCCGTCATCGCCATCGCCGATGTAGCCGACACCGAAACCGCCGAAGTGATGGTGATGATGATGGAAGCCGCCCCAGCCCCATCCACCGCCCCACGGTTTCGCCGAAGCGGCGGAGGGAACCAGCGCAGTGGCGCCGAGAGAGGCAGCAGCAACAAGTGCGAGAGTCAATTTGCGTAACATGGTCGTTCTCCTTTTACGGTGCGCGCTCGGCGCGGGTTGTGGTCTGTCAGTCTCACCCATCGCCCATCAGTCGCATCCCCGCGCGACGGGGTTCGAGATGGTTGAAGCTGGTTCAGGGAGATTTTTCTGAACAGATATTCAGATGTGCGCCAGATCACTTATCGACGTGACATGGTTAAGCCGCGTGGCGTCGTCAGGCCGCCCGCAGGCGTGTCGACCAGTGCGGACAGGTCGCTCGTGCTTGCGACAATGCGCACACTCATCGGCTCATTGCGGCCGCGGATTTCCACTTGCTGCTGCGGCAGAGTGTCGAGTGCAAGGTCAGCGGTTGCGCGAACTTCCTCCGAGAGGATTGCTTCACATCCGAGGTTTTTTGTCATGTCCTGCAGCCGTGCTGCGACATTGACCGCGTCGCCGAGCGCGGTGAACACCATGTGATCGCGATAGCCGATGTCGCCGACGATCACTTCGCCGCCGTGAATGCCGATGCCGAAGCGAATCGGCTCGCGCAGGTCGTGCTTGAGAAATTGATTCAATTCGTCGACCTTGGCGGCAATCATCGCGGCCGCCTTGAGCGCCTGCCGGCAGGCGGTTTGCCGGCTGGTGGCAAGGCCGAACAGCGCCAATTGCCCGTCGCCGAGAAACTGGTTGGGTTGGCCGCCGCATTCGATCACAGCCTGCGACACCGCGCCGAGGAAACGGTTGACGACGAACACCGTGTCGAACGGCAGCCGATGTTCCGCGAGCCTGGTCGAGCCGCGCATATCGACAAACATGCTGACGAGATAGCGCTCCTCGCCGATATGCGAGGGGCCCGGCCCGCTCGCCGCCGCGGTCTGCGGCAGAAATATCTGAAAGAAGGAGATATCCGTCTCAGGCCTGAGTTGACAGGCGAGGCGGATGGCAGGATCCGAGCCGGTGCCGACACGGTTGAGCACGAAGGCTTCGCGGTTGGATGGCTCCGGCAATGAGGTGCAGTCGCCGATCACGCGAATGCGGCAGGTGGAGCAGCGGGCGCGGCCCCCGCAGACGCTGGCATGCGGGACCTGATAGCGCAGGCTCGCCTCCAGCACGGAAAGGCCCTTCGGCACCCGAATGGTCCGGCCGTTACCATATGACAAAGTGATCATGCCGCCGCGGCGTTCGATGAGGGCGCGCACGCCCCTTGCCGCGACGACGAATCCAAGCAGGCCGAGATAGCCGATCAGGAAGTAATCCGCGATCCTCTCCAGGAAGTCCTGGTCGGCTGGCGTGCCGACCTGGTTTTGCCCGAGATTGGCCGCCCGCCACTCGGCGCTCGCGCTATCCTCCACGACGCTTCGCCCGCCCTGATAGAGACCGAGCAGGGCCAGCGTCGGCACCAGCACCGCCGCGGCAAGCAGGAAGGGTGCGGCGGGCTTGAAGAACGCTTTCATCCGCAGCCAGAAATAAAGACCGATGCTGCCGTGGATCCAGGCGATGATCAGGGCCGCTAACGTCAGCCATATCCGGTAGGGCAATACGAGCCAATATCCGTAGAGCACCTGCGGATAGAGCTTTTCCAGCCCGAATAGTGCCTGGCCGAGCCGTACGCTCACGATGTGGGCGACGATCAGCGCCGGAATGCTCAGGCCCAGCACCAGTTGTAGCGGTTCCATCGCCTTCCAGCGAAATTGCCGGCGCTCGTACAGCGCCCAGACCCCGAGCCCGGCGTGAACCAGAGCGGCGCTGTAAAAGATGATCGCGACCGGCAAGAACTGCCAAAACAGCACGTGGTAGTGAACGCCCCATGTCATCGCATCCAGCGAGATATTGCCGAGCGCATGGTTGAGGAAATGACTGACCAGATAGGCAAACAACACCAGCCCACAGACGAGGCGGATCTGCCGGAGGCTGATGCCGCGAATGAATCTCTCGAACTGGGCCCAGGTGATTGCGGTCATGCGGTTCCGTTGAATATACGATAGACCGGCGAAAGTAGAGTTTAATTCCATGAGCGAGGTCTTCCCGGCGAACGCCGGCACGAGGGTCGAGGCTTTCTTTGGGGGTCGAAGCAACCTTCCCTCGCGTTGACACTCCCCCAGGAGTCGGGGAGAAAGCATCGTGACGATCGCGCCCCCCCAAACTAGCACCGCCAAGCCGGACCATGCCGCCTCTCGGCAATGGCTTGCCGTCGTCGCGGTGATCGCAGCAATGACGGCCTTGCGGGTGATCTACGCAAGCCTGGTCGATCTGCGCACGGACGAGGCCTATTACTGGACCTGGTCGAAGGAAAATGTGCTTTCTTTCCTCGATCATCCACCCATGATCGCGTGGTTCATCCGGCTCGGCACGGCGATCTTCGGCGATACCAATTTCGGGGTGCGGTTCGCTGGCCTCGTGGCGATGCTGGTAACGCAATTGCTGATCGCCGATATCGTCCGTCGCGTCACGCGTGACGTCCGTGCGGCGATGATCGCGGTGCTGATGATGGAGGCGGCGCTCTATTACGGCCTGCTGATGGCCAAGGTCTCGCCCGATGTCGCGCTGATTCCGTTCGTCACGGCGATGGTGTGGGCGCTGGTCCGGCTCGCCGATAACGGCGATGCGCGCTGGTGGCTGGCGGCCGGTGTGTTCGCCGGGCTTTCGCTGCTGTCGAAATTCACCGCAGGCTTGCTGCTTCCGGCGGTGGTTGCGTTCACGCTGGTGCCGCGGTGGCGGGCGCGCTGGCTGCGGAGTTTCTATCCGTGGGCAGCGGCGCTGATCGCGTTCGCGCTGTTTCTCCCCGTGGTGATCTGGAATATGCAGCACGGTTGGGCGTCGTTCCGCTTCCAGTTCGTGCGGGCGGCCGCGACGCATGAATGGTCGCTTCGCACGCTTGGCGAATTCATCGGGGTGCAGTTCGGGCTGGTTGGATTCATCCTGTTGCCGGTGGTCTTGACGGGGGTGGCGCTGACGGCGCGGCGGGGTTATCGCCGGCTGGATGCTGTGGCCATCCTGCTGTCGACAGCGGTGATCGTTCCCTTCATCTATTTCTTGTGGAAGTCGCTGAGCCTGAGGGTCGGCGATACCTGGCCGATGTTCATGTGGCCGATCGGGTTTGCCGCGGCCGCCATCAACCTCGCAATGCTGCGGCGGGAAGGGTGGCCGGAAAAGTTCATCAACGCGTCGTTTGGGTGGGCGAGGGTGGCCATCATCTCCGGCATCGCCTTTGTCGTCGCCGTGTTCCTCTATTATGTCGCAACACCCCTCAATTTCATTGGCAGGACCGATCCTGTCGGCGGCGAAGCGGGTTACGAAGCGATCGTGCGGCGGGCCGAGGCGGAGCTGCAGAAGACCGGCGCGACCTGGATCGCCACCACCGACTACCGGACCTATTCGATGCTGCGCTGGTTTTTCGGTAATCGCGTGCCGGTGGTGCAGATCAACGAGCGCGGGCGCTATCTCGGCTTTCGCGAGCCCGACATGAATCTGATCAAGGGCCACACCGGCCTTTACGTCGGGCGTGAGCCCGACAATGACAAGGCCAATCCGCTCTGGGCGTCCACCACGGCGATCCGGGAGCCGCTGGAACGGGTCGGTCGCACCTGGCGTGGAATCGTGATGGACACCTACGCACTCGAAAAACTCACCGGCTGGACACCCGAACTCTCGCCGCCGCCGGACTCGCCGCTCTATCGGTGGCGCGTGCTGGCGGGCGAAGTGGTGCTGACCGTCGCGGGCTCGATCAGGCCGCCGGCCTGATGTTCTGGTTGACCCGGAACACGTTGCCGGAATCATATTTGCTCTTCACCGCCGCCAGCCTGGCATAGTTGCTCCCGTAGGTTGCCTTTAGCCGGGCGTCGCCCTCATCGTCCATCATGAAATTCGGATAGGCGCCGCCAAGGTCGAACGGATGCACCGCCTCCCAATAGGCCTTGGTCCATCGCGTGACCGGCCCTGCTTTCTGCGGGTTAGGATCGATGCCGGCGATCACCATCGACCAGGTCGCATCGCGGCAATTCCATGCGGTCTCGCCGCTGCCGACGCGATGGACGGCGCCGTCGATCGGGTAGAGATGCATCAGCGACAGTTCACTCGGCGTTGTTGCCGCCTGTTCGAGATGGGCGTCGATCGCGGCGTCCGGCAGTGTCTTGACGAAATCGCCGCGCCAATACCACTGCATGCCCTTGGGGTAGAGCCCATCGAACATGCTTTGGACGGCCGGATAGGGCATCGTGCCCATCCAGTTGAACCACGGCGCCGGCAACGCGTCGATGAGCGGCGCCAGGGCCTTCCTGCCGCTGTCCTCAGGGCCGTCGTAGCAGCACATCAGCAGACATATGCGCTTTCCCCAAAACTCTTCCGGAAACGGCGGGCTGGACGGGATGGTCTTGAGCCCGAGGAAGGCGCCGAGCTCCTCCGGCGCGCTCGGCAGGAAGTCGCGATACGTTTGCATGATGGTGCGCGCGTGCTTCTGGTCCCAGGCGATCGGCCCGGCAAATACCGTATTGACCGGGTGGAGGCGGAACATAAAGGAGGTGACAACACCGAAATTACCGCCGCCGCCGCGCAACGCCCAGAACAGGTCGGGATTCTTTTCCTGGCTGGCGACGACGAAGCTGCCATCGGCCAACACCACGTCGGCCTCGATCAGGTTGTCGATAGTGAGGCCGTACTTGCGGCTGAGATAGCCGTGGCCGCCGCTCAAGGTCAGCCCGGCGATGCCGGTGGTCGAGATAATGCCGGCCGGCACCGCGAGACCAAACGCGTGGGTGGCATGGTCGACATCGCCCTGGGTGCAGCCGGCGCCGACCCGCGCCGTGCGGGCAGCCGGGTCGACGCGTACGCCCTTCATGGCCGACAGATCGATGACCAGGCCGTCGTCGACGCTGGCGAGCCCGGGTCCATTGTGGCCACCGCCTCTAATCGCGATGCGCAGATCATTGTCGCGACCGAAATTCACTGCCGTGATCACGTCGGCGACGTCGACACAGCGCGCGATCAGTAGCGGGTGCTTGTCGATCATGCCGTTATAGAGCGCACGGGCTTCGTCATAATTGGAATCGTCACGCTCGATGACCATGCCGCGCAGGCTTTCACGCAATTTGCTCTTGGCTTCGTCACGCATGATGTCCTCCTGATCTCACGGACCGGCTGCTGGCGTTATGCCGGTCGCCGGGTGGGCCGTAGTCTGGCGGACCGGGGCCGTCGCCGCATCACCCGATCGATGGAGGCACCTAGGGTATCTGCCCCGGACGTGGTATTATGCCGCGGGCAAGGGCGTGCGGCCGGAGCCATCGGCATGCGGGAAGCAGATGAGCTTTCGCGGGTCATCGGCGACATCTACGATGCGTCGCTCGATCCGGCGCTGTGGCCGAATACCATTGAAAGCATCTGCGACTATATCGGCGCCGCCTCCGCCAGCCTGCATTCGCAGGACTCGATCAGCCGCGCCACGGACGCGCTGTTCTGGTGGGGCCGTGAGTCCAGCGCGCCTCACTTCTTCAAGATTTATCTGGAGAAATACGGCAAGATAAATCCGATCTTCCCGGGCATCATTTTCTTCGACGTTGAGATGCCGGTTGCCGTCCCGGACGTGATTTCGTGCGAGGAGTTTGTCCGGACGCGCTTCTTTCGCGAGTGGCTGGCGCCCCAGAGCCTGATGGACGGCCTGTTTTCAAACCTGGAAAAGGGGACGACAAGCTGCGCGCTGTTTACGGCGATGCGCCACGCCGAGCAGGGACAAGTCGACGACCGCATGCGCCGGCGGTTCGAGTTGATCACGCCCCACGTTCGGCGCGCGATGCTGATCGGCAAGGTGATCGACCTGCATCGCGTCGAGGCGGCGGCGCTCGCCGACAGTCTCGACGAGCTCGCATCAAGCATGTTTATCGTGGACTCCACCGGCCGCATCATCCACGCCAATCTCAGCGCTCATCGCCTGATCGCAGAAGCCAACGTGCTGCGCGCCACCAATGGCCGGATCGTGGCACTCGACCCCGAAGGCAACCGCAATCTGCTCGACATTTTCACGGCGGCTCAGGCCGGCGATGCTGCGGTCGGGAAAAAGGGCATCGCCATGCCGCTCACGGCGCGCACCGGCGAGCGGTATGTCGCGCACGTGCTGCCCCTGACATCGGGAGCGCGCCGCAAAGCCGGCATTTCCTACTCGGCGGCGGCAGCGATGTTCGTCCGCAAGGCGGCGCTGGATTTGCGGTCACCGCCGGAAGCGGTCGCCGACGAGTTCAAGCTGACGCCGGCCGAGGTCCGGGTGATGTTTGCCATCGTCGAGATCGGCGGCGTACCCGAAGTAGCACCAGTGCTCGGGATATCGGATCAGACCGTCAAGACCCATTTGCATCGCATTTATGAGAAGACCGCCACAAAGCGGCAAGCCGATCTGGTCAAGCTGGTCGCGAGCTATTCGGCAAGGCTTTGATCCGCCTCCCGCACGCAAAAATGAGCCTGCCGACATCGAAAAGCGAGGCAATCTTATTCGATCGTGCTGGCCGCGCGGACGATCGGCGCGGGGTGTCTTGCGGCGGAATCTCGCAGCGTCAGGCCGGCAGACCCGCCTTGAGCAGGCCAGCCGCGTGGCGATCGCGGTCGACGTCGCGCTTGTAATGCTGGGTGGCGAGGTAGGCGGCCACCGAGAATTTCGGCTCGTGCTTGAGGGCCTCTGCCGCGTGCGCTGCGGCTGCCACCGCATTTCCCATTTGCGCAAAGGTCGCTGCGAGGAAGGCATGATGGGTGTGGTCAGGCCGCGTGATCCGCGAGAAGGCCTCGACGGCCTCAGGGTACTTCTCGGCGCAATAGCAGGCGCGCCCGAGGTGGTTCCAGAAGCGTTCCGGATGGTACGGGTTGAGGCGCATCGCCTTTTTGATCCAGTCGATGCCCTCCTCCGGTCGCCCAAGCCAGGTCAAAAGTTCGCCCTGCTGCACCACGACAAGGTCGTAGTTCGGGTTGAGCGCGAGTGCCCGCTCCTGATGGTAGGCGGCCTTGTCATGATCCTCGCGGTTCAGATTCAGTGCGGCAAGAATCCGGTGCACGTCGCTGTCATTGTCGTCCAGCGCCAGTGCAGTCTCCAGCTCGGCGGACACTTGCTGCAAGGTGGCTTCGCGATCCGCGCACCAATCGTAAACCCACGTCTGGCCCAGCACGCATGCCTTCCAGGCGTGGGCGTGAGCATAGCCAGGATCGAGCGCAAGGGCGCGATCGAGCATGCGCTGCGCTTCGGCGTTGTCCTCGCGGATCGAGCGGTGGTGCAGTACCTTGGCGGCCAGCACGCACTCGTAGGCCGCCATGTTGTCGGTCGGCTTGCGCTTGGCACGGTCGTGCGTCGCGGCTTCGACGCGGCCGGGAAGCGTCGCGGCGATCGCCCGGGTCATCTCGTCCTGGATGGCGAAGATATCCTCAAGCTTGCGGTCATAGCGTTCGGCCCAAACGTGCCGGTCGGTTTCTGCGTCGATCAGCTGCACGGTGACGCGGATACGATCGCCCACCTTTCGCACACTCCCCTCGAGGACGTACTCGACGCCGAATTCGCGCGCGACCTCCTGCACCTTCACCGCCTTGCCCTTGTGTACGAAGGTCGAGTTGCGCGAGATGACGAGCAGGCTGTGGAAGCGTGACAGCTCCGTGATGATGTCTTCGGTGAGTCCGTCCGTGAAAAACTCCTGCTCCGGATCGCCGCTCATATTGACGAGCGGCAGCACGGCGATGGAAGGCATCTTGGAAATCGTTGTCGCCGCCGCAGCGTCCGGCGGAGTTTTTGGGCTTGGGTCAAGCCGAACCCGAAACACGCGGATCGGACGCGCGATGTTCTTGACGGTCTGGTCGCCGAGATCCTCGAATGCGACGTCGTCCAGCCGATTGCCGACCTGATCACGCACCGCGCCGGAGACACAGATGCCGCCCGGGTCGGCGAGCGTTTCAAGGCGGGCCGCGACATTGACGCCGTCGCCAAAAATGTCGTTGTCCTCGGCGATCACGTCGCCCAGATTGATGCCGATGCGGAACTGTATCCACCGCGCCGGCGAGACGTCCGTGTTGCGTCGCGCCATCCGGCGCTGAACCTCGACCGCGCACAACACTGCGTCGGCGACGCTTTGGAACTCGACCAGGATACCGTCGCCGGTGGTCTTGATGATGTGTCCGCGGTTCTTCGCGATGGCCGGATCGATCAGCTCAATCCGATGGGTCTTTAGGCGCGCGAGCGTCCCGGTCTCGTCGACTTCCATCAGCCGACTGTAGCCGGCCATGTCAGCGGCGAGGATTGCCGCAAGCCTGCGCTCTGGTCCAAGCACATCCATCGCTCCGGCTCCTTTGCAGAGCAATCTAACAGACGAAGGACGTTATCCCAAGCCTCGCACGGGCCGCGAGCTCCGCCGCGGTCGAGAGAGCGTGAAAATGTCGCATGGCCCGAACCGTGTCCCCAGGGGTACCTCGGTAAACACACCCTGCTTTCCGAACATCGGGAGAGAGGGGTTACGGCTTGTCGATTGGCCCGAGACACTCACCCCGGCACTTCTGTCGGCGCGACTAAAACTCACTCCTCGGCTTCGCGCCTGCGCAGCAAGTCTTTCGCAAGATCGGTCAGCGCCGGCCGCGGCAGAACCGTAAACGGCAGCGGGCGGGTGACGTCGACGGCGGCCAAGCCCAGCCGCGCGGTAAGAAGCCCGTTGAGCATGCCTTCACCGAGCCGTTGCGACAGCTTTGCGGCCAGCCCATGGCCGAGCACCTGCTGGACCAGGCTGTCACTCGCCGCCATGCCGCCGGTGATGGCGACATGGGAAATGACATGGCGCATCAGGCGGATCATGCCGAGCGCGCCGGGCCGGCCGCCATACAGCCGCGCCAACTGCCGGATCAGACGAAGCGAGGCGGCGAATACGAAGAGCACGTCGACAAGCGCGCGCGGGCTAACGGCGGTGACGATCGAGACGCGTTGCGCGGCCGACGAGATCAGGCGGCGCGCTTCGGAATCGAGCGGCGTCATCAATTCACGCTCGGCGAGGCGGATCAGGTCCGCGCCGTCGATGATGTCGTCGACATGACCCAGCAGCGTGGCGCGGGCGCGCGCCAGTTGCGGATTCTGGTGCGCGACCTTCAGGAGTTCCTGCACCACGGCCCGGCTTTCCGCGCGATCATCGCTTGCGAGCACTTCAGTTGCGCGCAGATGCAGCTTTTCGATCGTCGCCAGGCGAACAAGTCCCAACGCCTCGCGCGCGACCACCACGACAAAGGCAAGAGCCGCGGCAAGGGCGAACGCCAGCCCGAGAACGCCGAGGCCCCGGCTCCGCGCAAACAGGTCCTCGATCAATTGGGTCACGCCGAGACCGACACCGAGCACGATCAGCCCGCCGACCGCGCCCCAAAATACCGTCCCCCAGCGGAATCCCCGTTGCGCCGGGAGGATTTGCGCCTCGATCGGAACCGGCAGCGGTGCCGGGTCCGTTTCCGGCGTGACATGGACGGTGCCGCGGGCAGGGCGGCTGGCATCGTCCGGATCCACCACGATCACACCGGGATCATCGAGCTTGAAGGTTGCAGGCCGCCGATAGGGGGAGCGCTCGCTCATTGCAATTTGTCTCCGATCAGGAACTGCAGCGCCCGGTCAAGGCGGATGTGAGGCAGCGCCGCGCCGTCCGGCCCTTCCTGTTCGAGGTGCGGCGGCCGAAAGCGCAGGAAACGAAAATCGGCTTTTTCCGCGCTGGCGCTGGAGAGCCCGCGAAACGCGGCGTCGCCCTTGAACAATGTTTCCGGATCGTCAGGCAGATCGCCCGGAAAGGTTGCGACTTCGGTGTTGCCGTCAAAAGTTTCGCCATCCGCCTTCTCGCCTGACGCGGGCGTTCCAAGGATGGAAGGCAATTTTTCGCGGCCGCGCGCGACCATCACCTCGCGGGTGGCGCGGACCGCGGCCAGCGCAACGGCGTCGATGTCGGCGCCGGTGTCCTCGGCCTTGGCGGCCGCCATGGCGACGGCGCGACGCAACACCGCCTCCAGGCGGTCATGGCTCGAATGGTGCAGGTGATCGGCCTTGGTGGCGGCAAACAGGATGCGATCGATCCTCGGCCGGAACAGCGCGCTGAGCAGCGTGCCGCGGCCGATCCGGAAGCAATCGAGAATTCCCGCCAGCGCCGCTTCGAGATCGTGCAGCGCTCGCGGTCCTGAGTTGAACGCGGCCAGCGCGTCGACCAGGACCACCTGGCGGTCCAGCCGTGCAAAATGATCGCGGAAGAACGGGCGAACCACGACGTCCTTGTAAGCCTCGTAGCGCCTGCGCATCATGGCCCACAGCGATCCATCGGGTGCCGCGCCATGTTCCGGCAAATCGAGCGGCGCGAAGGTGAGCGCTGGCGAGCCTGCGAGATTGCCCGGCATCAGGAAGCGGCCCGGCGGCAACAGGCTCATGGCGAAGCGCTCTTCGCGACAGGCGCGCAAATATTCGGTGAACAGCTTTGCCGCCGCGAGCGCGGCCTGTTCGTCTTCGCGTGCTTCTGCACTTAAGCTTGCGAGGTGAGCGTGCCAGGGCGCGGCGAGCGGCGCGCGCGGGCTTGCCCGCGACAGCGCGAGGCTTTCCCTCGACCATTGCTCGTAACTCTTGTTGAGCAGCGGCAGATCGAGCAGCCATTCGCCCGGATAGTCCACGATGTCGAGGGTGAGGCTGCGGTCCCTGCCGTTCTGCCGCTGATAGTCGATCACGAGCCGCAACTCGCTGATATCGATCGTCGAGTTCGGCCAGCGGCGCTCCTCGATCAGGGTGCGGACGTGGTTCTCATAGTCGAAACGCGGCACCGCGTCGTCCGGCTGCGGCTCAAGGTGGGCGCGGGCGATCCGCCCGGTCGCGAACGGCTCGAACACCGGAAAGCGGCCGCCGCGGGTAAGGCCGTGGATCAGCGCGGTGATGAAGACGGTCTTGCCGGCCCGTGAAAGTCCGGTGACACCAAGCCGCACCGTCGGATTGAAAAGGTGCTGGCCAAAATCTTTTAGCGCCCGCGCCGACAGCCGCGCTTCCTCGACAATATCGGACAAACGGAGGGCCATGCGGGGGATGAAAAACTCGATTTTGCGCAGCCACTTGGCGGCGGAACTAGCTGGAGAGTGGCGATTGGCAGGCCAAAATCAAGCTTCATATTTAGGACGCGATCTTGGGCGAGGAACTCTTTAGGGGTTCGTTGACTTCCCAAGGGGTAACATTTGTATCGTTTCAGGATGCTCGCCGGACCGCCAATGACCGTCTTCAGACTGAAGCAACTCGCCTCGACGTCGGCCCACGCGGCGGCCGGCGCCTTCCGCTGGAATTACGATCGGGCCGAACTGATCGCGGACGGCATCGTGCACGGGATTGGCCTGTTCGGTGGACTGATCGCCACCACGGTGCTGATCGTGCTGGCCGGCGTATTCGCTTCCGCCTACGAGGTCGTTCTGGTCTCGGTCTACGCCGCCGGCCTGCTCGCGATGCTTGGATTTTCGGCCGCCTATAATCTCTGGCCGGTGTCGCGCGGCAAATGGCTGCTGCGCCGCTTCGATCATTCGGCGATCTACATTCTGATCGCGGCAACCTATACGCCGGTATTTGCCCAACTCAAGGACCGCGTCTTTGCGATGTCGCTGCTGGCCGGGGTCTGGAGCGTGGCCGCGGTGGGAATAGTGCTCAAACTGCTTTTCCCGGGGCGTTTCGACAGGGTATCGGTCGGTCTCTATCTCGCGATGGGCTGGAGCGGCATCATCGCCTACGACGCCGGACTGTCGTCGCTGCCGCAGCTGGCGCTGTGGTTCATCGTCGCCGGTGGCCTGCTCTACAGTTTCGGGGTAGTCTTTCATGCTTGGCAGCGGCTTCGCTTCCAGAACGTGATCTGGCATTGTTTCGTCCTTCTGGGCGCGGCGTGCCATTACACGGCCGTGCTCGATCTGGTTCTGACCTAATTTCAAGCAAACAGGTTTGACGATGCAGGTCCGTGACAAGATCGTGGTCGTCACCGGCGGCGCCAATGGCATCGGCCGGGCGCTCTGCGAAGCCTTTCATCGCGCCGGCGCCGCCAAGGTCGTCGTCGCCGACATCGATAGCGCAGCCGCGCGAGACGTCGCAGCCTCGATCGCCGGCGCGGCGTTCAAATGCGATGTCGGCAAGGAGAAAGACATCATTCATGTCGTCGAGGAAACCGAGCGGCTGTTCGGCCCGATCGCATTGTTCTGCTCCAACGCCGGCATCGTCGGCGGCTTTGATCCCTTGTCGGAGAATGCCGGCGGCAATTCCGACGAGCCGTGGTCGCGAAGCTGGGCTGTTCATGTCATGGCGCATGTCTATGCCGCGCGGCACCTGATCCCGCGCATGAAGGCGCGCGGGGCGGGGTACTTCCTCAACACGATTTCCGCCGCCGGACTTTTGTCGCAGGTCGGCAGTCCCGCCTATTCGACGACCAAGCATGCTGCGGTCGGATTTGCGGAGAACCTCGCGATCTCGCACAAGGTCCACGGCATCAAGGTTTCGATCCTGTGCCCGCAGGGCGTCGATACCAACATGCTGCGCTCGATCCCGAAGGGCCCGCAATCCGGCGATGGCGATCTGACGCCGGAACAGGTGGCGAAGGATGCGCTTGATGGCATCGAGCAGGAGACATTTTTGATCCTGCCGCATCCGCAAGTGCTCGGCTACATGCGCAGGAAGACCGAGAATTACGACCGCTGGATCGCAGGCATGGCGAAGATCCAGGCCAAGATGCGGGAAGATTTTGGGAAGTAAAAGTCCCTCATGGTGAGGAGCGCGGCACGCTCTCTCACGTCATTGCGAGCGTAAGCGAAGCAATCCATAGGGCGGCAAAGGAAGAGTGGATTGCTTCGTCGCTGACGCTCCTCGCAATGACGGTGAGCGCGTCCCTCAACTCTTCATCGCATAAAGCACCGGTACGGCCGGATCCACCATCACCTCGATCAGGCTGGTGCCGTCATGCGCGAGCCCGCGCTTGAGCGCAGGGGCAAGCTCGGCCGATTTCGTCACGCGCACCGCGTCGCAACCGAGGCCTTCGGCGATTTTGACGAAGTCGATACCGGGCAGATCGAGGCCGGGCACGTTGCGCACCTGCATGACCTGGCCGAACGAGCGCATCGCGCCGTAGCCTGAATTGTTGAGCACCACGACCGTCAGCGGCAGCTTGCGCTGCGCCGCCGTCCACAGCGCCTGGATCGAATACATCGCCGAGCCGTCCCCGATCACGCAAACCGTCCTGATTCCGGGGCGGCCGAGCGCGATGCCGACCGAGGCCGGCAGGCCATGGCCAAGGCCGCCGCTTGCCATGGTGTAAAAGCTGTCCTGCCCGCGCATCGGCATGAATGTGTGCATCGCCGGCCGGTGCGAGGGCGCTTCCTCCACCAGCACCGCGTGAGCGGGCATGGCCGCCGACAGCGTGTGCAATGCAAATTCAGCGGAAATCGGATCGGCCGCGCGCGGGGCAGGCGGCAGCGTGCGGCCTGCCGGCATCGCGCGCTTTGTCTCCGGCAGCATTTCGATCAGTGTTGCCATTGCCGGCTTCATGCTTGCGATGATGCTGGTGCCGGCCGGCGTCACCGCGGCGGCATCGGGATCGTCGGTGATCTGGAAGATCGTGGTCGCGCCATCGAAGATCGAGGCATGGCCCTCGACGTGAAAGGTGAACACCGGCGCGCCAATCACGACGACAAGGTCATGATCGCGCAGCGCCTCCGACAGCTGTGCCGGCGAGGCGTGCAGGAAGCCTGCGAATTGTGGATGCCGTTCCGGGAAACTGCAGCGCGCCGAAAACGGGCTGACCCAGACCGCAGCGCGCGCCTTCTCCGCCAGACGTACCATCAAATCCACCGCCTGCGCGCGATCGACGCCGGGGCCGACCACGAGCGCAGGGTGCTTGCTTGCCGCGAGCGCGCTGGCGAGCGCCTTCATAGCGTCGGGATCGGGGCCCACTTCGCGGGTTACGCTGCGGGCTTCCACCGGTTGGGTTGGATGGGTCCAGTCGTCGATCGGCACCGAAACAAATGTCGGGCCGCAAGGCGGCTGCATCGCCACGTAATAGGCGCGCGCGATCGCCACTGGCACGTCTTCGGCGCGTGCCGGCTCGATCGAGAATTTCACGTAAGGCCGGGGAAATTCCGCGGCTCGTTCGGCATAGAGAAACGGCTGCCAGGGGAGGATCGAGCGCGCCTGCTGGCCCGCGGTAATCACCAGCGGCGTCTGGTTGCGGTGGGCGGTGAAGATATTGCCGAGCGCGTTGCCGAGGCCGGCGGCGGAATGCAAATTGACAAAGCCCGCGTTGCGGTTGGCCTGGGCATAGCCATCGGCCATGCCGACCACGGAAGCCTCCTGCAGGCCGAGCACATAGTCGATATCGTCCGGCCAGTCGCTCAGGAACGGCAATTCGGTCGAGCCGGGATTGCCGAACACTTTCTTGATTCCGAACGCCCGCAACAGGTCGAGGGTAGCGTCTTTGACGGTGATGGATGCGCTGGCGGGTTTGCGGGACAATGCTCTACCCCGTCATTCCGGGGCGATGCAAAGCATCGAACCCGGAATCTCCAGATTCCGGGTCTGGCGCTAGCGCGCCATCCCGGAATGACAGGCGGGGCCTCACCACGTCGCGGTGCCCTTCATGGTCGGCTGGCCGGCCGAATTCGCGGTCCACAATTCCATGCCGGCGTCGGTGTTGTCGGCGTTGACGCTGAATTCGCTTCCTTCGAACAACGGCTGCACGCCGCGATAGCTGAATTTCTTCGGCGCCGCGCCGCCGTGTAATTTCGCCGCGAATTCCACCAGCAACGCCGCCTGCATCGGACCGTGGAAGATCAGGCCGGGATAGCCCTCGACCCTGGTGACGTAGTCGCGGTCGTAGTGAATGCGGTGCCCGTTGAAGGTCAGCGCCGAGTAACGAAACAGCAGGACCGGATCGGCCATGTGGCTTTCGCGGTGACGCGCGGCGGGCGGCGGCGCCGCCGGCTTGGCGGGCGCCGAGGGCGCGGCCGATACATCCCGATAGACGATATCCTGCCGTTCACGGATGGCGGTGCCGCGCGGCGTCGTGATCAGGTGATCGACGGAGACAAAACACAAGATGCCGGTAGAGCCGGTCTTCATGGTCACGTCGGCAATGCGCGAGGTCCGCGTCATCTGGTCGCCGACGCGCAGCACATCGAAGAATTCGAGCTCTCCGCCGGCCCACATCCGCCGCGGCAACGGCACCGGCGGCAGGAACCCGCCGCGCGCGGGATGACCGTCGGGGCCGAGCTCCGACATCGGGAAAACCGGTTGCGCCAGGCACCAATGCGCGGTGAACGGCGCCGCATCACCTGGCTTCGGCTCGCCGATCTCCAGGAACAGCGTGGCGCGCAAGCCTTTCGTCAGTTGCGCGGTGACGATGTCGGAAGCTTGCGTGCTGCGCCCGATCCATTGCCGCAAATGGTCGAGGTCGGGTTTTTCGGTCATGACGATTTGATCCGTATGGAAGAAGCCTTGACCTGGTCCTTGGCGGTGCCCGCGCGCTCGCCGATCCCGGGCACGGCGCCATAATGACGTGGCTCGCCGACAACCACCGCAGCGGGCGCCGGATAGCTCACCGCTCCCTTCGGCGTGTCCACTTCGATGCGGCGCAGATGTGGATGGCCCGCGAGATCGGCCATGGTGTTGACCTCGGCAAACGCAATGTCAGCGTCCGCCAATCGCTTCAGCAATTCGTCGCGCGTCATGGTCGCAAAGCTGTTGCCGACTGCGGTGTCGGTCAGTTTGCGGTTGCGAACCCGCTCGACCATGCTGGCGAATCTTGCATCGGTGGGCAGGTCGGGCTGGCCCAGGACATCAGCGCATAATTTCTTCCATTCGCGCTCGCTCTGGATCGAAATCAGGATGTCCTTGCCGTCCTTCGAACGGAACACGCCGTAGGGCGCGATCGAGGGATGGGCGAGCCCCATGCGCTGCGGCGGATTGCCGGCTTCCGAATTGAGCAGCGGCACCGTCAGCCAGTCCGCCATCACGTCGAACATCGAAATGCGGATGTCGGCACCCTTGCCGCTGCGTGCGCGCGCGATCAGGGCTTCGAGGATGGCGGCATGCGCGGTGGCGCCGGTGGCGACATCGACGATCGACAATCCGACGCGCGAGGGTCCGTCCGGCCCGCCGGTGATCGAGGCGAGCCCGCTTTCGGCCTGGATCAGGAGATCATAGGCCTTGCGATGCGCATAGGGGCCGTCATCGCCATAACCGGAAATGGTGCAGCAGATCAGCTTTGGGTAATCTTTCTTCAATCGCTCGAGCGAGAAGCCAAGCTTGTCCATCGAGCCCGGCTTTAGATTTTGCAACAACACATCCGCGCCAGCGATCAGCTTTTCGAGGGCCGCGCGGCCCTCCTGGCTCGCGAGGTCGATGACCGCGGAATCCTTGCCGCGGTTGAGCCAGACGAAATAGCTGCTTTGCCCCTTCGCGGCCGCATCGTAGCCGCGGGCGAAATCGCCTTCCGGCCGCTCCACCTTGATGACATGCGCGCCGGCATCGGCGAGCCGCGAGCTGCAGAACGGTGCCGCAACGGCCTGTTCGACGGCAATGACGGTTATTCCTTCCAGCGGCAGCATCTTCGGTTCTCAGTAGGAGCGCGGCATGCCCAGCACATGCTCGGCGATGTACGACAACACCAGGTTGGTCGAGATCGGCGCGACCTGGTAGAGCCGCGTCTCGCGGAACTTGCGCTCGACGTCGTATTCTTCCGCGAAGCCGAAGCCGCCATGGGTCTGCACGCAGGCATTGGCGGCTTCCCAGGAGGCGTCGGCGGCGAGCATCTTGGCCATATTGGCTTCGGCGCCGCAATCGAGCCCGGCCTCATATTTGCGCGTGGCCTCCTTCACCATCAGCTCGGCCGCGCGCATCGCCGCATAGGCCTTGGCGATCGGAAACTGGACGCCTTGATTCTGCCCGATCGGGCGGCCGAACACCACGCGCTCCTTGGCATAGTTCGAGGCCTTTTCGATGAACCATTTGGCGTCGCCGATGCACTCGGCCGCGATCAGGATACGCTCGGCGTTCATGCCGGAGAGGATATAGCGAAAGCCGTTGCCTTCCTCGCCGATCAGGTTCTCCGCCGGCACTCTGAGATCGGTGAAGAAGACCTCGGTTGTGGAGTGGTTCATCATGGTGCGGATCGGGCTGATCGAAAGCCCGTTGCCCTTGGCCGCCTTCATGTCCACGATGAAGACCGACAGGCCGTCGGTGCGCTTCCTGGCTTGCTCCTTCGGCGTCGTGCGCGCCAGCAGGATCATCAGGTCGGAATATTCCGCGCGGCTGGTCCAGATCTTCTGGCCGTTGACGATATAGCTGTCATTGCCTTCGCGTTTGGCAAAGGTCTTCAGCGAGGAGGTGTCGGTGCCGCTGGTTGGCTCGGTGACACCGAACGCCTGCAGCCGCAATTCGCCGCTGGCGATCTTCGGCAGCCACTTGGCCTTTTGCGCCTCGCCGCCATGCCGCAGCAGCGTGCCCATGGTGTACATCTGGGCGTGGCAGCCGCCGCCGTTGCACCCGGCGCGCTGGATCTCCTCGAGGATCGCGGCGGCCGCAGACAGTTTCAGCCCAGCGCCGCCATATTCCTCGGGGATCAGCACCGAGAGATAACCGGCTTCCGTCAATGCATCGACGAAAGCCGATGGATACGCCATCTCGCGGTCGAGCTTGCGCCAATATTCGCCGGGGAACTGGGCGCAAAGTTTGGCGACGGCTTCGCGGATGTCGGCATATTCGTCGTGTTCGGTATGGCTGGTGGCGGTCATTAGCACTCGGCTGGCAGATGAGGGAATGCGGTAGCGGTGGGCACGGTGCAAATGCGCCTTTGCCCGCCCTGCGATCTCAGCACGTAGGGTGGGCAAAGCGCAAGCGTGCCCACCATCAGGCTGGAATGCGCACCGGCAAGGACTCGATGCCTCTGACAAAACTCGAATACACCCGCTTCGGCTCGCCGACCACCTCGATCCGGTCGAACCGCTTCAGGATTTCCTGCCAGACGATCTTCAATTGCAGTTCGGCGAGCCGCATGCCGACGCAGCGGTGGATGCCGAAGCCGAACGACAGGTGGGTGCGGGGCCGGGCGCGGTCGATGATGAATTCGTTGGGGTTCTCGATCACCTCTTCGTCGCGATTGCCGGAGACGTACCACATCACCACGCGATCGCCCTTTCGGATTGTCTTTCCCTGAAGTTCGGTATCCTCAAGCGCGGTGCGCCGCATATGCGCCAGCGGCGTCTGCCAGCGAATGACCTCCGGCACCATGGTATCGATCAGCGCCGGATTGTCGCGCAGCTTTTGATACTGGTCGGGGTTTTCATTCAACGCGAGCACCGAACCGCTCATGGTGTTGCGGGTAGTATCGTTGCCGCCGACGATCAGCAGGATGATGTTGCCCATCAGATTGTCGGGGTCCATGTACCGCGTGGATTCGTTGTGCGCCATCATCGAGATCAGATCGTTTCGCGGCTCGGCGTTGACGCGTTCGTTCCAGAGTTTTGTGAAATAGGCCGCGCACTCGTCCATCTCGGCCCGGCGCTGTTCGGCCGATTCGACCACCCCGCCTTTCGGCAGCGCGGTCGAGACGTCGGACCAGCGCGTCAGCTTGCGGCGCTCCTCGAACGGAAAGTCGAACAGCGTCGCGAGCATCTGCGTGGTCAGCTCGATCGACACCCGATCGACGAAATCAAAGGTCTCGTTACGTGGCAGGGCATCAAGCACCCTGCCGGTGCGTTCGCGGATCAGGATCGCGAGTTCGTCCAGATGCGTCGGCGTGAACATCGGCGACACGGTCTTGCGCTGGGCGGAGTGCCGCGGCTGGTCCATCGCGATGAAGCTCGGCCAGTCGTAGCCCGGCGGCACATCCCGGATCGAGATACCGCCGAGCGAGACGTCGGAAGAGAAGATGCCGTGGTTGGTGTCGACATGCATGATGTCGTTGTATTTGGTGACCGACCAATAGGGTTCGATCGGCGAATTGGTGCAGTAGTGCACCGGCTCTTCCTTGCGCAGCCGCTCGAAATACGGCCACAGCGTATCGTTGCGGAACAGTTGTGGCGCGCCGGGGTGAAAATCCTTCAGGGGCATGGCATAGGCGGCTTCGCGCGCGGCGCGCGCAAGCTCCTGTTTATTGGCGCTGGCGGATCTCTGGATGTTCATTGTCGATCGATCCCAGGAACATGTCAGCCGGCGATGCGCACCGGCAGCGTCTCGTAGCCTTTGACAAAACTCGAATACACCCGCCGGGGTTCGCCGACCACCTCAATATTGTCGAAGCGCTTCACGATTTCCTCCCAGATGATCTTCAGTTGCAGTTCGGCCAGTCTGATCCCGACGCACCGGTGAATGCCGAAACCAAAGGAGAGGTGGGTGCGCGGCCGCGCCCGATCGATGATGAACTCGTAGGGGCGATCGATCACCTCTTCGTCGCGGTTGCCCGAAACGTACCACATCACCACCTTGTCGCCCTTCTTGATCTTCTTGCCGCGGAACTCGATGTCCTCGAGCGCGGTGCGGCGCATATGCGCCAGCGGCGTCTGCCAGCGGATCACCTCCGGCACGAAACTGTCGATCAACGCCGGATTGTCGCGCAGCTTCCGGTACTGATCCGGGTTCTTGTTCAACGCGTAGAGACTCCCCGACAGGGTGTTGCGGGTGGTGTCGCTGCCGCCGACGATCAGCAGGATCAGGTTGCCGAGGAAATTCTTCGGGTCCATGTCGCGGGTGGCTTCGCTGTGCGCCATCATCGACAACAGGTCGCTCTTCGACGGTTGCTGGATGCGATCTTTCCAGAGCCTTGCGAAATAGGTCGCACACTCCATCAGTACGACCTGTCGCTCTTCTTCCGTCGCGACCAGGCCGTCGGGACCGGGAAGCGTCGTTGCGATGTCGGACCAGCGGGTCAGCTTGCGACGGTCCTCCCAGGGGAAGTCGAACAACACGGCGAGCATCTGCGTGGTCAGTTCGATTGAAACCTGATCGACCCAGTCGAACACTTCGCTCCTCGGCAGATTGTCGAGGCATTCAGCCGAACGCTTGCGGATGTTGATCGCAAGCTGGTCGAGATGCGTCGGCGTGAACATCGGCGCCACGGTCTTGCGCTGTGCGCTGTGGCGCGGTTGATCCATGGCGATGAAGCTTTCGCGACGCAGGTCGGGCGAGATGTCGCGGATGGTTATGCCGCCGAGCGAGGCCGCCGACGAGAACACCGAATGATTGGTCTCGATTTCCATGATGTCGTTGTACTTGGTTACCGACCAATACGGCCCGAACATGCTGTCCTTGCAGTAATGCACGGGATCTTCGCGGCGCAGCCGGTCGAAATACGGCCAGAACGTATCGGAGCGAAACAGTTCGGGATCGCCGGGGTCGAATTGCTCAAGCGGAATCGCATAAGCGCGCTCGCGCGCATCTTTCTGGAGATTCTGATCGAGATCGATGCTCCCGTGCACGGCTCGCCTCCCTGGTGGTTCCCTCGACGGCTGCTTGCGCAGCACGGCTATTGCTTCGAATTACATCCCGTTGCGCCGATCAGGGCAAGGGAGAGTTTGACGCATCCCGCCGCTGCCGAGGCTATCCGGCGGATGCCCCCTTCTCAGCCGCTGCGGCCCGTGACAAGCTTGTTGGCAAGGAATAAGGCTGTGCGCGCGACGAGCGCATGACGTTACCGAAAGGCAGCCCGACCATGATTCCCAACGCGCATCGGATGTTCAACTTCGATCTTGGCGAAACCGCGGACGCGATCCGCGACACCGTCCATGACTTCTCGTCGCATGAGATCGCGCCGCGCGCCGCCGAGATCGACAAGAGCAACCAGTTTCCCCGCGATCTCTGGCCGAAACTCGGCGCGCTCGGCCTGCACGGAATTACCGTCGAGGAGGAGTATGGCGGCTCGGGGCTCGGCTATCTCGAGCATTGCGTGGCAATGGAGGAGATTTCGCGCGCCTCAGCCGCGGTCGGCCTGTCCTACGGCGCGCATTCGAATCTCTGCGTCAATCAACTGCGGCGCAACGGCAACGAAGCACAAAAGCGGAAATATCTGCCCAAACTGATTTCAGGCGAACATGTCGGGGCGCTCGCGATGTCCGAGCCCGGCGCCGGCTCCGACGTGGTGTCGATGGCGACCCGTGCCGAGAAAAAGGGCGATCGCTACGTCATCAACGGAGCCAAGATGTGGATCACCAACGGGCCCGTCGCGGAAACGCTGGTGGTATACGTCAAGACCGATCCGGCCGCGGGGCCGCGCGGCATCACCGCCTTCATCATCGAAAAAGGCATGAAGGGATTCTCCACCGCGCAAAAGCTCGACAAGCTCGGCATGCGCGGCTCCGATACAGCGGAATTAGTATTCGACGATTGCGAAGTGCCGGAGGAAAACGTGCTCGGCGAAGTCGACCGCGGCGTCAACGTGTTGATGTCCGGTCTCGATTATGAACGCGCGGTGCTGGCGGCAGGGCCGCTCGGCATCATGCAGGCCTGCCTCGACGTCGTGATGCCCTATGTGCACGAGCGCAAGCAGTTCGGTCAGCCGATCGGCGGTTTTCAATTGGTGCAGGGCAAGATCGCCGACATGTACACCACGATGAATGCGTCGCGAGCCTATGTCTATGCGGTGGCGAAGGCCTGCGACCGCGGCGAGACCACGCGCGAGGACGCCGCCGGCGCCATTCTCTATGCGTCAGAGAAAGCGACGCAATGCGCGCTCGATGCGATCCAGTTGCTCGGCGGCAACGGCTATATCAGCGACTACCCGACCGGGCGGCTGTTGCGTGACGCCAAGCTTTACGAGATCGGCGCCGGCACCAGCGAAATCCGCCGCATGCTGATCGGGCGCGAGCTGTTCGAAAAATCTGCTTAAAAGTCGCTCTAACCGGATCGTGTTTTGGTCGGACTCTATCTATAGTTTCACTTCGACAGTCCTTTCCTTGGGAGTTGACCTGTGGACCAGATGAGCTCGGTGCCGCCGTATCCGCCGCGGCGGCCGCTGCCGCCGGCTTTGCCCGCCGCGGTGTCGTTTTCCGGTGACCGCGGCGAATTCCGCCGGCTGGTGACCCGCGGCGCGGCGCTCGAGCTCATTACCATCGGCTTCTATCGCTTCTGGCTGGCCACCGATATTCGCCGTCACTTGTGGTCGAACACATCCGCTGACGGCGATGCGGCCGAATACACCGGCCGCGGCCGGGAATTGCTGGTCGGATTTCTTTTCGCGCTCGCCATTCTGGTGCCGATCTATCTTGCCTACTTTATCGTTGGCCTCGAGGCTGAACGCTTCAAGGCCTTCGCCAGTATTCCGCTGGTCCTATTCTTCTATTTGTTCGGTCAGTTCGCGATCTACCGCGCGCGTCGCTACCGCCTGACACGGACGGTTTGGCGAGGCGTGCGATTCTGGATGGACGGTTCGGGTTGGGCTTACGCGGCGCGGGCGGCGCTCTGGGGCGTGCTCACCGGCCTCACGCTCGGATTGATATTGCCGTGGCGCGAGGCCGCACTTGAGCGCTACAAGATGCGTCACTGCCATTACGGCGATCTTCAGGGTAGTTTTGAAGGCCGCGGCTGGGAGTTCTTCCAGCGCGGCTGGAAATTGTGGTTCGTCGCGATTTTGCCGCTCATCGTTGCGGTGCTGGCCCCCGTGTTCAGGTCTGTTGCTGGCGCACCGCCGGGAGGAAGCGCCATTGTTGGGCTCTTGATGCTGATTTGGCTTTTCTCATTGCCGTTCATCTACGGCACCTTCAAAGCCATCGAATGGCGCTGGTGGGTTTCGGGTATCCGGTTCGGCGATGTCCGGTTCGAATCGGTTTTGCCGAACGGCGCGCTGGTCGGCCTTTACTGGAAAGTGATCGGCTGGTCTCTGCTGATCGGCGTGCTCTTCCTGGTGTACCTGTTCGCTTGCGCCGGCCTGATGACCGGCGTCACCGACATGGCTCATCTTGCCGTCAAATTGCGGGGCAGCATTGCGATGCTGGTGGCGGCCGGGATCGGCTATCTGGCGGTGATACTCGCGATAAACGTGGTGGTGCGCGTTTACCTGGTGCGGGATGTGTGGGCGAGGGTAGCGGCCGCGACCGATGTCCATGGTCTTGATGCGGCGGCGGATGTGCGCGCCAGCGGCGACCTGGCGAACGCGCTGGGGGAGGGCTTTGCCGGCGGACTCGACGTCGTCGGATTCTAGAGCATGAGCGCGTGTCGCGATGGATAGCGGGTCCGGAAATGCGGTGACATCGCCGGGCGCAGATGCTTTGTCGGTTTTTTTCGACGGCACGTCGAGCCGCCGGCATCTGGTGACACTGGCCTTCAAGGACCGGTTGGAAATCATCGGCGACGCGGGCGTGCTGGCGGCGTGGTCCTACGCGGATATCCGCCGCGCCGACGGGGCGCCCGGTGTCCTGCGCCTGAGTTCTCTGACCGCGCCGGAGCTGGCGAGACTCGAGATTCATGGTGCGGCTGACGCCGCGCAATTGATTTCCCGCTGCGCTCGATTGGACGAGAATGTTCCGGGGCGGCACGGTGTTGCCGCGATCGTCGGCTGGTCGCTGGCCGCGGCGGCTTCAATCGTAGCCGTGGTGCTGTTTGGCGTCCCGCTTGCGGCGGATCGCCTGGCGCCGCTGGTGCCAGCCTCGCTCGAACGCCGCATCGGCGACGTCGCTGAGCGACAGATCAAGGTGCTGTTCGGCGGCAAGGTCTGCAACAATGCACAGGGAAAGGCGGCCCTGGACAAGCTGGTGGCCGCGATCGGCGATGCGGCTGGCATGCAGACGCCGATTGAGGCCGCGGTGTTGGCCACCCCGATTCCCAATGCATTCGCCCTGCCTGGCGGCAGGGTTTATGTGTTCAGCGGGTTGTTGGTCAAAGCCGAAAACCCCGATGAGATCGCGGGTATTCTCGGCCATGAGATCGGTCATCTCAGGCATCGCGACAGTACGCGCAATCTGATTTACAACGGCGGGACGTCGTTTCTGATCGGCTTGTTGTTCGGCGACATCACGGGGTCCAGTGCCTTGATCTTCGCCTCGCGCTCGCTCGTCACCGCTTCCTATTCGCGCGAAGCCGAGCAAAATGCCGATACATTTGCCATCGATGCGATGCGGCGGCTTGGCCGGCCAACGAAACCGATGGGCGAACTGATGCTTCGCGTCACGGGGAAGGATTTGGACAAGAGCCTGTCTCTTCTGTCGAGCCATCCGTTGACGGAAGACCGCTTGAAGCGGATGAGCGAGGCGGATCGGCCGCCGACCGCCCCGCCGTTACTGACGGCAGGGGAATGGGCGTCGCTCAAGGCGATCTGCAACTGAAGCACCTGCGGCAGTGCCGCACGACCTAACAGTCATGCCTCGGGCTTCACATGCCGCCCCCGCCTCCGTTTTTTCGATCAAAATCATCATACATTGGAGGAGGCCATGCCGGACTGGAAGACCTGGGATCGCTGGTGCCAGGGCTCTTTTTCTTCTTGTTCTTTTCTATTTCCCCGCTGCCGTTCGTCGCGGCCTTGGCTGGTGTGACCATGGGAACCGCCAGCAGCGCCGTCGCGCATATGGCCAGTGTCAAAATCCGGATTGCAGATCTGCTCATGCGTCTCTCCCGAGCTGATTGGAGCAAGCCTACGCCGATGCCCAGTGGTGGTACGGCTGCGCGGGAACAAACGTTACCGCGGACATTTCGCTGAATACGTCGCGATGCCCGAAAAGCGTCACTTCCGGACTCTGGTACCGCAGCAATATTCAGAACTATTTGCCGTCGTCGGGTGGGCAAAGCAGCTTCCCTGTGGGGGAGCGCTGAGAAGCGCCAAAGCCGACGGGAAAATCGGGCCGCGCAAGTCTGGATTCGTTCGATAGTTGGGATAAGGTTGCAACAACTGCGCAGAAAAATTGAAAACGACCCTCGGGAGGAAATGATGCTCGACACCACAGTCAACGCGCGCGTTCAAGTCCTTCTTGACAAATTCGAAGCGGCGCTTGCGGCAGGCGATCTCGACGCCGCGGTAGCGATGTTCGCACCGGAATGCTACTGGCGCGACCTCGTTGCCTTCACTTGGAACATCAAGACCATGGAAAGCCGCGATGAGGTCCGCGACATGCTCGGCTCTTGCCTTGCACTCGCAAAGCCGCGCAACTGGAAAATCGCCGAGGGGGAAAGCGCGACAGAAGCCGGCGGCGTAACAGAGTGCTGGATCTCGTTCGAGACCGAGGTCGCGCGCGGCTACGGCCTGATCCGCCTCCAGAACGGCCAGATCTGGACGCTTTTGACCACGATGGTCGAACTGAAAGGTCATGAGGAAAAGGCGGGCTTCACCCGGCCGCTCGGCGCCCGGCACGGCGTCAATCCCGGCGCCAAGACCTGGAAGGAATTGCGCGACGAGGAAACCGAACAGCTCGGCCTTAAGACCCAGCCTTACGTGCTCATCGTCGGCGGCGGCCAGGGAGGCATCGCGCTCGGCGCGCGGTTGCGCCAGCTCGGCGTGCCCGCCGTCATCGTCGAGAAGAACGCCCGTGCCGGCGATTCCTGGCGCAACCGCTATAAGTCGCTCTGCCTGCACGACCCGGTTTGGTACGATCATTTGCCCTACATCGACTTCCCGAGGAACTGGCCGGTATTCTCACCCAAGGACAAGATCGGCGACTGGCTGGAAATGTACACCAAGGTCATGGAGCTGAACTACTGGACCGGCACCGCGGCCAAACACGCCGAGTGGGACGACGCCAACAAGGAATGGACCGTCACCGTCGAACGCGAAGGCAAGGAGATCACGCTCAAGCCGAAGCAGCTGGTGTTTGCGACCGGCATGTCCGCCAAGCCGAACATGCCGCGATTCAGGGGCATAGACAGCTTCAAGGGCGAACAGCACCATTCTTCGCGCCATCCAGGTCCCGACCGCTACAAGGGCAAGAAGGTGGTGGTGATCGGCTCGAACAATTCCGCGCATGACATCTGTGCCGCGCTGTACGAGGCCGGCGTCGACGTGACCATGGTGCAGCGCTCGACGACCCATATCGTGCGCTCGGATTCGCTGATGGAATCGCTCGGCGACCTCTATTCCGAGCGCGCCGTCCGCGGAGGAATGACGACGGCGAAGGCCGATCTGATCTTCGCCTCGCTGCCCTACAAGATCATGAATCAGTTCCAGAAGCCGGTCTACGACAAGATCCGCAAGGACGACGCCGATTTCTATGCTGGGCTGAACAAAGCCGGTTTCCGGCTCGACTTCGGCGACGACGATTCCGGGTTGTTCATGAAGTACCTGCGTCGTGGCTCGGGCTATTACATCGACGTCGGTGCCTCGCAGCTCATCATCGACGGCAAGGTCAAGCTGGTCGCAGGCCAGGTCGAGGCAATCGCCCCTGATGGCGTCATGCTCGACAATGGCGAGGAGCTGCCGGCCGATGTGATCGTCTACGCCACCGGCTACGGCTCAATGAACGGGTTTGTCGCCGACCTCGTCAACCGGGAAATGGCCGACAAGGTCGGCAAGGTTTGGGGGCTCGGCTCAAATACGACAAAGGACCCCGGCCCATGGGAAGGCGAACAGCGCAACATGTGGAAGCCGACGCAGCAGGAAGGCCTATGGTTCCACGGCGGCAATCTGCACCAGTCGCGCCATTACTCGCAATTCCTTTCCCTACAGTTGAAAGCCCGCTTCGAGGGCATCCCGACGCCGGTCTATGGCCTACAAACCGTTTATCACAAGGCCTGAGGTTTCATTGGCTCGCGTCGCTGCATTGCCAATCCCCCGATGCTCCTAGAGCATGATCCGGAAAAGTGGGTACCGGTTTTCCGAAAAGATCATGCTCAAACAAAGAGATGAGATCATGATCCGATTCAACCTAATCGGATCATGATCTAGTCGGGGCGTAAGCGGCTTTTCAGCACGGGACCAGGCGGCCCACTGTCCGCTTTTTGGTCTGCCATAGTGGACCTTAGGTACGCCAACAAACTGGATCGGGCTCGGAGTCCGGGAGGATTGGAAGAGGCAATGCCGGGAATGCGGCAGGCCATTTCCGAATTCATGAATCAATTCATGAATCAGTCTCTCAGGCTCTTTAAATCCTGGATCATGATCCTGTCAGGTTGAATCGGATCATGATCTTATCTCCTTGTTTGAGCACGATCTCCGCACAAACGCTCCGCGTTTGTCGCGAGGAAAAACCGCTACCCACTTTGCGCCAACGCGGCCCTGCGGGTCCGGGTCATGCCTAGTTCCTTACGATCACGACGGTGCCGACCGAGACGCGATTATAGAGGTCGGTGACGTCTTCGTTGGTCATGCGGATGCAACCGGACGAAACGGCCTGGCCGATCGTCTCCGGCTCGTTCGAGCCGTGAATGCGATACAGCGTCGAGCCCAGATACAAGGCGCGCGCGCCCAGCGGATTTTCGATGCCGCCTGCCAGGTAGCGCGGCAAATCGGGCCGCCGCGCCCGCATCTGCGCCGGTGGCGTCCAGCTCGGCCATTCCTTTTTCGCCGTGATGCGGTGGGTGCCTGACCAGCCGAAGCCGTCGCGGCCGACACCGATGCCGTAGCGCAGCGCCTCGCCGTTGCCGAGGATGAGGTAGAGCCTGCGCTCCGCCGTATTGATGTAAATGGTGCCCGGGGCGAATCTGCCCGGAGAACTCACGACGGTGCGCGCGATCGGACTCGAGCCGCCGCCGTAATAATTGGAGCCGCCCCCATAGTAGTTGGGGTCATTCCTGAAACTGGAACCGCCTCTCGAATTGGAGTTGCCGCGGCCGAAGAAACCGAAGAAGTCGTCGTTACTTTGACTTTGTGCGCGCGCCGGAGCAGCGCCGGCGAGCAGCATCAACGCCACGGCCAGGAGAGCGAAAACCCGGGTCATCTCGTTCCCTCGCAAAAAAGGTAGGGACACCGAGTCTGGCCATAATCGGCAGATTTCGCAAGCAACCAGGCTGTGAGGCGCCCGTGATTTTCAAAAGGTGGGTTAAAAAAAGCGCCGCAGTTTGCAGCAATACCTGCAATGCGTTGCGAACCCTTTGACGAAAGCCGCTGGGAATGATTGATCTTCCACGAGCTTTTTTCGAAAACGCGAGCCCCGAACGGGAGTGAATTATGAACGGTGCGGAAAGTCTGGTGCGGACCCTGGTTGCGGGCGGTGTCGACGTCTGCTTCGCCAATCCCGGCACTTCCGAGATGCATTTCGTCGCAGCCCTTGATCGGGTCGAGGGCATGCGCTGCGTGCTCGGCCTGTTCGAGGGGGTGGTGACAGGGGCGGCGGACGGCTATTTCCGCATGAAGGGCACGCCGGCCTCGACGCTTTTGCACCTCGGTCCCGGTCTCGCCAACGGCCTTGCCAATTTGCACAACGCCAAGAAGGCGAATTCCGGCATCGTCAACATTGTCGGGCAGCATGCCGTCTACCACATCGGCTTTAATGCGCCGCTGACCTCCGACATCGAGGGCCTGGCGCGGCCGATGTCGGCGTGGGTGCGAACCTCGCCGGATGCCAAATCGGTCGCCAAAGACGGCGCCGCGGCGATCGCGGCGGCCAGGAGTTCTCCCGCCCAGATCGCGACCCTGATATTGCCCGCCGATACCGCCTGGAACGAAGCCGACGGCATCGCGCAGGTGGGCCCCGAATCCCAGCGCGCCAGCTATTCCTCGCAGGCGGTGGAGAATGCGGCGCAGGTGCTGCGTTCCGGCGCGCCGACGCTGCTGCTGATGACCGGCGGCGCGGTGACCGAACGGGGGCTGGCGCTGGCGGCGCAAATTGCCGGCAAGACCGGCTGCAAGGTGATGGGTCAGACCTATAATCCGCGCATGGCGCGCGGGCGCGGGCGGTTTGCGATCGACCGGATCCCTTACGTGATCGAACAGGCGCTGCCGATCCTTCAAGGTTTCAAGAACATCATCCTGCTCGAAGCCAATGACCCGGTGGCGTTTTTCGCCTACCCCAACAAGCCGAGCCTGTTGAAGCCGGAGGGCTGCGAGGTCCACAGATTGACCGCAGGCGGCGAAAATTCGGTCGCAGCGCTTGAGGCGCTGGCGTCCGCGCTCGGGGCCAGGCCTGCTGACGCAAAACCGCAAGCCATGGTGGAATTGGCAAAGCCAACGGGGGCGCTGACGCATGCCTCTATCGCGCAGGCGATCGCGATGGCGATCCCGGAAAATGCCATAGTGGTCGATGAATCCATCACCACCGGCCGCGGTTTCTTTCCGCCGACGGCCGCCGCCAATCCGCACGACTGGCTGCAGAACATGGGCGGGTCGATCGGGTTTTCGACGCCGGTCGCGACCGGCGCGGCGGTGGCCTGCCCCGACCGCAAGGTGATCTGCATGGTCGGCGACGGCAGCGCCATGTATACGCTGCAGTCGCTGTGGACGCAGGCCCGCGAAGGCCTCAACGTCACCACGATCGTGTTCGCCAATCGCATCTATCAGATTTTGCGCGGCGAATTCGACGGCGTCGGCGCCGGCGAGCCGGGGCAGCGCGCGCTCGACATGCTCAAGATCGACCGCCCCGCGCTCGACTGGGTCGCGCTCGCCAGGGGCATGGGCGTTGCCGGCCGCGCGGTCACCACCGCCGATGAACTGGTCGCGGCGCTGGCGGAAGCCATACCGGAGCGGGGACCGCGGCTGATCGAAGTGCGGATGTGAGATGATATAGGGGGCGCGTCGCGCTTGAGTCGTCATTCCGGGATGGCGCGTTAGCACCAGACCTCAGATGCGCAATTGCGCATCGGGGGAATCTCGAGATTCTCC
>Ga0210405_10000403_pt1 | contig 59057 bp, 55 predicted proteins | sample IncBWH11MmetaG_FD_155492 | JGI IMG/M metagenome (GOLD analysis project Ga0210405, IMG submission 155492) | Forest soil microbial communities from Barre Woods Harvard Forest LTER site, Petersham, Massachusetts, United States - Inc-BW-H-11-M | ecosystem: Environmental > Terrestrial > Soil >...
GACGACGATTCCCGTGATCACTCCAGTCCGCGCTAAACCTGATTCAACTGTTGGCCAAAAGTAACCAAGATATGCGATCAATACCTGCACGAGGGTAGCGAAACCACCCAGCCTGGTCAGCCACAGCAACCAACCAACGGTAAAGCCAATCAGGGGTCCGAAGGTTTCTCTCGCGTAAAGATAAGGTCCGCCAGTCCCACTGAATCGACTGCCGACTTCGGCAAAGCAAAGCGCGATCAGCCCCACGATGACTGAACACACGGCGAACGCTGGCAGGCTATAGTTACCTACTGTCCTTTGTACATCCGCCGGCAACCGAAAAATTCCGGCACCCACGGTAACATTGACGAAGAGAGCAATCAGATCCCACTTCGTAATTTCTCGGCTTAGACCTTCATCCGTCGGGTCCATCGCCACACTAAACGTCGAACGGTATCGTAGGCCTCGATCTTTTCACTGCGATGCCCCCACGATTTCCCGGCGTAACCGAACCGAACCGTTCCGCGAAAACTTCCGGAAGCGGACCAGCGTTTGGTGGCGCCAACCACAAGCGCAGCAAGTGGCGCTTGCGTTCAGGCTCCGGGTAATCCTCGAATGCGGTTCGATCATGCAGCATAGTGTGATTGTGCACGAATTGTATATCTCCGGGTTGAAGCTCCATATTCAAGTTCAGAGCCGGGTCGTTCGCCAGTTCGTCAAACAGATTCAGTGCTTGGATCTGAAGAGCGCTAAGCGGGCCAACTCCGGAAAATCGGCGAGCAGACTCGATGTATTGCCGTTGATAGATCGCCGACAACTGATTCCCATACCAGTTAAACACTGGAATCCGGAAATAAGGTTTGCTGCCTTCGGGAACTTCACCGCGTCGATCGGTTTCAATCGGATCAAGTAAGACTCTCAGAAGGTCAGGTCGCCGCCGCCGCATTTCATTAAAAATAGTCGTGGACGACACCACGGTTGATAACCCGCCGAACTTTGCCGGCTGCAGACATAACAAACCAACCACGTCGCAAGAGTCGGTGTGAAAGGTTTGGCGTTCTTTCGTCTGGTAAATTCGTGCATTGGGATCTTCGCTGGAGCGGCCCAGGTCCTTAACATGCCCGAGCAAATGACCGGCGGTATTTTGTATTCGCAAACGGCCGAGATGAACTCCTATCCCGAGAAACGCAATCGCCGCTTCGCGCTTGGACCAACGCTGTACCGGCAGGCCGCGAATCAATGCGAAGCCGCGGCCGTTAAGTACCTCGTCCAGTACGTCACGAAGGCGCGCGCCCAGCGTCGGAAGCGGAAAATCTTGGCTGCTAATCGACGTCAGGTCCAAGGATGATCCCATCAATCTCCTCATCGCGCTTTCTACTTCCGCGATCTCGGTCTTGGAAAGTCTCGCTATCCAATCGGTACTCCTCGCTAACTCTGGACCGTACCACGCAGAGCGACCCCTAATTTCCGGCGGCAAAGCATCAGTTTGTAAAGAATGAATGTTAGAATTCATAACTCTTCTCCTAATTGTCAGAGATCTTCGCCATCTAAACCGAGGTCATCGGTCAGATTCGAGCCGGTGTCAAAAAGGGTCCAAATGGTCTGTCTCAGGGGCTCGACTCAGGAGAAATGTAATTTCGAGATTTCCGGATCGGCTGAAGGAAACGCTGAAATGATCATTCAACTCAAAACGTATGAGACGCTCTACCTTGAAAGTACGGGGGAACAACCCGCAGCGCGTACGGGAGTCGAACCCGTGCACCGGCCTTGAGAGGGCCGTGTCCTAACCACTAGACGAACGCGCCGTCACCATTTCGAGGCGAATAGGATAGCTTTCGGGGGCCGCGGAGCAACATCGGTTCGTATTGCATTACTCGTTGCTCTGGAATTTTTTCAGTCGCTGATTTTTCTTTTCTTTCTTTTTCGGCGTTACCGAGGGTGTCGGCAGAGAAGCATCTTCCACTGGACGCACGCGGTGTTGACTCGTGGAGCTGAGGTGCGCCACCCTCAATTGATCGAGCGCGGTCTTCATCTCGGAACTGGAAGCCATTGCGCGCATCCGCCCGTAATACAGATCATAATACACGCGCAGACGTTGGCGCTTTTCCAAATCGGTGTGCGCTCTCTCGGCGTCCCGCTTTGCCGCCAGAACGTCCGGATCGTTGACGATACGATTCGCCAGCTGTCGCCACTCAAGATGAAGCCGCCGCTCGTCCGCTTCCTTGCCCAATGAAGTTTGCTTGAAAATCTCGTCGATCTGCGAGCGTTCCGGGATCGTCGGCTCCGCGGCAGTCCCCGGCGGCGGGGTAGAGCGTGTTGTCGTGGAGGATTGAAGTCCGGAATCGGTCGCCACCTGAGCGGACAAGGAAAATACGCCGCTCGTTGCGACGATTGCGACTATTCCCCGCAAGATTCTCATGTCAGATAATGTAATGTAATCGGATTTCCGGATGCGAGAAGGGATGGTTCATTGTAGTGATCTCGCGGTTTACGGGGCGTAGCTTAGTCCGCCGTCGGACGGATTCGCTGTGGCGAACTTGGTAGAGCGGTCGCCGCGGCGACAGGTCGGTTCTACAAGATTCTTTTCAATTCATCTCTGCCTCGGCCGGTCTTGTAATATCGCTCTCGAGCTAACGCTTCTCGACGTGTTGTAAAGCTTTCGGCTCGGAGCAACGTCCAAGGCGCTCCCTACTTTGTTGCTTTCGATTCACCTTTGTCATGACGGCGTATTCGATCTTCCAGATCGCGGCAAGATTCCACGTATTTCCGTTCCGTTTTCTTGCTGAGCAGGACGTAGCAGTAAAACATGCGATCGTGGGGAACATCGGGGCGAGAGGATTTGAACCTCCGACCTCGTGGTCCCAAACCACGCGCTCTACCAAGCTAAGCTACGCCCCGGCTACCGTCAGTTACCACGATCGGCGTCGGATAGCATTTGAAATTTCGAAGTGCGACCTAGCTACGCTCCGCAATTTTCGTGGTGACCAGTATCACATCTTTTGATTGCTAGCCAAGATTGGGGCCAAGTCGCTTTTCCACCGCCACGACAGTTTCGTCGCGCCGTTTCGCGTAATCTTCGACCTGGTCGTGTCCAACCTGACCAACTCCAAAATATTTCGCTTCAGGATGCGAAAAATAAAAGCCGCTTACGCTCGCTGCGGGATGCATCGCCCACGACTCCGTCAATTTGATCCCGATCTTCTTTTCCGCATGCAACAAATCGAACAACGCGCGTTTCTGAATGTGGTCCGGACAAGCCGGATAACCCGGGGCCGGCCGAATGCCGCGATACTTCTCGCGAATCAAATCGTCGTTGGACAACTTTTCGTCCCGGCCAAAACCCCACGCGATCCGGGCTTGCTTGTGCAAGAATTCGGCGAACGCTTCCGCTAACCGATCGGCGAGGGCTTTCACGATGATTGCGCTGTAGTCGTCGTAGGCGTTCTTGAATTTTTCAGAGAGCTCATCGGCTCCGTGAATCGTCACCGCAAAACCGCCAAGAAAGTCGAGAGGTTGAGGAGTTGAGAGGTTGAGGGGTTGAGATGTTTCTGGAGCGACGAAATCTGCGAGACAGTGATTAAATTGTCCGGCTGGTTTTCGCATTTGCTGCCGCAGAAAATTGAACGTCAGCAACTTTTCCCGCCGTCCAGTGGACCCGGGATCGGCAAAGAGATCGACATCGTCTTCGGCTGAATTTGCCGGCCAGAATCCAAATACGCCGCGTGCCGTAAGCAAATTTTTGGCGGCGATCTCATCCAGCAGTTCTCGCGCATCATTAAAAAGTTCGCGAGCTTGCTTGCCCAGCTTTGGGTCCTCAAAAATCGCCGGATATCGTCCTCGCAATTCCCACACGTGGAAAAAGGGCGACCAATCAATGTATTCGCGCAAGTCGGCAACCGGCACCAGGGCTTCGCGGGTTCCGATAAAATCCGGCTTGGGCGGCTGATAACTATCCCAATCAATTTGCGTTCGGTTCGCGCGGGACTGTTCGATAGAATGCAGATTCTTCTCGCGGGTTTTTGCGCCATGGGCCTTTCGCAACGCTTCGTACTCCGTGCGAGTTTTGGAATCGAACAGCTCTTTCTGCTTCGGGTTGAGCAACGAATTGACCACCCCGACCGCGCGCGATGCGTCGAGCACGTGCACCGTGCTTTCATGATAGTGCGGTGCGATCTTCACCGCGGTGTGCGCGCGGCTGGTGGTGGCGCCGCCAATCAAAAGTGGCAGGTCAAATTTTTCGCGCTCCATTTCCTGGGCGACGTGTACCATCTCGTCGAGCGACGGCGTAATGAGTCCGCTCAAACCGATCGCGTCGGCGTTTTTCTCACGCGCTGTTTCGAGGATCTTTGCCGCGGGGACCATTACCCCGAGATCGACCACGTCGTAGTTGTTACATTGCAGCACGACGCCCACGATGTTTTTGCCGATGTCGTGCACATCACCTTTGACCGTGGCCATGATGATACGGCCCTGCGGTTTCGCGCCGGCTGTCTTTTCCGCTTCCATGAACGGCATCAGGTAGGCCACGGCTTTCTTCATGACGCGGGCGCTCTTCACAACCTGAGGCAAAAACATTTTTCCCTCGCCAAACAAATCGCCAACCACACTCATTCCCGCCATGAGCGGGCCTTCGATGACGTCGAGTGGTCGGGTGACTTTCTGGCGCGCTTCTTCCGTGTCGACGTCGATGTAATCAACGACTCCGTGAATCAGCGCATGCTTCAATCGTTCTTCGACCGGCTGCGATCGCCACGCCTCGTCTTTGACTTTGATCTTGCCTTTCGCTTTGAAATTCTCGGCGAAATCGACCAGGCGTTCGGTGGCGTCGTCGCGGCGATTCAGCAACACGTCTTCCACTCGTTCCCGTAATTCGGGCGCGATCTCTTCATAAACCGCAAGCTGGCCGGCGTTCACGATCGCCATGTCGAGGCCGGCCCGAATCGCATGAAACAAAAACGCGGCATGCATCGCTTCGCGGACGGTGTTGTTACCGCGAAATGAAAAGGAAATGTTGCTGACACCGCCGCTGACGCGCACGCCCGGCAGGTTCTTCTTGATCCAACGCGTCGCTTCGATGAAATCGACGGCGTAATTACGATGTTCTTCCAGGCCGGTCGCGACGGTGAGGACATTGGGATCGAAAATGATGTCGCTGGCTGAAAAATCGGCGCGCTCAATCAGGAGTTTGTGAGCGCGCTGGCAGATGTCGATTTTGCGCCGAACGTTGTCGGCCTGACCTTGTTCGTCGAACGCCATCACTATCACCGCGGCGCCGTAACGCCGAATCAGCAGCGCCTGGCGCAGAAATTCTTCCTCGCCATTTTTTAACGAGATCGAATTCACAACGCATTTTCCCTGGACGCACTTCAAGCCGGCCTCGATCACGCTCCATTTGGAGCTATCGATCATGATCGGAATTCGCGTGATCTCCGGCTCGCTGGCGATGAGACTCAGGAAACGCGTCATCGCCGCTTCGGAGTCGATCATTCCCTCGTCCATGTTGACGTCCAGAATATTGGCGCCGCCCTGAACCTGCTGCCGCGCAACCGCCAGCGCGCCGTCAAAGTCGCCGGCCAGGATTAACTTCGAAAACTTGGGCGAGCCGGTGATGTTCGTTCTCTCGCCGACGACAACGAATCCAAACTCGGGCGTAATATTAAGCGGTTCGAGACCGGACAATTGCAGTGTATTGGCGGGCGGAGTCCCCGGAAGTTCACGCGGCTTGTATTTTGAAACGGCGGCCGCGATTAGGCGAATGTGATCGGGCGTCGTGCCACAACAGCCGCCGACCAGATTCAGCCACCCATTTTTTGCCCATTCGGTCAGCTTTGGAGCAAGCGTTTGCGGCGTTTCCGGAAAGCCTGTCTCGGAAAGTGGATCCGGCAAACCGGCGTTGGGATAGGCGCTCACGTAAAAGGGAGCGACGCGGGCGAGTTCCTCAATGAACGGATTCATCTCGTCCGGACCGAGTGAGCAATTCAAGCCAACCAGAAGCGGTTGCGCGTGCGCGATCGAAATCAGAAACGCTTCAACTGTTTGACCGCTCAAAGTTCGCCCGGCCTTGTCGGTCACCGTTCCGGAAATAACGAGCGGAACTCTCCGGCCGGTTTTTTCGAAAACTTCGGCAATGGCCGCCAGGGCAGCTTTCCCGTTCAGGGTGTCAAAGATGGTTTCGACCAGAAGAAGATCGACATTCCCTTCGATCAGCGCGCTCACCTGATCAAAATATGTCTGGCGTAATTGATCGAAGTTAACTGCCCGGAATCCGGGATCGCCGACGTCGGGTGAAATGGAACCGGTGACGGGGAGGGGACCAAGCGAACCGCCAACGAAACAGCGCTTTCCGGTTTCACGACTCGATTGATCGGCTGCGCGCCGCGCAATTGTCGCGGCAGCGATGTTCATTTCCCGGACTAGCGCACGAAGCTCGACATCATCGACGACGCGCTGGAGGAATTCCTGGTCTTTACGTCCGGCTTTCGGTTCGCCTTGGAACAAGAAATCGTGAAGGCCAATGGTGGTCGCGCTAAACGTGTTGGTCTCGATGATGTCGGCGCCAGCCGCCAGGTATTCGGCATGAATTTGCTCGACGACTTGTGGCTGGGTCAGGTTGAGAAGCTCCAGACTTCCCTTGAGATCTTTGCCCTTCCATTGGCGAAATCTTTCTCCGCGATAATCGGCTTCGGACAGTTTCCGGCGCTGGATCATCGTGCCCATAGCGCCGTCGAGCACGACAATGCGCTCGCGGAGGAGTGCTTCCAAGGGATGAAGTTCAGCCGGCATGTTCCTGGGGAACTAAGCGGGGTTTATGCCAGAGATCAAGGAACAAATCTACGCATCATGATACGTAGATATGTTGGCTGCTCTTCCTCTTGATCTTTCTCTTCCTCTTTTCTGCTCCTGCAAGAGTAAACTAAACGGACGAGGAAGAGCTTTGGCGAAGTTGTGCCAAAAAGGATTCGCCCTGGCGGCAAAGTTTCTCCTCGAGCTTCTTCGTGCAATCGCAATCGCAGCAGGCCCACGGTTCGGTGCCATTTTCGTGACGACAATTCCGGCGCGAGTGCGCGTCCTTAACGCTGAGAAGATCGAAATATTCTTCCCAATACGGGCGTTCTTCCGCGAGCGGGGGATCGCAAAAACAGGTTTCAACCCAGATCGCAACGCCGCCGGAATTCAGTCGCGCCTCGGTCATGTTATGAACGTACTCGTCGCCTGCGATCGAACCTTTGCCCAGTGTCTGGTCGTCGATCGCCTTCAGCAACGGGTGCGATTTACCGGGTCTTACTCTTGCTTTAACCAGATAACGCACGGCACAAGATAGCACCGCCGGTGCGGGGTCGAAATCTGCCCTTCGGCAAAATTCTTGCACTCCACCAATTCGCGCGAACCCTCGTTAAAGGGAAGCGCCGGTCCGCTGGAGCGCAGTTCGAGGAGAAGCTTGCCCGGTTTCAGCATCTGAACTCCATTTGCTCGCTCTCCCAACGGAAGAGCTCAAGCATGAACTGGATGCTCAAGAATTATCTTAAAATTCGTAGAAATTCGGAGGCTGTTACCGGCTTGAAAGAAAATCCCGCCGGCCCTTCTATATAGAGGACGTGGCGGCGATTCGGCTTTTCAAGCTTCTCAATAGCGACCAGCGCAAGACCTTTATTGCCTGCTTTCTGGGGTGGGCCCTCGACGCGCTCGACTTCTTCCTGGTCACATTCGTGCTCGGGCCGCTCGGTCACGATTTCGGCCGCGACGTTTCCAAAGTCACCTTTGCCATCACGCTCACCCTGTTGATGCGGCCGGTTGGCGCCTTCATCTTCGGTTGGCTTGGCGACAGATTCGGCCGGCGAATTCCGCTGATGGCAGACATAATCTTTTACTCGGTGATGGAGTTGCTGACCGCGTTCGCGCCGAACTTTACCGTCTTCCTGATCCTCCGGGCGTTGTTTGGAATTGGAATGGGCGGGGAGTGGGGGCTCGGCGCTTCGCTTGCCATGGAATCGTTGCCCACCCAAGCGCGCGGACTGTTTTCAGGAATTCTGCAACAAGGCTACGCGGTCGGTTACCTGCTTGCCGCGCTCGTTTACTGGATTGTGTTTCCGCATTTCGGCTGGCGGGGATTATTTGTGGCCGGCGCGCTCCCGGCGTTCCTGGTCATTTACATCCGGGCGCATGTTCCGGAGTCGCCGGTGTGGTTGCGCGAACGCGCTCAACAGCGGTCGAAGCTCAAAATGTCTGTCCTATTCAAACAGTACGGGACTCTGTTTATCTATGCGGTGTTCCTGATGACGGCGTTCAATTACATGTCGCACGGAACTCAGGATCTTTACGCGACCTACTTGCAAAAGCAGCGCGGCTTCGATTCGGACCAAACTTCGCAGATCGCAATCATTTATGCGTTCGGGATGATTTGTGGCGGGAGCGTGGTCGGTCAATTGTCCCAAACCTGGGGAAGGCGACGCCTGATCATTCTGGCGGCGATCTGCGGAATGTTGCTGATTCCACTTTGGATTTTCGCGCCGAGCACGGCGCTTCTGATCATTGGCGGATTCCTGATTCAATTCATGGTGCAAGGCGCATGGGGCGTGGTGCCGGTCCACTTGAACGAGCTTTCTCCGCCGGCATTTCGCGGCACCTTTCCCGGTCTCGCTTACCAGTTGGGAAATTTCGCTGCGGCATACGCTGCGCAACAACAGGCCTGGTTAGCGGAACATTTCCGCCGCGCGAACGGGGAACCTAACTACGCCCTGACCATGGCCCTCGTGGCAGCGGTGGTTTTCGTCGCAATCATTTTTCTCGCGGCAATTGGGCGCGAGGAACACGGAAAAGAATTTTAGTTGTTGTTAAAAAGCGGAGATTCGCTTGCCGATTCGTCGCGTTTGGCCGTGCGACGACCGCCGCCGGATCGCTGTTCGACAATCGCTTCGGCAATCCGATCCGCCAACTGGTTGCGATATTCGGCATCGCGCGCTTCGCCGCCCTCGAGCCGATTGCTCAGAAAGCCGCATTCGACCAGCACCGCCGGATACCTGGCCTTGCGCAAGACGCGGAAGTTGGCCGTGTGTACGCCACGATTAGCTGAATTTGGAATCGTCAACAACTTCGCCTGGATCCGTTGCGCGAGCTCGAAGGAATTGGGCGAATGATAATAGGTCTCGAATCCGTGAATGCCGCGCCGGCGCGAATCATTGAAATGAATGCTGACGAAAATGGAGTTCTTCTGCTCGTTTTCGATCGCGACTCGTTCTTCGAGCGGAATGAAGACGTCGGAGCTGCGTGTCATGACGATCTTGAGATCCGATCCGCGGAGCTTGCGAGACAAACGCTCTGCGACATCCAGGGTGGCGATTTTCTCGGCGCCGCCAAATTTGCGGTAGGCGCCGTTATCTTTGCCGCCGTGACCGGCGTCGACCACGACGGTGTCGAAAGTCCTGCTCGTATCCTTGGTCGCCCCTTCTTCGAATCGCGGCCCGGTGGCACATGCGGCCAGCACCGCCGAGAACGACAAAATTAGCAGGCGTTGGAGGAATCGAGACATTAAAGGTTGTTACATTAAAACACGTCGTGCCGCCAAAGGTTTCTGGATGGGCTCGTTTTAATCAAGACCAGCATGGTTCACGCCTAATGATTGGCGCTCTTCAGCAAAAACCGCTTGTTTTTTGCCCGACCAGATTTAAAGGCGTTACCTCCAATTATGCGCACACGATTTGTTTCGTTACCGGTCATTTTCCTCACTTGCGGCATTGCGTTTGCAGCTAAACCGACGCCCGCCCCCAAAGCCGCCGCCACTGCGACCCCGGCGCCGACCATCTCCAAGCCGGTCGTCGATCAAACCGCCCAGACGCTCATCTTTTGCTATCACGGTTTGGTCGACAAAGTTCGCTATCCCGGAACCCAAATCACGCCGGCGGCGTTTGAAGCCGAAATGAAGGAGCTGAAGGACCGCGGTATCACCGTTATCGGAATGCAGGATTTGCTCGCCTGGAAGCGTGGCGAGAAGAACATTCCGCCGCGGTGCGCCGTAATCACCTTCGATGACGGCTTGAAATCACAATACGAAGTCGCCTGGCCGATCATGAAAAAGTTGGGCTACACCTTTACGATGTTCATTTACACGGAAGGCGTGCGCGGAGGCTTGTTCGGAGGCGGCGAGGCGATTACCTGGGAGCAATTGGGGGACATGCGCGACAACGGGATCGATATTCAAGCGCATTCCGCAACTCACCAGGACTTACGTGAAGGCCATCCGGTCACTATCAGGGAACCGGATGGAAAAAAGACAAGGAAAAAGCTGACTGGTCCCGAGTATGAGCAATTCCTCCAAAACGAACTCGTCGGGTGCAAGCAATTGCTCGAACAACGGCTCGGAATCAAAGTGAATTGCTTCGCCGTTCCCTACGGATTTTACAACGAACACGTGAAGGAGGTTGCCCGCAACGCGGGGTACGAAGCGATGTTCACCGTTTACGGCCAACCGATCACCTGGACTTCGCCGCTGGACGCGCTTGGCCGTTATGCGATTGAAGCAAACAAACCAAAAGTTTTTGAAGACGCGGTCAAAATGATTGCCTCCTCGAGCGGGGGACCCGGTGCGCCGGCGGTCGCAGCAGTTGGCGCGCAAGATCTTCAGGTCGAGCCCGCGGATGGATCGACTGTTCGTAGCGCGCTGCCCCTGATCAAAGCCAATCTCAGCCGGATCGGTCAAATTGATCCGGCCAGTATTCAACTGCGCGTTAGCGGCCTCGGGCTGGTGCCGGCTAGTTACGATCCCAAGACCGGAATTGTCTCTTACCAAGTTACCCAGAAGCTTCGTGACAAAACTTGCACCGTGATCCTGAGCGCGAAGTCTGGCGACAAAAAAGTCGAAACGCACTGGACCTTTGGCATCGACGAGGGAGCTGGAGTGCAAACCGCTCCGAGTGCGACACCCAAAAGATAGGTGGAACGCGCTCTCCGAGCGCGTTGTAACCGTCTTCGGAGAAGCCAGTCCACCTTATTATGTTTTCGCAACTCGGCGATAAATTGCAGGAGATTTTTAAGGATCTCCGCGGTCACGGGAAGATCAGCGAAGCGAACATAGACGCCGCGCTGCGTCAGGTTCGCCTCGCGCTGCTCGAAGCCGATGTCGATTTTCAAGTCGCGAAAAACTTCATCGCGCGGATTAAGGAAAAAGCGCTCGGCGAAACTGTGTTGCGCAGCATCACCCCGGGCCAACAGATCGTTAAGATCTTTTACGATGAATTGTCGACTCTGCTCGGTGGCGACGCCGCGCCATTAAATCTTGGCGAACCGCATCGAATTCTGATCGTTGGGCTCAACGGTTCGGGAAAAACAACTTCGGCGGCGAAGCTGGCGCGTTTGCTCAAAAAGCAGGGGCTTAGTCCCAATTTAATCGCATTGGACCTGGAAAGGCCGGCTGCGATCGATCAACTCGCGACGCTGGGCAAACAAGTCGACGTTCCGGTATTCAAACCGGACCCGAACGAGCGGAGTGTTCAGCGTGCCGCCGCGGCGGGACTCGAATGGCACGCACGAGCCGGCGGTAACATCGACATTTTCGACACGGCGGGCCGCCAGGAAATTGACGTGGCTCTGGTCGAGGAACTTCAACAACTATCCAGACTTTTGAAACCGCAGGAGACCTTGTTGGTCGTCGACGCAGCGACGGGTCAGCAGGCAGTGAGCGTTGCCACTCACTTCAACAACGCGCTTCAAATCACCGGCATCATTCTGACCAAGCTTGACGGCGACGCGCGCGGCGGCGCCGCGTTGTCGATGCGGGAGATTACCCAACGCCCGATCAAGTTTGCCGGCACCGGCGAAAAGCTGGACCAGTTCGAGGCGTTCGTGCCCCAGCGTCTGGCCGGCCGGATTCTGGGCATGGGCGACGTGGTTGGCCTGGTCGAGAAGGCCGCGGAGACGATCGAAATCGAGGATGCACAGCGCCTGGAGAAGAAGCTCCGAAGCGCGTCGTTCGATTTCAACGATTTCCTCACTCAGTTCAAGATGCTCCGGAAAATGGGGCCTTTGGAAAATGTGCTTGGCATGCTGCCCGGCATGGGTAACGTTCCCGGCCTCTCGATTGACGAGAAGCAGCTCAAGCGCACCGAAGCCATCGTGCTTTCGATGACCAGTAAGGAGCGGACGCGCCCGGAGATTTTAAATGCTCGGCGTCGTCAGCGAATTGCTCGCGGCAGCGGCTCAACCGTCACGGAGGTGAATGAGTTGGTCCGTCGTTTCGATCAAATGCGTAAGCTGATGAAGAACACGGGCAAAATGAAGAAGATGTTAAAACAGTTACAAAGGTCACATCGTTAAATCGGTGCCACTGTTGTAACTTTGTATCGATTTAAACTTGTAACATTTTAACGAACACATGGCAGTCGCAATCAGATTACGAAGAGAAGGCGCGTTGAACCGGCCGTATTTTAAGGTCGTCGTCACGGACAAACGCAGTCCGCGCGATGGAAAATTTATCGAGATCGTCGGCACGTATGATCCGAAGAAGCAAGGCAATAACAGCACGCTCAAGCTGGACCGTGTCGAGTATTGGATCAGCAAAGGCGCGCAACCGTCGGATACAGTGCGCAGCCTGATAAAGAAAAACAAAAATCCGGAGGCGGCCGCCAAGAAAGCCGCTGCGGCGGAAGCTAAGAAAGCGGCAAAACCGAAAGCGGCTCCGAAGGTTGAAGCAGCGGCGTCAGCGCCTGAGCCCGCGGCCCCGCAACCCGCCACCGAGAGTGTGCCGGCAACGCCTCCTGCTGAAGCAGCGCCCGAAGAGAAACCTGCCAGCTAGATGGTGAGGCGCTTCGCCGCAATCTGGATCCTCTGGGTTGTTCTGGTAGCGCAAGCGCACGCGCAGAAGGTTTCGATTCAAGACGGCAACGTCTGCATTTTTACAGGCGGTGAAACGAAAAAGCTGACGGATTCAGGTCACGATTCAGACCCTGTTCTCGCCCCGGACGGTAAGTGGATCGTTTTCATCCGAACAATCTCCGGCAAGAAGATATCGACCGGAGGAGGCGACGCTAAGGAGACCCAACTTTGGCAGGTCCGCGCGGATGGGAAAGATCCGACCTGCCTTGTTCGATCCAAACCGGGCGATAAAATGGAAACGGTTCTCGCCGGTTTCTCGAAACCGCAATTTTCCACGAATGGAAAGCTTGTTTATTTCTTGAGTGAGGCTTGGACCACGTCGGGAGCACTTCATGTCGTTGACACCACGAACAGCAAAGAGCATTTCGTTTGCCCGGCTTTGGAGTTCGAAGTTGTTCCTTCCGGCGAATACCGCGACCACCTCCTGGTCCAGCAGCATCGCTATTTTCTCGGTGGGGGAAGTTACGACTGGTACTGGCTGCTGAAGTCCGATGGGAACGAAGTCGGGCCTGTCGGCGAGGACACGGAAAACTTCAAAACCACTTACGTCAAAGATTGAGCCCAAGAAATTCCGGGGGGATAGCCGGTTAGATTGAACACCTCAACAAGGCCGTCCCAGACAGTTCGTGGCCAGCAGAAATAGTCGATTGTCAAATTAGGACGCTGCCGAAATTCGTGTCGATTCGTGTTCATTAGTGGTTAAACTTTCGCTGTGAAAGAATTTCTTGAGTTCGTCATTCGTCAGTTGGTCGAATTTCCCGATGACATGGTGTTGACGGAAATTCCCAGCGGCAAAATGACGATTTTTAAGGTGCAACTGCGTCAAACCGACGTGGGCCGCATCATCGGGCGCAACGGCCAGACCATTCATGCGATTCGCGCGCTTCTGAACAGTTCTGCGTCGCGGCATGGCCAGCGCGCGACGCTCGAGATCGTTGAGTAATCACTGACCGCACTCTTCGAATGCGGCGGGCTGATCCCGGAGATGGGCCAGTGCTTCCCCGGCGAAATGTAATGAGCCGGTGATCAAGATCGGATTTAATTTTGGGCGCGCGATTTCCAAAGTTTCTTCGATCGATGAAGTAATGGAGCAGGGGAGTGATGGATTAATGGAAACAATGATGTTTGCCAGTTCGATAGGATCGATGGCGCGTTCGGTGCGAATTTTCGGTAGCAGAAACGAATCAGCGATTGGCGCGAGCGCTTCGCAGATGCCGCGCAAATCCTTATCCGACAGTACCGCCAAAATCACCGTTGCGCGCTCTTCTCCGAAAACGTCGCGCCATGTCTGAACAAGAGTCCCGGCGGCAGCCGGATTGTGTGCGCCATCGATCACCGTCCGTTTGTCCCAGCATTGAAAACGTGCCGGCCATTCAACTGTCGCCAATCCGCGAGCGAACGTAGCGTCGGTTATCTCGACTTTCGCCGCGCGAATCGCGGCAACTGCAATAGCCGCGTTTGTGCTTTGGTGTTCGCCGCGCAGGCCGATCGGCGACTTCGTGTAAGGCTCATCGACAAATTGCAGCGGTGCCTCGCATTCCGCAGCGCGGGCACGGATGATCTCCTCGGCAGCCGGCAATTGGGGCGCCGAGATAACGGGCGTCCGCGCTTTGATGATTCCGGCTTTCTCGCTCGCGATCTTTTCGATCGAATCGCCGAGCCACTTCTCGTGGTCGAAAGCGATCGGAGTAATGACGGAAACATTCGATTGCGCGGCGTTAGTCGCATCAAGGCGGCCGCCCAAGCCGGTTTCCAAAATCACGATGTCGACTTTCGCACCGGCGAAGTGTTTCAACGCTAAAGCGGTCGTGATTTCAAAAAAAGTCGGGTGTGGATCCCACTGCGCGACGAGATCTCTGAGTGCCGTTAATCCGGCCGCCACCTCGGTTTCCGAAATCATTTCGCCGCTGACGCGAATTCGTTCCCGAAAGGTGACAAGGTGAGGGGAGATGAAAAGACCGGTCCGATATTTTCCAGCGCGACAGATTGAGTCGACCATCGCGCAAACCGAGCCTTTGCCGTTCGTTCCGGCGACGTGGATAACGCGCGCTCCGCGAAGGTCGACCTGCAGTTCGGAAATTAGACGCCGAATATTTTCGAGACCGAGCTTGATCCCGAAGCGCTGAAGGCTGTAAAGCCAGGCGAGCGCCTCTTTGTAGTTGATTGTCGCGGCTCCCGACGCGCCAACCTCCGCGGGCTTGCCCGCCCGTCTGGCCTGGCTCCCGCTGACTCGATTCACGCGATCGAAGAGAAGTAGCCGAGCAACTGGCTGATGGTTTCGCGCATCTTTCTGCGATGCACGATCATGTCGATCAAGCCGTGCTCTTCCAGAAACTCCGCCGTCTGGAAACCTTTGGGCAAATCCTGATGCGTTGTTTCCTTGATCACGCGCGGACCGGCGAAGCCGATCATGCTCTTCGGCTCGGCAATAATGACGTCGCCTAACGAAGCGAAACTGGCCATTACCCCGGCGGTGGTGGGATTCGTAAGCACGGAAAGATATGGAAGCCGGGCGTCAGCATGACGGGCAAGCGCGCCAGTGGTCTTGGCCATTTGCATCAAACTGAGCATCCCTTCGTACATGCGCGCTCCCCCAGAGGCCGCGACGATAACGACCGCGGCCCGCTCGTCGGTCCCGTACTCGATCGTGCGGGTGATGCGTTCGCCAACCACCGAACCCATCGTGGCGGCGAGAAATCCGAAATCCATGACCGCGAGCGCAACTTTGTACCCGTCAATCATTCCGTGTCCGCTGATCACGGCATCGGTTAGTCCGGTACGCGCCTGATAATCCTTGAGGCGATCCTTGTAACTGGCCATTCCTTGAAACTGCAGTGTGTCGATCGATCTCAAATCGGCGTCCATTTCGACGAACGTTTGCGAGTCGAGCAAGTTGTCGATCCTGTCCTTGGCCGAAACGGCAAAGTGATAGTCGCAACGTGGACAAACCCGAAGATTTTCGTTGAGTTCGATCTCCGAGACGACTTCGTTGCAGCCCGGGCATTTCTGGAACAAACCTTGTGGGATGTCGCGCTTTTTTCGAGGCGGCGTCTTCAGGATTGGTTTCTTAAAAATGGCCATGGCAATTATGCGCGGGCTGCGGTCGCGGCGTAAACCGAGCGTGCGCCGTTCTCTTTCAGGACGCGGGCGCATTCGCTCAGGGTCGAGCCCGTGGTTAAGACGTCATCAATCAACAACACGTCTAATCCTCGCACGTCTGCATTTCTTCGTAAACGGAATGCGTGGCGCAAATTTTGAATGCGCTCGGCGCGATCAAAGGCCGTCTGGGTGGTTGTGAACCGAACGCGTTGCAACGCCGGCCGCACCGGAACGCCGAGATGCCGCCCGAGCTGCTCGGCAAGCAGAGCTGCCTGGTTGAAACCGCGCTCGCGTTGCCGGGCCGGGTGCAATGGAACGGGAACAATCCCGTCGAACCTGCGCTGGCACAGCCGGGGATCATCGAATGCGGCGATGAGCCAGCGGCCAACCAGACGACGAAGTTGGATTTGCTTGCCGTACTTGAAATTGAGGATCACATGTCGCGCGATGCCGCGGCTGCGATACGCGGAGACAGCTGCGTCGAAGTAAAGTTTCCGATGCGCGCAGTTCGCGCAGGAAAACGTCGTGGTGATGGCGCCATCGAACGGCTCGGAACATTTCGCGCAAAATGGTGCAACGATCCGCGAGAGTTTTGCTTCGCACTCGGCGCATAAGTGTTCGCGCAATCCAACTGACGCCAAGCAAATCGTGCAGGTCGGCGGATAAATCAGCGAGGCTATTCCGCTAATGAGATCAGGTGCCGCGAGCATTACGGTGTCTCAACCAGGCCCGAACAATCAACCATGTTCCCCCGGCAACCGCGAGCGGGATGATTCCAACCAGCAGGTTTTTCCCCAGCCACGGCAAGATAGTCGTATCGTGGCGAGCAATCTTGTTGAACGCGCCGGCGGTCAGGATCCAGCCCGCGTGGAGGCCAATCGGCAACCAAAGCGATCGCGTCTGCAATCGCGAATCGGCCAGGATCCACCCGATCAGGAACAACGTCGTGAATCCAGCGCCTACCAGAACTGGATCCGCGAACTGAACGAACGCGTGCCCGATTGAATTAAATCCGCACGTCCAGGTCACGATCGTTGAGGTGTGATCGGGCGCTTTCAGGAAATGAACGATCGAATAAAGCGCCGAGGTCAGGAACATCGACAAATATCGGCGTCCGCACTTCAACAGAACGCCGAGAACGAGTCCGCGAAAGAAAGTCTCCTCGATCAAGGGAACTACGGCAGCCGCTGCGACCGCTTTACCAACTGCCAGCCAATCAATGATGTTCCGGATCGAATAGATCGGAGTTGCCAGGAGAATCGCCGCGCAGCATAGCAAAGGAACAGAGGAACAAACAAATCCGGCAACCAGATCGCCGCGCCAACGCGAATTTCTTTCGAGTTGCAAATCAGTCAGGCTGCGGACACTCAGAGATCGCGCGAACGGCCAAAGCAAAATTACGGCAGCGATCAACAGTGCGCGATGAAAGAACGTTTCGAAATCGAACCGGGCGAGAAAAGTCAGCCAGCCGTGAGCGACCAGCCATTGTGCGGCCCAAAAAAAGGGCGGCGCCAGCAACGCGCCCAACAGGACCGTCGCCAGTAAATAAGCGAGCAATCTGACTGCATCCTTCAACCCGGTTAATGTAAGGTTTTCCTGCGATGCCGAGTCAACACATATGGACTGAAAAAGACGACGAAGGACGGAAGCGCGAAGTCCGCGCCACGAAGTTCGGCGGCAAATGGCGACTGCAGGCCAAGATGTCGGACGAAATTGACTGGACCTACTACGATCGGCCGCTGCTCAAAGATTTGTTAAAGTTAAAGGATATCATCGATCGAAAATATCAGCGCCGGCGCGCTTCCGCGGACGATGTAGCCTCGATCGACAAGCTAATCGGTGAACAGCAATGAAGAAAAAGGCGCGAATCGATCAAACTTTGATCGAACGCGGTTTTTTTGAGAGCCGTGAGCGCGCCCAACGCGCCATCATGGCCGGTGAAGTCAGAGTAGGGGAGCAGCCGATCACGAAGCCGGCAACGATGATCGACATTGACGCGCTCATTTCAGTTGCGGAGCCGCCCCAATTCGTTAGCCGCGGCGCGACGAAACTTTCTGGCGCGCTTGATTTTTTCAAAATCGACGTGCGGGACAAAGTTGCACTCGACATCGGTGCGTCCACCGGTGGATTCACCGATTGCCTGTTGCAGCGCGACGCAACGAAAGTTTTCGCCGTCGACGTTGGTCGGGGCCAACTTGCCTGGAAGATTCGAAACGATCCGCGGGTGGTTGTTTTGGAGAAAGTGAACGCCCGGTTCTTGTCGAACGAACAGATCCCGCAATTCGTCGACGTTTGCGTGATCGACGTGTCTTTCATTTCGCTGACTTTGATCTTGCCTCGGGCTTTTGAGTTGATAACTCCAGACGGCGTGATTCTGGCGCTGATCAAACCGCAGTTCGAATTGCAGCGCAAAGATGTCGGCCGAGGCGGAATTGTGCGCGAACCGGCGCTGCACGAAAAAGCGCAGCAGAAAATTGTGAACTTCGTTAAAGAAGCGGATTATCGTGTGGTGGGCCTCGTTCCGTCAGCAATCACTGGAACCGATGGCAACCAGGAATTTTTCATATGCATCCGAAAACGATCGGCTTGATCTCGCATCCCGGTAAACCCGGAGTGGGGGAGTTGATTAACTCGCTGGCCGCGGAGTTTTCTCGTCAGTCGATGTCGGTCTTGATGGAGAAAGAGACGGCGGCGGTTGCTGGGCAGCGCTCCGACCTGACGGTCGCGCAAATCGGCGCGAAAGCGGACCTACTCGTCGTCGCCGGAGGAGACGGGACGATCCTGAGCGTGGCCGATCGAATGGGCGATGCGAACACGCCAATTTTCGGGATCAATGTCGGTTCACTCGGGTTTTTGACCTGCGCCAGCTCGCAATCGTTCCGCGAGGCGGTGGGATGCATCGCCGAAGGAAAGATCACGTTCAGCAATCGCACCTTGCTCGAAGTCAGTCTGCGCGATTCAAAAGAAAAGCATCCACCGATGATTGGTTTGAACGACGCAGTGTTCAGCCGGGGCGAAATCTCGCGCCTGATTCGATTGCACACGCGCGTGAATGGCGAAGCGCTGACGGAATTCAATGCCGACGGGTTGATCATTGCGACGCCAACCGGATCGACCGCTTATTCGCTTTCGGCCGGCGGACCGATCATGGAACCGGAGTCAGGAGTGTTCGTGATCACGCCGATTTGTCCACACGTGCTGACAAACCGGTCGATCATCGTGTCGGAAAATTCGGTGATCGAAGTGGAAGCGAGCGAACCAGATTATCCTGTCTTTTTAACGGTCGACGGACGGGAACCGTTGCGGATCGCGAAGGACGCGACGGTGGAAATTCGAAAAGCGAAAAAGAAACTGCGACTTGCCGCAATGCCGGACGTTTCGTTTTTCAGCGTGGTGCGACAGAAGCTGAAGTGGAGCGGGAGCAACGTCTAAAACCAGAGGTTGAGGAGTTGAGAGGTTGAGAAGTGCAGGAACAGGCACTTCAGTTGGGCGCCAAAACAAGTTGAGGCCGTAAGCGCCAATCGCGGCAATCCCAGCCGAGAAGCTGCTCGGTCTTCTTGATGTCTGCTTCGAAAATGGCCGCGGCGTATTCGCGTTCCTCAACGGTCAACTTGCGGGAATACGAACCAACGTTCCGCTTTTTGTTCTTGAAACGTTGCAGCCTGCGCAGGCCAAGAAAATCAAACAGTCGATCGAGCATGACTGAAGGATCACGGCGAAGTTCTTCATATTTGAGAACCAGGACCTGGTCGCGAGCGAAGAGATTGAAGATTTTCTCGAGCTGGGGTGCGTAGAGGCTGCGCGCGAAATAACCATTGCCGCGTGGACGCTTCCAAATTCCGATCTCTTCGTCGCGCTTGAGCGCGTCAAGGAACTCGAGCTGTTCCTGGCCTTTGTCGCGGCGCATATTCCATTGTGAAAACGCTCGCTCGGTCGGATTTCGGAGTGAAACGATGAGCTTCATCTCGCGGTTATAGTCCGCGATGCGTTCGAGCGCTTGCGGATAATAAAGATAGTCCGCCGTTACTTCGCCCGCGATGCGCCAGCGCAAGCCCGGTTTGAAGTTACCATGCAAGATTCGGTAGTCGGCTGGGGATTGGAAATGCTCTTCCTTGTCGAAAAAGTGAAGCGCTTGATCGCGAAGCAACGCAACATGCGGATGTTGAGCAAGAAAATCGTGTAACGCCGTCGTGCCGGCCTTTTGCACGCCGCCCACGATGAAGTCGACACGATCTACCTTCCGGCGTTGAAGGAGGTCAGGCAGAACCCAACCGTCGTGTCGGTTCCTGCCGTGAACAGATGCCGGTGTTGGCTGGCGGAATAGAGTAGGGCCCGGTCTGTTTCCAGTGTGCGAGGTCGCCGTTGCCATGCGAGACATATCCTCCCAGCTCCATAGGAGCATGTCTCACATTGCCCCGCGTGACAATCTGAAACTGACCGGTCGGAGATTCCGCGAGGCGCGGCGCCGATCTTAGTGGTCAGAAATTGGTGAGTTGCGCCGGCGAACGAGTCGCGATTGTATGGCCACGGTGATCGAAGCGGACGCTACTTCAGGTGAGGGCTTTGAAGACTTAGCCTGGCTTTTTTCGTGCGATAGCCGCAACCGCGGGTTAATCCGGCAAGGGTTTGACGAAGCCGCATTGTTATGGAAGGCGGTCAAGGCGACCTCGGGCAAAGTTCTCGAAATCGGCCGCAACTTCGGCGGTTCTACGGTTCTGCTCGCTGCCGCCGCGCCAGATCGTGAGATTTATTCGATCGATAATCGCTCTCACGAGAATAGCGCCTGCAAAAATTATCTCACGCGATCGGAAAACAGACAGCGCGTGCATTTATTAGTGACTGATTCAAGAAAGGCACTGCCGGATTTGAGTTTCGGATTTCTGTTCATTGACGGCGATCACAGTTTTGAAGGGGTGCTTGCAGACGTGCTCGCGCATTGGAATTGTCTTCAGGTAGACGCTGGAAATCTCGCGCTCGCTGCATTTCACGACGCGGTGCCGAATGATAACTTTAGATGGCGCGATACGGACCGGCGATTCCATCGTGTTTTAACTCGCCTGAAAAACAAGCTTCGAAAGCGACAAAAGCCGGAAGTGGCGCCCGATTATGAGCCCGGCGTTCGGCGCGTTTGCGAGGAGCTGGTCCGGCAGGGCGCAGCGAGCAAATGGCAAAGCGCGGGCTCGATGCTGGTCTTGAAGAAACTGACTGATTTGCCGAGAGATTTTGCCCGGCTGACCGCGGAATCGACTTTGGCTGGTAAACTTGATAACAAATAGCGGCGGCACCGATGGCTACGCGTTATCGAACGACTTTGTCGGCGTTAGTCGCGTTCGCGACCGTTATCAGTATTCGGGCGCAGTCGCCGGCTCCGGAGCCGGAAGGTCGCGTAACAATCATCTTTCATGACGTTCAACTCTTCCCCGAACAGGCCGGTGCGCGGCCGGCTGTGATCAATGACAAGGTGGACGAGGGGACGGGACTGCGGACCGGCGATGATTCGCGTTCAGAACTTACTTTTGCCGATCTGACCATCACGCGACTCGGCTCGAACACAATTTTCAGCGTCAACAAGGCCGGCCGCAGTATTCGCCTGGACGCCGGGTCGATCCTTGTTTACGCGCGAAAAAATTCCGGCGGAGCGGAAATTTCCTCCAAAACTGTATCGGTCGCAATTACCGGCACGACGCTCATCTTTGAGTCCGAACTCGCCAGTTACGATCGATTAACCGTTTTGGAAGGCATGGCGCGGTTTTCACTGAACGATTATCCCGATCAATCGACGACAGTCCGCCGCGGACAAGTCCTCAACGTTAATGCGGGAGCGAAAAAACTTCCGAAGCCGGGTCGGGTCGATCTGCGCCGGATCGTAGACACGCATCCGTTGCTTAGGAATTTTCCGCCGCTTCCAAGCCTCGATCTGATCCTCGGCGCGCAAAATCCAAATCCAAGATCGCCAGGCACACGGCCGGCGACGAGCGGAGGAGGAGTGGCGCCTTCGAATTACGCGCCGAACCCAAGCGGGCCGCCTCCGCCAGGACCTACAACTTCGACGGGATATCCGGTGCCGGTTCCGACTGCAACTCCGCGCCATCGGCCTACGCCAACGCCAAGGCCGCGTCCGACCGCGAGGCCAACGCCGCGACATGGCATCTATCCGCCAAAGCCGACGCCCACACCAAAAAGGAAATACGTGCCGCCCAGGAAACGACCGATCGCAACGCCGACTCCGGTTCGGATCCGGTGATTCAAAAAACGCGCGGCATTTCGGCCGCGCGTTTTAGAATGCGTTGTTGTTAGAGTTTATTCGTGGCCTGAGTTACTTCCGCCGCTCTGCATCTGGCGAAGCGCTGCGCCCGAAACGTGGCTAACTTCACTTGACCCCGCAGCTCCGGCGCCAGATTGGTCGTCGACTTCCACCCAGTGGCCACTCAAGTTGCTGCCAGTCTCTGCCGGCACGTAAACCATGTGCGTGTGTTTCTTCTTGGCATTAGCAGCGTATTTACCGGTCAACTTGAAATCCAACTGCGTTGGCTTATTGCCGAAAACGTGTTGGTTGGTGAGGGTAGCCTTGATTTGGCCGCTCACAAAGAGAACGACTTCGTAATCGGTGACCGGGAGTTTGCTCACTCCATACTGGCCATTCGAGTCGGTGCGGACAATCTTTTGGAGTCCGCTTCCGTCTTTGGCCGTAATATGGACTTCAGCCCCGGCGATGGGGTTTTTGTTTGAATCTGTGACCATGCCCTGAATCCTGGCAGGACCGGTTGGGGAAGCCCACGCGGCTACGGCAGAAACAAGCAGGGTGATAATGGAGAGTTGGAGCGATTTGATGATCATAACTTCTTTTGATTTAGGCAATATGGGGGGCTGTCTTTGTCTGTGAAAAGAAGCCCTCCATTCCTTTCTACAGAAAGGGGAACCGAAAGTTCCGAAATATTTTGGAAAACGAACCTACGGTGACCACGCTCAGGATTCGACCCGAGCGGTTCACATTCTCGAGATCTTGCCCAAGCCCGGCGCAACCTGACACGCAAAAGCCGTAATTTGCGTTGACTTGGTAGTCAGCAGTTCCGAAGAATTCTGTTTGCGCCAAGTTCGGTAGGTGTCTCGCCTGAGGAGGTTCACCGGACCTCTTTCCGCAGAGTAAACGCGAGCGAAAGCTCGTTCGCAGAACAAAACCCAACGACATAAAAACAACGCTTGTTGCCGCTGGGAGAATAGTTTTGCGTGTCGATGAGAACTTTCTCAAAACGCAATTATGAAAGCGATTCTGTTTCGACTTGCCGCGGTCTTAATCAGTTTCGCAATTGTCGCGTTGCTGGGTGAAGTGGCGTTGCGATTGTTGGCACCGCGCCTCGGAGTCGCAGTCGACGAAAAAAATCGTTTTTATCGGTTTGATCACGACTTGGGTTGGGCACCGATAGAGAACATCACCTGGGGTGAAAAGGGGGATGATTTCGTTCATCAAAACCAATTCGGCCTGCGCGGCCCCGACGACATGCAATTAAGAAGGACATCCGGACGAAAGCGCATTCTTGTGCTCGGCGATTCGTACGTCTGGGGGCTGGGCGTCAGTCAGGAGGAACTCTTCACTACGCCGGAGGTGTATGGAACGAACGACGAGCTCATCAACTGCGGTGTGTCCGGTTACGGCACGGATCAGGAGTATTTGTTTTACCTGCTCAGAGGCCAAAAGTTCGATGTCGATCAAGTCGTGCTAGCCTTCACGCTCTATAATGATGTCGAGAACAATCTCAATTCGAAACAATACTCTTATCTCAAGCCTTACTTCACCCTTAACGGCGGCCAATTAGTCCTGCACAACGATCATGTTCAATACAGTAGAGTTGATAACCTTTTCCGCACCATGAAACGGGATTGCCGCGTTTGGAACCTTGGCGGTCGAGGCTTCGACGGGTTAATCAACACCCTCCTGCGGAAGCCGCCGAAGCATTTGGACACCGACGTCGTCGTGTCCGACGCTGATCGACAGGGCATTGAATTGACTCTTGCTATCTTGAACAAGCTGAAGGAAGCGGTCGCGGCGCGTCACGCGGAGTTCTCTGTGGTCTTCATTCCTTACAAGCCGCGTGTTGAAAACCATCTGCCCGGAAATCATCCTTTTGCGCCTTTGCTCGCGGCGGGTCTGACTCAGATGGGGGTGAGCTACCGAGAACCGTATCCGGAATTCCTGAAGTCTGCGATTGCTGGCGTGGATCCATTTAATGTGTCGCCGGATAATCATTTCAACGCTGCGGGGCATAAGTTATTTGCCAAATTCGTGACCGACACCGATTTAGCGCGCGCATCGATTGATTACTACGCTCATCAGTGAGATCGGCGCGCGACGAAGATTGCCGAGCGTTTTTACCTGCTAGCATTCGCTCATGAATATCCTCGGTCTCTCCGCCTTTTATCACGACAGTGCGGCATGCCTGGTGCGCGACGGGGAAATCATCGCAGCAGCGCAGGAGGAACGATTCACGCGCAAAAAGCATGATGCCGATTTTCCGAAGCACGCGGTGATGTATTGCCTCCGAGAAGGCGGCATCAATGTGAACGAGCTAGAGTATGTGGCGTTCTACGAAAAGCCGTTCCTGAAATTCGACCGGATTCTGCACAGTTATCTGGCATACGCGCCGGCCGGCTTGAAGAGCTTTTTGATGGCGATACCGCTTTGGATCCGGGAACGCGTTTGGATGAAAGAACTGATCCGGCGCGAGCTCGGCTGCGATTGCAAAATTCTGTTTCCAGAACACCACGAATCGCACGCCGCCTCGGCGTTTTTTCCATCGCCATTTTCGGAAGCGGCGTTTCTCACTATCGATGGGGTGGGGGAATGGACAACGACCAGCTATGGCGTCGGGCGCGGCAACCAAATCGAAATGCTGGCAGAGTTGCGTTTCCCGCACTCACTTGGGCTGCTTTACTCCGCGTTCACTTATTTCACCGGATTCAGGGTCAATTCCGGCGAGTACAAGTTGATGGGACTCGCTCCTTACGGCCAACCGAAATACGTCGATCTCATTCTACGAGAGTTGATCGACCTCAAAGACGACGGGTCGTTCCGGCTGAACATGAAATATTTTAATTACGCCGTCGGCCTCACCATGACCAACGCCGCGTTCAATCGCTTGTTCGATCGGCCGCCGCGTAGACCGGAATCGAAACTGACCCAGAGCGATATGGACCTCGCGCGCTCCATTCAGGAGGTAGCCGACGAGATCATGCTGCGAATGGCGAGAAAAGTTCGCAAGGAAACCGGACAACGAAACCTTTGTCTGGCCGGCGGAGTCGCGCTCAACTGCGTCGCGAACGGACGTATTCTCCGGGAACGCATTTTCGATCATATCTGGATTCAACCCGCCGCGAGCGACGCGGGCGGTGCGCTCGGCGCGGCCTTGTTCGCGTGGCATCAGATTCTGGGTAAAGAGCGAAAAGCCGATGACGTGAATGATTCGCAACGCGGTTCTTATCTCGGTCCCGCGTATCGTAATGATGAGATTCGTGCCTATCTGGAGACGCAAAAAATTCCGTTCGTTGAACTCACCGACGCCGAGCTTCCGGAAAAAATCGCCAACCTCATTAGCGCGCAGAAGGTAATCGGCTGGTTTTACGGTCGGATGGAGTTCGGCCCACGCGCGCTCGGAGCGCGATCAATCATCGGCGATGCGCGGTCGCCAAAGATGCAGGAACTCATGAATTTAAAGATCAAGTTCCGGGAAAGTTTTCGGCCCTTTGCTCCTTCCGTTCTTCGCGAAAAATTGTCGGACTGGTTCGAATTGGACGAGGAAAGTCCTTACATGCTGCTTGTCGCGCCAGTTTCAAAAAATCGCCGACGCGAAATTACAGCCGACCAGCAGGGTTTATTCGGCTTGCAACAACTCTTAACAATTCGTTCGGAGATTCCCGCAGTGACTCACGTGGATTATTCAGCGCGAATCCAAACCGTCACTGATCAGCATCAGCCACTGTTTTACCGCATGATCAAAAAATTCGACGAGCGATACGGCTGCCCGGTGATCATCAATACGTCATTTAATGTTCGCGGCGAGCCGATCGTGGCCACCCCGGAAGATGCTTTCACCTGTTTTATGCGGACCAACATGGACTATTTGCTACTCGGCAATTTCCTGTTGGAAAAAACTGAGCAAAAGCCTCTGGACAAAGATATCGACTGGCTGAGGGAATTTGAACTCGATTAAACCATGTCAATCTACTCTGATCTTCGAAAACTGAAGACCGGCGTTCGCGATCTGCGAAAGTTCGGGCTGACGGTCGGGGGCGCGTTTGTTTTGCTCGGCATTCTGCTTTTGCTTCGGCATAGGTCGAGCTATCCATCGTTTCTCGGCGCAGGCGCAGTATTGACGGCATTCGGCGCAATCTGGCCGCGTGCGTTGAAATACGTTTACATCGCGTGGATGGCTCTGGCCTTCACGCTCGGATTCGTAATGTCGAACGTGATCCTGGCGCTGTTTTTTTTCCTGTTCGTCACGCCGATTGGATTGCTGGCCCGTCTATTTCAAAAAGATTTCCTCGCGCGACGATGGGACAAACAGGCGGCAACGTATTGGATTGAGCGCGCGAATGAAAAGAGGACGGCTCAAACTTACGAGCGTCAGTTCTAGAAAAGCTCTTTACGCGGATACAGTTCCGTCGAACGTTAAGAGACATTCCATGAACAGAGTGGCGATCATCAGAGAATTCTTTGAGTTCCTGCGCGAACGCAAGAAATGGTGGATCGCGCCGATCCTGATTTTTTTGGTGCTGCTTGGCGTTTTGGTGATTTTTGCCAGCAGCTCAACGCTGGCTCCGTTTATCTATAGTCTGTTCTAAAATACTGAGGCGCGCGTTGCGATTTCGTGCGGGGTGTCGCGTTTGGGCACGGTTGCAATATGCGCGTTTCGTAAAGGGCAGTAACCATGCGAGATTGCCGCATGGACGCATACACCGTCAGGCCGCGCGCAACCCAAAATGGATACAAACTCGAAGGCAAGCGGCTCTCGCACGGAAGGCAATTCTACCGTTACCAGGAAGATGCGATTAGCTATGCGAAGTGGACCAGCCGCCTAAGCGGCTGCAAGATTGACATCTTATGTGACCAAGACAAAGTCGTCCGCACGGAAGAATTTTCTCCGGAAATCCGAACGCTCTAATTACGATACTCAAACCCTGCCAACACGCGTTTGGGCACGGTTGCAATATGCGACCGTGATTTGGTAAAGCAAGAATATGCCAGTGCTTGTTAGGGCTTTGGTATGCATATTGGGATGCGCTCTAGCCGCGACGGCGGGTTGGAGTCTCTTGTATATTATTTCTTGGGGTTCTTCCTACGACCAGGTACCGCCGAAAGTTGCAATCGGTTGGTGTATGCTTTTGGGCGCACTGATGGGCGTGGCGCTATTTATTTCATCGTTTTGGTGGCATTAGAAAAGCCATACCGAAAGCGTACCAACACCTCACGATTTTATATGACATATATTGTCTGACGTTATGGAGGACAGTGCTGAACGGGGCCTCGGTCAGGTTTCCAACGATCTCTCTGCTCCCCCGCGCTTGTTTTCGATCCCTGGACTCGAAAGTCCGTTTTTGGTCGGACCTAAAAGTCTTCAGGAAATGATCCGCCACCTTCTCTGCACCCCCATCGGCCGCTTGACCGGTATCAAGATGTGGCTAGCGTCGCTGTCACTCCACGAAAGGGTTTGCCGTGATTTCTTCTTGCCTGCGGTTTTTGATTATTGCTGTCGTTTCATCGCTATCGCTTGGTCCCATTCTGGCTCAGGAAGCCGTTGAGACAGCAAAGCCAAGCTCGGAAGCGTCCCCCGAGGAAAATCCGTCTAAAAAGGAAAAGGGCAAAAATCCCGACCAATCCAAGCCCGGTCGCAGCCTAGAGGAAACAATGCGGCCGGAAGAGTTCAAGGCCGCGGGTCTCGATAAACTGAACGAGGACCAATTGCAGCATCTCGACGCCTACTTGCAGGGTTACCGCCAAGCCGCGCAGAAGAAGGCCAACGATCAGGCGCAGGCCAAGGCGAACGAGGAAATAAAAAAAGCACAGACGCAGGCGAAGGCTAACGAAGATACTCTCGGCGGCCGGACCAAGTTGGATACACTGGTTAGTCGTGTGGACGGCAACATCGTCGGAGTTACGGGGCACACGATTATCAGACTGGAAGACGGCACCGTCTGGAAACAGGTCAATGCCGTCGACCGCGGCGACGATCGGTATCGCGCGACAGTGACGGATCATCCTTCCACAGTCGTTTTTCACACGACGTTGGGTTACAAAATGCGGATCGAAGGGATGCCCGAGTTCTATGTCGATCCGGTGTCCAAGCCTTAAAAATTCACCGGCCTCAGCGGGCGGGTTGCGGCTGCCGTCGACGCCAACGCAGCCAGACCGAATTCCTGATGAGTTAATTGCGCCGCGCGCTCCGCGTCGCGTTCATCGACCACGACAGCAATCTTAATCTCCGAAGTCGAGATCAGTTGGATGTTGATGCCTGCTTTGCCGAGGCAATCAAACAATCGCGCCGCGACGCCGGAGTGCGAGCGCATTCCAATTCCGACCACGCTCAATTTTGCCACGCTGCCTTTGGTTACCAAACCCGCTGCCTTCACTTCCTTGATGACCGGCGCCAGTAACTTCTTCGCAAACTCGAGATCGTTCTCGTGAATCGTAAACGAGATATCGGTCGTGTCGTGTTTGCCCACGCTCTGCACGATCATGTCGACAATGATTCCGGCGGCGGCGATCGTGGAAAAAATCCGGCCCGCAACACCCGGCACATCGCTGACGTCGTCCACGGTGACCTTGGCCTGGTTACGATCGAGGCTGACGCCGCGAACAACCACATCCTCCATGCTCGCGGTTTCCTCTTTAGCGACCGTTCCGGTAGTTGGCTTGAAACTGGAACGAACCTCAAACTCGACGCCGAATTTCTTGGCAAACTCGACCGAACGCGACTGCATCACCTTTGAACCGGCGCCGGCCATCTCGAGCAATTCGTCATATGCGACTTCGTCCAACTTTTTCGCGTCGCTGACGATTCGCGGGTCGCAGGTAAACACACCATCGACATCGGTGAAAATCTGGCAGGCGTCGGCATTCAGTGCGCCGGCCAGCGCGATCGCGGTGAGGTCCGAACCGCCCCGTCCGAGCGTGGTCGTTTCTCCTTCCGGAGTCTGGCCCTGGAATCCGGCAACGATGACAATGTAATCCTCCTCGAGCAGTTCCTGGATTTGTTTCGGGCTGATGTTCGAAATTCGCGCCTTAGTATGAAAGCGGTCCGTTAAAATGCCGGCTTCAGCGCCGTTAATTGAAATCGCTTTCACGCCAAGCGCGTTGATTGCCATTGCAGTCAGCGCAGTTGACGCTTGTTCTCCGGTGGCGAGCAAAACGTCGAGCTCACGCTTGTCCGGATCCGGCGACATCTCGTGTGAAAGTTTGATCAAATTGTCGGTGACGCCCGCCATCGCCGAAATCACCGCCACAACATTGCAGCCTTCGCGTTGAGTTTCGACAATCCGCTTCGCAACGTTTTTGATCCGATCGGCAGAGCCGACCGACGTGCCGCCATATTTCTGGACGATCAAGCGCATGACAAACGGCGCGACTGTAAACTAAAAACCGATCGCTTGCCGTACTTTGTCGATCCTGGCCGGAACGGGTTCAAGTTTGCCAATTCTACGCTGAATTGAATCCGGATCTTTCAATCCGTGTCCGGTGACCGTGCAAACGATTCGGCTCGCCTCAGGAATTTGTACCACCTGCTTCAATAAACCGGCAATTGGAGCTGCGCTGGCCGGCTCGACAAAAATTCCTTCGTTGCTCGCCAGCCATTTTTGCGCGGCGAGAATTTCATCGTCGGTCACAACGTCAATAGCGCCCTTCGATTCAGCCAACGCCGCCCGCGCCTGCTTCCAACTTGCGGGGTTACCGATTCGGATGGCCGAAGCGATTGTTTCCGGATTTTCAATTACCCGGTTTTCTACAATCGGCGCCGCTCCGGCCGCCTGAAATCCGATCATGGAAGGAAGCTTTTTCGATTTCCCACGCTGATGATGTTCGCGATAACCCGCCCAGTATGCAGTGATGTTTCCCGCGTTGCCGACCGCCAGCAGATGAAAATCCGGTGCATCGCCAAAGTCGTCCACAATTTCAAACGCAGCCGTCTTTTGCCCGGCAATGCGGTCCGGGTTGATTGAATTCACAATTGCAAAATCTTTTTCTTGGCCGAGCTCGCGCACGATTCGAAGCGCGTCATCAAAGTTTCCCTCAATCGCGATGATCTTCGCGCCGTGCGCGAATGCCTGGATCAGTTTTCCGGCGGCAATTTTTCCTGCTGGCAACACTACCGCACACGGAATTCCAGCCCGGGCTGCGTAGGCCGCGGCGGAAGCCGAGGTATTGCCGGTCGAAGCGCAAATCAATGCACGCGCTCCACGATCGATTGCGCGCGAAACCGCCACCGTCATTCCGCGGTCCTTAAACGAGCCCGTTGGATTCATTCCTTCGTTCTTAATGAATACTTCGCAGCCGCGCCCAATACGCGCGCTCAATTTCGGCGAGAACACAAGCGGCGTGCTCCCCTCGCCCAGAGAAACAATCGTCTGGCAAGGCGGAAGAAATTCCCGAAATCGCTCGATTACTCCCCTGCCCTGGTTCATGTTCGGCGTTTCCATCGGCAATGTGTCATTCGAAATCAACTCGAGCGATTGTCGAGCCGCAACTGGGGATGTAAAATCGAAGTCGTATGCCGGAATTGAGCGAAAAAGATAAGCTGCGTCTGCTGACGATCATGCTTGAAAGCCGGCATGCGGATTTACGCGAGCAAAATTTGATCAGGCAAGGCAAAGGTCATTTTCATGTGTCCGGAATGGGACACGAAGCTCTCGCGGCGATTTCAGTGCAGATGGATCCCGGCGATTACATCGTCCCGTATTATCGTGATCGCGGGCTCGTGCTCGGGCGCGGAATGACCACTCGCCAGCTCGGTCTGGAATATTTTGCCAAGCGCAATATCGGCAGCGGCGGACGAATGATGCCGTCGCATTACAGCGATAAGGACCTGCACATCTGGAGCGTGCCGACTCCGACTGGTTCGCAATTACTTCCCGCATGCGGAATGGCCTGGGGCATGCAGTTGGATGGCAAAAGAAATGTCGCCGTGACGACGGTTGGGGACGCCGCCACGCGTCAGGGCGATTTCTTCGAAGCGGTTTGTTTCGCGAAAGAACGAAAACTTCCTGTGCTGTTTGTCGTTGAAGACAACGCTTACGGCATCAGCAGTCCGACCCGGAAAATAAATCCGCTCGCGCTCGGCGTTCTCGAACCGAACGAATGGACCGAACTTGCCGGCGAAGACGTTCAAGGCATTTACGATGTCGCCAAGGCGGCAATGGAAAAAATGCGCGCTGGCGGCGGACCGCACTTCTGGTGGATAAAAATGGAACGACTGTCGAGTCATACCAGCTCGGACGACCAGAAACTTTATCGAAGCGCCGAAGAGCTCGCCGAATCCGAAAAACACGACCCGATCAGATGTTGGAAGGAAAAGTTAATCACGGACGGGACGCTGAACGCCAACGAGTTCACGAAGATCGACAACGAAATCAAAGAGCGCGTTCGCGCGGAATACGCTGATGCCGAGAAAGCTGAGGATCCGTCGCCTAACGAGCTCACCGCAAATGTGACCGGACCGTTGCCGAAACTTCACGATGACGTTTTGCCGCCAGGCAAATATCGAATCGGCGACACCGTGAACCAGACGTTGCGTCGTGGGCTCAAAGACGATTCGAGGCGCGTGATTTTTGGCGAAGACATTGAGGATCCAAAAGGCGGCGTGTTTCGGCTCACTCAAAAGCTTTCGACCGAGTTTCCCAAACAGGTTTTTAATTCACCACTGGCTGAATCGACAATTCTCGGCGTTGCCTGCGGTCTCGCGGCTTATGGACGGCGGCCTGTGTTCGAATTGCAGTTCATCGATTTCATTTATCCGGGCTTCAATCAGCTCGTCACCAACATCTCGACACTGCGTTGGCGTTCGTTCGGGCACTGGAAATGTCCTCTTGTCATTTACGCACCGTATGGCGCTTACCTGCCGGGCGGAAGTTTGTGGCACAGCCAGACCAACGAATCCGCGTTCGCGCATTATCCGGGGCTAACCGTTGTTGTTCCCAGCGCGCCGGATGACGCCGCCGGTTTGCTCTGGACGGCGATGCATGCCGAGGATCCGGTTTTGTTCCTGATTCCGAAGCACATGTTTTGGGCCGAACGCGAATCCAAAGAGCCCATTCGCGCCGTTCCGTTCGGTCAAGCGCGCAAACTTCGTGACGGCGCCGACGTCACGCTGGTCGCATGGGGCAATACAGTGGAAAAATCACTCGAGGCCCTCGGCAAGATTAGCAATGAGATCAGCGTCGAACTTTTCGATCTCCGCTCGATTGTGCCGTGGGACAAGGAAGCGATCGCCGCGTCGGTCCACAAAACCGGACGGCTCGTTGTCGTTCAGGAAGACACGGAGAATTGCAGCGTTGGTCAGATGATTATTACTCACATCGCTTCACAGCCAGATCTTTGGAGCGAGATGGTCAGTCCGCCAGTTCTGGTGAGCAAAACCAACGTGATGATCGGTTACAATCCAATCTATGAATACGCCGCTCTTCCGGATGTTGAGCGGATCGTCGTGGCAGTTCAACGCTCCGTTGCGACTAAGCAAGAAAGAGTAATTGCAGAGGCGGGTCCGAGCCGGACTGGCATTGTGCCGGCCGCAAAATCAGAAGATCGCGATCGACACGACCGCTCCTACACCTTTACAACAACCGAAATGCCTAACGAAAACGTGCAACCGATCACCGTTCCCATCATGGGCGAAGGCATTCGCAATGCCAAAATCGTTTCGCTCCTGAAAAATCCGGGCGATCCAATCGCGCTGGACGACGAACTTTGTGAAGTTGAAACCGACAAAGCGGTCTATCCCATTCAATCTTCGTTCGCTGGAACAATGGGTGAATGGAAAACAAAGATCGGCGACATGGTCGATATCGGCCAAGAGCTCGGAACGATCATAACGAGTGAGGCTGCACCAACCCAGAAACCTGTAGAGGCGGCCGTGCCGGCCGCAAAATCAGAAGATCGCGGTCGAGACGACCGCCGCCGCATCGAACCTGCGCTTTCGCCGACGATCACACGCAAACTTTCGCGGGTGATTCCCGCAAATCTTCAAATGGACGCGCGCTGGGACGCGATCCGGGAATCTCGCGATGCAGCAAAGAAGAAAAACGGTAAGAGCGCCCCCTCCCCTTCGGTCATGATCGCATGGACGGTGGTGCGCGCGATGGAAAAACATGCGCCGTTCCGTCGTTTGATTTTGGAAGACGAAAGCATCGTCGAACATGAAAACTTCGATCTCGGAGTCGCGGTCGCTCTGGAAAACGATCGACTCGCTACCGCGGTAATCGTCGATGCGAACAAGAAAAGCTGGGCTGAGTTCGCAAGGATTTATGAGGAGACGGTGGCGGCGACGCGCCATGGCCGGGTCGACGCGATGAACGCGCCAGTGGTCATCACGAGTCTCGGTGCGTTTGGCGTCAAAGCCGGCGCGCCAATTGTTGTGCCGCCATCAGTGGGCACGTTGTTCGTCGGAACTGCGCATCAGGAAATCATTCCCAATGGCAGGAAAAACGAAGCTGCGGAAGTGATTACTCTTTCACTCACGTTCGATCATCGGGTCGTGAACGGCGCCGGTGCGGCGAATTTTGTTCACGACATCAAGGAGCGAATCGAGAGCTTCAAAATCCCGGGAACCGTGGGCGCAAAAGCGACCGCGACGTGAGACCAGCGCTCATTGTGTTGTTGTTAGCGGCAGTTTCACTGCTCGCCGCCGAGCAGAACGATCCGCGTTTCGAAAAGTGGTTGGATCAATCGCGAAAGGTTTTTGCAACACACCATCTGATTGCTTACGTCAAGCTGGCGCATATTGATCGCAAAGGTCCGCCGTTTGAATTTCGTTACGATCGTTATCCAGAAGGAATTGAACGGGTCCAAAGACCGGACGGGGCCGCGCTGGCCCGGAAAAAAGGCAAGAAATGGCTCGTGTCCGACGATTGGGGCGAAACCGGCGATGGGGTGGATGCAGACGTCGCCAAGCAAACGGAAGGAATGATCTCATACGTCGATCTCCCGTTGAAAAGCAAAGGCGAAAGTCGGGACAAGAGTCAGGGCGCGGTTGTGGTCCGGGTAGTTGATCAGCACATGACGAAGGAAGGCGACGAAGAGATCGTTTTTGAGCAGGGCCGGGAACACCAGAACGCGGACTTGAATTATCCAAGGTTCACCTTCTTCCGATTCAAAGGCGCTGATTCGGACGATGTTCATCTGTCCGAATTCTCGGGGCCGGTTTACGATGCCGGTGGCGGCAAAGTGCAACTGGACGTTCGTTACGATTACATGATCGAGGTAAAGATGGACGTCGTTACCCCAACGCCGAGCCAGCGGTAATAGCGCTGGGTTTGCGATCTCGAAATGGGCCAAGTCCCGGCAGGGACGGCAGAACGCTTCTTTCGTCCCGCCGGACTCGAGCTTGCTGATGCATTACATTCCAGCATTAAAACGCTGGGCTACTGTCGCTGTTCCTTCTTAAACTCTCGCCCGCGGTGAAACGCAACACGATTGGTAAAGCGCGTTCGTTTTCTCTGCGATCCTGGCCCAACTGAAATATTCTTCGGCGCGTTTGCGCCCCGTTTTCCCGAATTTTTCCCGTAGTTCTGGATCTTTCATCAGCTGATTGATCCGCGCTGCGAGGTCTCGTGAGAATTTTTCGGAATTCGCGAGCCTAAAGGTTCCCTGCACGAATTCGACTGGAACCAGAAACCCGGTCTCGCCGTCGACCACCACTTCCTTGATTCCGCCCACCGCGCTTGCGACAACCGCGGTCTCACACGCCATAGCTTCAAGATTGATGATGCCGAACGGCTCGTAAATCGACGGACAGCAGAAAACCGCCGCGTGTGAGTAAAGTTCGATCACTGCTTTCCGGTCAAGCATCTCTTCGATCCAGAAAATATCTTTCCGCTTTTTCTGCGCCTCGGCGACGGCTTCGTTCATTTCCTCCCCTATGTCGGGCGTATCCGGCGCTCCGGCGCAAAGCACAATTTGAAAATCCGGGTCCATGAACTGGATCGCTCGGACGAGATGAATGATTCCTTTTTGGCGCGTAATCCGCCCCACAAAGAGCAGGAACGGTTTTTGAGGATCAATTCCATGACGGTCTAACGCCCCGGTCGCTTCGACTCTGCGATATTCTTCGGGGTCGATCCCGTTGTGAATCACGTGAACGCGTTTTGGATCCACATTGAACAAGCGTTCGATGTCTTGCTTGGTTCCGGCAGAGACGGCGATGACGGCGTCGGCCAATTCGAGCGCGGTCTTTTCGACCCACAACGAGAAATCGTATCCGCCGGCGAGCTGCTCCCGTTTCCACGGACGCAACGGCTCGAGAGAGTGCGTGGTGATCACCAGCGGGATCCCATAATTAAACTTCGCCAGAATTCCACCGAAATGACTGTACCAAGTGTGACAATGAACGAGACTGGCGTCGATGTTCGTGGTGTTGAAATCGACACAGCGCCGAACCGCGCCAAAAGCCGACTTCAACGGTTCGGGACAAGTGAAGTCGCTCGTATCGAGTTCGTAGCCTGTGACTTGCAGACGTTTATCCTTGAAACGTTGATCGCCAAAGCAGCGAACTTCGACATCGATCAATTTCGCAAGCTCCTGCGAGAGATAACCCACATGGACCCCGGCGCCGCCGTAGATGTGCGGCGGGTATTCATTGGTTAGGAAGAGAACCTTCACGGGCGTCTATAAAGTGACGAAGTGTGAATGTCGAATCACGAATGCAATCCCAAACGCTGAACAAAGGCTCGACTAATTCTTTACTTTCAGCAGCAGCACCGGCACATCCACTTCGTGGCGCACTTTGTCGGCAGTGGCTCCGTGTAGAATATCGCCAATCAACCGGTGCCCATGCGTCGTCATTGCGATAAGATCGGTCTCTTTCTCCCGTGCCAATTTGATGATTTCGTCGGACGGCTGGCCGAGAGCGAGAACGGCATCGCACGAGAAACCTTCGTCGGTCAGCTCCTTGGTGCGCGTCTCCAGGTAGGCGCGGTCCTGTTTCATTTCTTCGCTCTCGGCCAGCTTAAGCTGATTGAAATTTCGCGCGACCCATCCATCGGAGACATGGACCAGAAGTAGCTTAGCGCCGGTCATGCGGGCCAGGGGTTTGATGTGGGTGAGTATCGTGTCATCAGCCGGAGTGTTTTCGAGCGGAATCAGAATGTGATGATACATGACGGCGCGGACGACTACGCAGGTGGAGGCCAATGCACGAACTGGTAGAACTCTTTGAGCATGGCGTTGGGCACAAACGTGTCGAAGAGCAGCTTCACATTCAGTACAATAATGATCATCGCTGTCGTCCAGCCAAGAATTTTCAACCAAAGCTTGTTGGTGAATTCACCCATCTTCGCCCGTTCGTCGGTGAAACGCAGCAGCGGCCACACCGCAAAGCCGAGTTGCATCGAAAGCACAACCTGGCTGGCAATGAGCAATTGCGTCGTCTTGCTTTCACCAAAAATGCCGATGACCACGACTGCCGGGACAATCGCGATGGCCCGCGTAATTAGCCGGCGTAGCCATGGCGTGATCCGAATATTAAGGAAACCTTCCATCACGACCTGGCCGGCGAGCGTTCCGGTAAGAGTCGAGTTCTGGCCGGACGCGAGAAGGGCGACAGCAAAGAGCACGCTGGCAAAACTGACGCCGAGGAGCGGGCTGAGCAACTTGTAGGCGTCCTGAATCTCTGCCACGTCTTGATGCCCGGACCAGTGAAACACTGCCGCTGCAAGAACGAGAATCGCCGCATTTATGAAAAGGGCGAACATCAGCGCACCGGTAGAGTCAATGGTCGCGAATTTGATGGCCTCGCGTTTGCCTTCGGGTGTTTGCTCGAATTTTCTCGTCTGGACGATCGACGAGTGAAGATAGAGATTATGCGGCATTACCGTTGCGCCGATGATGCCGATGCTAACGTAAAGCATTTGCTGGTTCATCACGATGTGAGAGCCCGGCACAAAGCCGGACAAAACACCCATGAGGTTTGGTTTGGAAACGATCAACTCCGCGGCAAAGCAAGTGGCGATCGTCGCGATTAACGTGATAACCAGCGCTTCAATGTAACGAAAGCCTTTTTGCTGGAGGTAAAGAACGGCGAGCACGTCGAGCGCTGTAATACAGCAACCCCAGAGTAACGGAATGCCGAAGAGAAGTTGCAAGGCGATGGCCGAGCCGACCACTTCGGCCAGATCGCACGCGGAAATTGCGATTTCGCAGAGAATCCAAAGAAGCCAGACGGTCGGCGTTGAATAATGATCGCGGCATGCTTGGGCAAGATCGCGTCCCGTGGCGACACCGAGCTTGATGCACAAGTGCTGCAATAGGATCGCCATGAAGTTTGAAAGCATCACGACAAATAGCAGCGCGTAACCAAACTTGGCGCCGCCTGCCAAATCGGTTGCCCAATTGCCCGGGTCCATGTAACCGACCGCGACCAGAAAACCAGGTCCGGAGAAGGCGAGCAGCTTTCTCCAGAAGGACGCCGTTACCGGGACGACGATGCTTCGATGAACTTCAGCGAGCGAAACCTGCCCGGGCGATTGACGCCATGCGACTTCCGAACGCGCCGCTTCGGTCTGATGAAATTGATTCACAATTTAAGCTGATCGGCGATCTGGGTTATAGATTAGGTTCAGCTAATTTATTTGTCCAATGCAATGATTCTGTTAATTACCAAGTTTTTATTTCTTTGACTAAATCTCGTTAAGGATTATCCTTGGTGCCCAATGGTACGGAAAAATTCTCGTTCTTCTTTCCCCAGCTCGACTGCGGTCGAAGATTACCTCGAAAGAATCCTCGAGCTGATCGACTCAAAAGGATATGCCCGCGTGGTCGATATCGCTTCGAGCCTGAAGATTTCGCAAGCTAGTGTCACTAACATGGTACAGCGGCTCGACGCCGAGGGGCTCCTCAAGTACGAGAAGTATCGCGGCCTGGTCCTGACTTCCGCCGGCGAAACAGTCGCGCGAAATATCGCCCGCCGGCACAAACTGCTCACCGATTTTCTCCGACTGCTTGGCCTAAATGAGCGCGTTATTCATCACGACGTCGAAGGAATGGAACACCACATTAGCATGCCTACGCTTCGGGCAATCGAAGCTTTGACCATGCAATTGCGCAGGCGGCCAGCGTTACGCGCGCGATTGGAAACGGCGGTTGCGTAAGACTCAAATGCCGACGATCGCAAGATCGACCACTTCGCCGGGTTCGCAGCGAATGCTCAGGTTGATCGGCTGGCAACAAACTGTGCAATCTTCGATCAACGATTGCTCCGATTGCGACGTGTCAATCCGGAGCGGGAAAACTTCGCCACAATGCGGACAGGTAACCTCGGTTTCAATAAGGAATTCCATTTTGTAGCGCCGCTTTTCTCAAGTGCCGGACCAAACACGAGCAAACATCACAGTGACGAGTGACTAGCTCGAAGATTGCGCGCTCCGATTTTCTCTCGTCACTCGTCACCGGTCACTTGTCACTTTTCGCCGTTGCCTCGGCCGGTTTCGGTTCTTCGGCTTTTCGGAAGTGTAGTTGCTTCACTCGTCGTGCGTCGGTTTGTGAAACCGTGACCAGGTAACCGTCGATCCTAACCTGCTCACCTTGTTTCGGCAGATGGCCTAACAAGTGTGTCACGTAACCGCCGATCGTGCTTACGTCGGCGCTTTCGAGTTCGAGCTTCGCCAGATCGTTTAGCTCATAGAGGCCGAGCGTACCGTCGACGGTAAATTCGTTCGCATTGATTGTTTGGAACTCTGCTTTTTCGGTATCGAACTCGTCCTGGATATCGCCAACCAATTCCTCGAGCACGTCTTCGAGCGTGACCATGCCAACCGTGCCGCCGAACTCGTCTACCACGATGGCAAGGTGAGCGTGTTTACTTAGAAAGAGAGTCAACAGCTTCTCCAGTGGCATCATTTCCGGCACCGGAACCAATTCGCGTTTGATCTTCATTAAATCCGGATTCGGATCGTTCATCATCGTTACCAGATCTTTGATGTGAATCAGTCCGACTGTGTTATCGAGGTTCTCGCGGGAAAGCGGAAACCGGGTGTGCTTCGAAGCGATCGCCTTCTTCGCATTCGTCTCGAAATCGTCTTCCAGATCAAGATAAACAACTTCGCCTCGCGGCGTCATGATGTCGCGCACCACGCGCTCACGAAGATCGAGAACATTGAGCACGAGTTTTCGGCCAAGCGGCGAAACGTCTTTGGATTTCTCGCTCTGCTCGAGAATCAAACGTAATTCCTCTTCACTGTGAGCCAGCTCGGTGCCGGCCACCGGTTTCATCCGGAAAACACGACGTAAAAGAAAATTTGACGACTTCTGGAGGATCCAGATTGCCGGCCTGAACAAGAGGTAGAACACCCCGAGCGGGCGAACTAACCGCAACGAAACCGTCAATGGGTTTGCGATCGCGGTGTATTTCGGCGCCAGCTCGCCGAACACGATGTGCATGAAGGTGATCCCGATGAACGCAAGCGTGACCGAAATGGATGTGACCAGCGCATGGGAGTGAATATTGGCCAGGGCAAAGAACGGCTCGATAAGGTGCGCGAGAAATTCTTCGCCCACCCAACCCAACGCCAGGCTCGCCAGGGTTACGCCGAGCTGAGTCGCGGAAAGATAAGCATCGAGATGTGAACGAATATATTTCGCTAATCGCGCCCGAGAGTCCCCCTCTTCCACCAACGTGTCGAGCTGGCTCGCGCGAACTTTGATAATCGCAAATTCGCAGGCGACGAAAAATCCGTTCAAACCCACCAGCGCCGCAATGGTTGCCAGCTTGCCGAAGATAACGGCAGGCCGGTCCCATTGGGTGACCGCTGCGTCTGCGAGCGGAAGAATTAATTGCAAGATAGACATTATCTTCTGTAGTGGCGGGCGTGTCGCCCGCCGTCTTGCGGACGATTGCAGCCGACACGGCTGCCGCTACAGCAATTTACCAGCTGGATTTCGTCACGCCAGGGATCAACCCCTGCGAGGCGAGCTCGCGAAATGTGAGTCGCGAGAGTTTGAACCGGCGAATGAAGGCGCGGCGGCGACCCGTCACCTGGCAACGGTTCACCACACGACTGGGGCTGGCGTCGCGGGGGAGCTGTGCCAAACCGGCGTAATCTTTCTTCGCCTTGAGCTCGGCGCGGAGCGCGGCGTATTTCTTCACCGTCGCGCGCTTGCGCTCATTGCGATTAATCCAGGACATCTTTGCCATAAGAAGCGCGAAATGTAACGGAGTCCGGTGGGTTTTCAACTTGTTTGTGGTAGATCGAGCAGTCCCTTGTCCGCCATTTGGACGGACTCGTCCTGTGGCGAGCTCGATGCTAACGGGTGGCCGGAGCCGCCTAGATTAACATCGCCCGCGGAGCGGCCGATCCACCTCGCCTACTGTGCGACAGGCGACCCTTTCCGTGATGGGCAAAGTCCTGTTAGGGGACGACCCAAGGTTTCTTTCGTCCTGCCGGGCTGAGACGTTGGTGATATTCCAACCCTAGCGTTAAAACGCTGGGCTATTTTCGCTGTAATCAGGTTTGCCGACCGGGTTCTCTTCATTTGACATCGAACCCCAAACGTCAAATTCGCCGCTGGACGAATCCGTCCCAATGGCGGAAATCAAACCTCCTGATGATTTCGCTCGGCCGCAAAGATTTTCCATCGCCGCGCGGCGACCTCGCCGAGTCGCTTGATAACGCTTTGCACCGGTTTGTCGAGAAACCCGGGCAGATTGTCGATCTTCGATCACGGGTGTTCCCGCTGGTCGACGAGATCCGGGTGAACCTCGATGGCGCGATCATAGATTCAGCTCCCCCGCCCCTGGCGAAGGCGGAAGGCGAAACTTCGCTTGCGTTCGAAACCAGCCTCGTAACAATCAACGGTCGGAAGATTTCCGTGGGCGGTGTCCCTCTCAATCTGCGAACGGAACTGCACGACATCGTTTTCGATAAAGGTTCCGACGCAAACGGCGATGCTGTTTTGGTTCTTCGCCGCGCGCGTGAAGGTCAGCTCGTTCTGTCTGCCTCGCAGTTGGAGCTCGAGCAGGCATTTGCGCGAATCGTTGGCGCCAAGGCGCGCCTCTACGGGATTGATCTCGAGCGAGTCCGTCTTGCGATGCGCGCCCGGGGGCGGCGTTCGCTCGCCGCCGACATTCAAGTTTGGGCAAAGAAATTCTTCGCCCGGGCCAAGGTCGATATTTACGCTCAGCTCGATATCACGAACGAGTTCCTCGTGAAGATTGCACAGCTCAAATGTAAAGGTGACGGCAAACTTGGCTCGTTCGCCTGCACGACTCTTCAGCCATTGTTTCAGCGATTGCTCGAGAAATCTTTTCCACTTAAATCAATTCCGCTCGGCGATATTCAACTTCGCGACATCCACGTGGCTGTGGCGGATACGGTCGATCTCACGGTCGATTTAGGTAGCGTCTGATTTCTCAATCTGTTACTAGTCCAGCGTTTTAACGCTGGGATCATGTGGGCATTACTCATGTTGAGTCCGGCAGGACGAAAGAGGCGTTCTGTCGTCCCTGATGGGACTTCTCGCACCAGGAAACGGTCTACCCAGCGCTGAAGCGCTGGGCTAATGTGCGGATCAATCGGGAGCACGGCGATCGCGTTATCGATTTTGGAAATGGGCAAGCATGAGGGTTGCTGCAGGATGACATCGGAGGCGACACGCGTAAGATGATCTCGATGCTAGGGGACAAACGGAAGCGGATCCTATTGGTGGACGACCACGCGCTCGTCCGCGAAGGGCTCGAGCGTTTGCTCAATCTTGGCGATGAATTTGTGGTGTGCGAAGAAGCCGGGACTGCCGCCGAAGGAATGGAGCTGGTCCGCGAGCTGCGGCCGGATGCGGTCATCGTTGACGTCGGCCTGCCCGGCGGAACGAATGGCATCGAGCTGGCGAACGAATTGCGGGACGAGTTCCCCACAATCGTTGTGTTGATTCTCTCGGCACACGACGAGCCCAAATATGTTCGGAGCGCCGCCAAAGCTGGAGCGATGGGCTACGTTTTGAAAAACGAAGCGATCGAAAGCCTCCGGATCGCGTTACGACGAGCCTTCGCCGGAAAACACACCTTCGACGAAAACCTGATGGGCGAAGAAGACTGAGCGTAGAGAGCGACTCATTCGATTTCACAACTGATTTGGAGCGCTCAATTCTTTAAGGTGGATCGGCCGCTCCGCGGACGATGTTACTCCACGGGGCTTGGCCGCCATTATTTGGCATCGAGCAAGGGACTGCTCGATCCACCTGGCTACTGCCTCGCCAGTCTTCGGAACAAGAGCACACCCAGGATGATGAACAGGACATTGGGGATCCAGATCAGAAGTTCGGGATGCACCTTCGGATTTCCCCGGAGTGTGTCGGCGATGATGACGAAAAGAAAGTAAGCGACCGCCACGATCAAGCCCATCGCGAAACCGACCGACGTTTCGCGCCGGTGCGCAGTCACGCCGAGCGGCACGCCGATGATCGCGAACGCGACGCAGGCGAACGGGAAAGAAAAACGTTTGTTAATTTCGGTCCGGCTTTCGCTTCGTTCCCGCGTGCTCTCGCTTTGAAGTTGGTCGAGCAGTTGTTCGATCGACATCGCGGATCGGCTCGGCCGTTTTTTCTCTTTTTCGTACAATTCGTCCAGGCTGATCGGCAACGTGCCCTCGTTCATGCTGATGCCGTCTTTGACTTTGCGCAGATCGGCCGGGTCATTCTCGTCGCGCTGCTGATACCGCGCGTTGTAGAGATGCATCAGGATCCGTTTGTTTTCCAGATCGGCCTCCAGCAGACCGGTGCGCGCGAATGTCACCCGAATCGGCATCGATTTCTCGTTCACCTCAAACACGGTGATGTTCTCGAGCTTGTTTCCTTCTTTCTTGCCGACGTAAATTTTTCGCCCGGGAAATTGGTCGATCACCTGGTCGGAGCCGAACAGCGCCATTGGGTTGCGGGTGGCGAGATCGAAAATCGTGCTTCGGAGTTTTTGCTGAGCGGCCGGCGAAACGTAAACCGTGAGCCAGAGGCAAATCGCGCAACAAGTCCCCGAAATGAACGCAAGCGAAACCGCGACGCGCGGAACGCTGATGCCGTTGGCGCGGAGCGCAATGAGTTCGTTATCAGCCGATAGCCTTCCGAAAACGAGCAGGATCGCGGTGAGAAGTCCCCATGGAATCGTGAAGATGAGCGAGAACGGAAAAACGTAAGCGATGAACGCGATCAGATATTCGACAGGAACGTCGTGGTTCACGAGCAGCGGCAGAAGTTTTCGAAAAATGTTGCCGATTACGAGAACGAGGCTCAGCACCGCGATCGCAAACAGGATACTTACGATAAGCTCACGGCTCACGAACTTGTCGATCAGCTTCATTGCAGGGCGAAGTTAGCACAGGTAGCGGCGATTGACCTCAATCGCCATGGCGGTTCGGTGAACCGCCGCTACCAAAAACGTCAGACTTTGCTAACGTGATGACGATGGAAAAGGCGGGCATCTACGACGTTGCAATTGTCGGTGGCGGACCGGCTGGAAGCACGGCGGCGACGCTGCTGGCCAAAGCCGGCCGGCGCGTCATTGTCCTCGAGCGAGACAAATTTCCACGGTTTCACATCGGTGAATCTTTGTTGCCGTTCAGTATGCAAGCATTCGATCGCCTCGGCGTGCGCGAAAAACTGGATCGCACTTTTTTGCCGAAGTTCGGCGGCGAAATCATGGCGGCGTGCGGTTCGCGCGCGATAAAGTTTTATTTCAAAGACGGTTTTCGTTCAAAACGAGATCGGGCATACCAGGTCACTCGCTCGGATTTCGACAAGCTTCTGCTCGATCATTCGCGCGAGAACGGCGCCGAGATCTGCGAAGAAACCGAAGTTACGAAAATCGATTTCGCTGCGGATCGAGTGAAGATCGACATCGAAAGCGCAGACGGCTCGAGATCGAAAGTCGAAGCGAGTTACCTCCTCGACTGCTCCGGGCGGCAGACGTTGCTTGGCAGTTTGTTCAAGGTGAAAAGGACCTACGACCATCTGCAAAAGTTTTCCGTGTTCGCGCATTACGAAAATATCGATCGACTCCCCGGAAAAGACGCGACGCTGATTCGAATGGTGCGCGGGCTGGACCGCTGGTTTTGGATGATTCCGCTGACGGAAACGCGCACCAGTATCGGCGTGGTGATGGACACCAAGGCGTTTCGCGCGACGAAACTCGGGCCGGAAACTGCGCTCAAAAATTTTATCGCCGAGCAGCCACTGATGGCCGAGCGAATGAAAGACGCCGTTCGTGTGTCGCCGGTTTATTCGGCGAGCGACTTTTCTTATCGCAACACAACCCTGGCCGGGGATCGGTGGTTGCTGGCAGGCGATGCTGCCGGTTTTATCGACCCTGTTTTCAGCAGCGGCGTGTTTCTCGCGATCATGTCCGCGGAAAAAGCAGCCGACACCTTGGAAAAAGTGTTGCAGGACGGACGGAAACGACGCCGTTTGTTTAACAAGTATTCGCGGTCCGTGAACCGGGTAATGGACATTTATCTCACGTTCGTGAGCGCGTGGTACGAACGAAGCCGGGACTTCCTGGAAGTTTTTCTGAATCCGACCGACACCATGCAGATCGCGGCGGCGGTGAACGCGGTGCTTGCGGGCAACGAGGGTAGGAGTCTGGCGATTAAATGGCGCATGTGGTTGTTCTACTTTTTTGTTTACGCACAACGTTTCGTCGCTTTCTCACCGCGGCTCTCGCTCCTACCGAAGGAAATCGCGCCGGTTGGCGCGGCGTCGTGATGGCAGCGGCGATTGATTCGCTCGCCCCCGCTCGCTTAACCTTTCGGGCTGACGTCCGTGTCGCGGCTCGCGCCAGCTCCATTCACCGAATCACGATGGCGATTGAGGTCAATCGCCTCTACCTAATTGTCGCCGCGCTTTTGTTCAGCAGCTGCGTGACAACTTCGACGCATCAATTCACGTCACCGACGGGCGATTGGCAAACTCGCAACGGGCAGCTCCTTTATCGAACGCCAAAAACGAGGGTGATCGGTGAAGTGTTCGTGCGCTTTTCAAGGGCGAGCGATTTCGAGCTTACGTTTTCGAAAGGGCCCGTCACGTTGTTCGTTCTTCGCCAGGACCAGAAGTTCGCTGAAGTCAAAGGTCCCCTCGCCGGCCGCGGCTGGGCGGGCCCGGTCGATCGCGCGCCGCAGCAATTGCGCGGCTGGCTCGAACTTCGAGACGAGATTCTCCGCGCCAGAGATCGACGGCAGGTGCGACACGTTTCGGGACCGGAAACTTTCGTTTTCCGGTTTTGATTGATAACAGCGTCTTAAGGTGGAACGCGCTCTCCGAAGCGCGTTCATCCACCAATCAAAGGCTGACCGTTGTAAACGAGGCGTACTTACGGAACACTAACGCGATTTTATGCGGATGAGCGAATTGATTGCGCGGGTCATGGCAAACCGGCGCTCGCTGGCCTGGCTCGGCGTAATCGTGATCGCAGTCGTCTGCGTAGTGGTTTTGATCACGCGGATCGAGATCGATTCGGACGTGATCAACATGCTGCCCAAAGGGTTTCAATCCGTTGAAGGGCTGAAAATTTTTGATCGAGATTTCGAGCAGACGCGCGAACTGACATTTGCGCTGCGCTGCCAGCCGCAGGATATCGACAAACTCGAAGAGTTCGCGCCGCAATTTGCTGAGAACCTTCGAAAGCAAGCGTGGTGCGAACGCGTTCTGGCAGGTTCGCCGATGGAAACGCCGGAAGGAGTACGCGATCTGCAAACAATTGCGGTTCCGTTGCTGCTGAATTTGGATCCGGCCGCGTTCGACCAGACGATATCGATTCTTCAGCCGCAAAGAATTCGCGAACGATTGCATCGATTACGACTGGAAATCGAAGCGGGCTCACCGCGGCCGCAGTTCGAGCTCGGACTTGACCCGTTAGGTGTGATCGGCCCGGCGCTGAAACCTTTTGCCGAAGCGAACGCGATCGAGCAGGAGCAACCGCTCGCCTCGCCGGACCGAACGATGCGGATTTTCCTCGTTGTGACGAACCAGTCGTCGCTAAGTGCGTTCGAGTGTCAGCGTCTGATGCGACAAGTGAACGCGTTTCGCTCGCAAGCGCGGGTCGGCTGGGACGGCGGACACTTGGATGTTCTCGTGACCGGCCGCTCCGCTTACGTTTCCGAAATCTCCCTGAGCATGCGCCACGACATCGTCGCAACGCTTGGCAGCTCGGTGCTGCTGGTCGGTCTCGTTTTCTTCATCGGTTTTCGGCGTTGGCTCCCGCTCTTCGGAATGGGTTTCGCGCTGTTGCTCTCCTGTTTGGTCGCGTTGTCCGCCGGTCTGCTCGTCTTTGGCAGGCTTAGCATGGTCGCTGTTGGATTCTGCGCTATCCTGGTCGGACTCGGCGTTGATTTCGCGATCCTGATTTTCGGCCGGTATCAACAAGCGCGGATCGATGGTGAAGAATATCAGCACGCGATCGCGACTTCGGTGGCAAAACTCGGCCGGGCGGTTTTCTTCGGCGCTCTCACCACTGCGGTTGGATTTCTCGCCCTGGTCCTGAGTGGATCGATGGGATTTTCCCAGCTAGGCGTCCTGATCGCGATTGGAATTTTCTTCGCCGGTCTGTTCATGTGCACGATTTTGTTTCTGTTCGTTAAACCGGGACAAGTGCCGCAGCAGCACGATTGGGTATTCGAGGTTGTGAAAAAATACGTGCGATGGAGTGTCGAACGCCCCGGGCCGGCGCTGATTTTCTCGGGCACGCTGTTTGTCGTGCTTAGCGTTGTGGGGTTTTCGCCGGTGCCACCGTTGCGTTTTGAAGCCAGCGTGCGTTCGCTCGAGCCGAGGAACAGCCGCGCCAGCCAGGCCCTGCAGGCGATCATGCGAGAAATGCCGACCCGATGGGAGCCGGTCCTGGGGATCGTTCGGGCACGCGACGCTCAGGAGCTTCACGATAATTGGCAGAAGATCTCCGCGCACTGGTTTGAGCTTCAACGGGCCGGAAAACTGAAAGGTTTTTCCACGCCCGCGGCGCTTTGTCTTTCTCCGGATTGGATGGAAAAAAATCGCGAAAGCCTTGGTAAAGTGGATTTTCAGGCGGCCCGGGAAACCCTGGAGCAAACCCTCGATGTGGAAGGCTTCAGCCGCGACTCGTTTTCGTCCGCCTTCAAGTTGATTGACGACTTACAGGCAGTGGCAAAGCCCGGTGCGCCGCTGCCGGATTGGCGAAAACAGCTGCCCAAGGGGGCCGGCTGGTGGTTCTTGGTCGACCGCTATTTCGCGACGGACCCGCTCCTGACGGCCGGGTTCGCAACGACAAACGAGCCAGTTACTTCTCATGCCCAGTCCGATGAACTCGGTCGCGAACTGCCGGTGGCCGGCGTGCCAATAATTCTGTCAGGTTGGAGTTACGCTCTGGCGGACCTGCAACCGTGGTCGCGTCATCAACTCCTGATCATCAGTGCGTTGATGGCGATCTTCGACGTCTCGTTATTGGCGATCCTCTACCGGGATTTTCGGCTATGGCTTATTCAAGTGATCACGCTGGCCTTCGGAATCGGAGCGATGATCGCAACGATGAAGCTACTCAACATTCACCTGAACTTGCTCAATGTGCTCTCGTTCCGCCTTGTTCTGGCCATTGGCGTTGATTACGGGATCTATGTTGTCCTGGTTTGGCAAAAGACGCGCGAGCTCGAGCACGATGTCGCCGGGGTAATAAAACCGGTAATCCTCGCGGGGTTGACCGCCGTCAGCGGTTTCGGCTCGTTAGGGTGGGCCCATAATCCTTCGCTCAGCGGACTCGGCATTGCCTGCGCCATTGGAATTTTCTGGAGTTTGGTCGCGACAATATTCTTTACTTTGCCGGCAATGGCGGCGGCGAAACCGAAAATTTGGAACGAAACTCCCCCGTCACAGCCGATATAAGATCAACAATTTCGCATGCGATCCGCTTTCCTTTTTGTGTTGATGCTAACGGCTTCACTGGTCCAGGCGCAGTCGCTGAACCAATCCGACGTAAACAATCTCCTTGTTCGAATTCGCGAACGGCGAGCGTCCGCGCCGGATGTGCACGCTAATTTTCAGGAACAGAGAACGATCCATCTTTTGAACAAGCCGATCGTGAGTTCCGGTAAGATTTGGTTCCACGCCCCGAACAAATTCCGGCGCGAAACCAGTGGGAATTCACCAAGCATCACAGTTAGCGACGGTCGTGATCTCTGGATTTACTATCCGAATTTCAAATCGGCCGAGCATTACACGTTAGGCAAGCGCTCTCCCGTCGATGCGGTAATCGCGGCAATCAACACGGCCCTAAACCTGGAAAACGTCGAAAACACTTTTCAGATCAGCGGAACAAAGGTCAACAACGGTTACGAGCTCCAGCTTTTGCCGCGTTCGCCCTCAATGAAACGAATGTTCCAACGATTCGATCTCCGGGTGAACAGCGATCTCATCGCCGAGCGGACCGACATGGTTCAACCCAACGGCGACCAGATTATCACGACCTATTCAAATCAAACACGTGCGCCGATTCCCGAGTCGACCTTTGAATTTACGCCGCCTTCCGGCGCGGAAGTTACTATTCCGCTCGGTCGTTAGCGCTTTTGAGTTGTTGTCGGCGGAGATGATTGAATGCGTTCGTAGCGGATCGTCGTGGCCTGGGTCGACATGTCTTCGACCATCCAGGCCAAATGCGCAACGTCGTTCGTGTCGATAATCGCGTTAATAAAATCCCCCGCGAAGCGATTGTCGCCGCTGCAACCGGACGCCGCACAAATGGCGCCGGTATGGACATTGGGCTGCACGACTCTGACGGACCAGGTTGGCGTCGGGCTATCGGCATTGAATGTTTCAGCCCACATCGCCGCCCAAGTTGAAGTAGACATTGACGACGTGTCGGCGCCGTCGTCCGGCGTATAATAATAAATGACGCCAACATGCCCCGAGCTGCCCGCTGCGACCCAGGTGAAAGTTGCGGTGCCAGTGGTTGTTCCGGGAAGCGGAGGCAGCTTGCTCCACGTCACGCCTTGGTCGGCTGAGTGAGCCAAGACAACTTGGACGCCGCCGGCTGGATTTGGTTCCTCCGATGCAACCCAAAGTTGACCGTCTTTTCCAAGTGCCGCGCTGGGCAATGCGACTGGCAATGGAAGACCGGTCGAGCGAACGGCGGCGATGATCGAGCCAGTCGAGTTCGGCGAATAGACATACACCTTCAACTCGGGCGTTTCCTGCGGCAACGTTCCGAAAATCTTCGTGATCTGTAAAATGTTACTGCTTCCCGGAACTTGCAGCAGCGGACCGGTCTGAGGCTCAAGCAGGCCGGCGCCCAAAGCAGTGGGCGTCCAGGTCGATCCGCGGTCAGTGCTGTGCAAGAATGCCGTTTCATACAATCCCTCGTTGGTGGTCTCGTAGTCATCCGTCATCGTCGGCGCCAGGGTCCACGTGCGATCGGTTCCGCCCGGGACCACCGCAGGGTTACAATTCCAGGTCACGCCGCGATCGTCGCTGGTGCAGACTGCGGTCGTGCCGGCGTAGGGATAATCGAACGTAAAATAAAGTCGATTACCCGGATCGACTGAGATCGAACTGTCGGAGTTCAGATTGATGCTCGAGGCGTAAATCGGACCGAGTAATTCCCTCCACGTCGTTCCGGAATCCGTGGAACTGTAAATGTGTTGCAGCGCGCTAATGTAAAGAGTTCCATCCGGCGCGGCCGCGATGATCGGCTCGTTGCCATCGACACCAACCGTCACCGGCGTCGGGGCTGGTGTTGGTGTAGGTTTTGGTTTGCCGGCAAACGCTGAAACCGCGATTGCCATCCAGACAAAAATTATGGCCGTTGTTTTCATGCTTTAGTCTGAATCGAGTTTCGGCAGAATTTGGCCGTGTCGTGCGCTGAGAAATTCAGAGTTCGGCTGCGACTTACATTTCGCTCGACTTGATTTCTTATGGCGTGTTAAGCGTCTCTCGTCGTTCCCCCTATGAACGAGAGAACTCTGTCACTGCTTTCGTTGGTCTGCGTTTTGCAGATCGTCGCCGCCAATCCGGTTCACGAAAATATTCGGAGCGCGGCCCGCAATCCGGTGATTTCGCACATCCCGCGCGAGCGAGTTAACTCGAACGCCATCGCGTCGATCGGCTACAGCAAGCGCCGCCACATTTTGGAGATCGAGTTCGTGAACGGCGCAGTATACCGGTACCTCGAGGTCGCGGCTTCGGTTTATCGCGACTTGATGGTCGCTGATTCAAAGGCTCGTTACTATCTCGCCAACGTCAAAGGCAGGTATCTGTCCGTTCGGGTGCGCCCACGGGCGAAGCAGTCACATTGAAACTTCCGGAAGATTGGACGTGGGCCGAACTGAGGCACCGGTTGGTTCCGACGCCGGAAGAAAAGCGCGTCATCATTTTCGTAATCGCCGCCTTTTTGTTAGGCGTTGCGACGAAATGCTATCGCGACTCACACCCGAAAATGCCGCCACCGATCGACAAGAAACACTTCCGCGCTGGAAAAAGTCAGCCCTGAAGATACTTGTCCGGAATGGGCGCGCGGACGTTTTCCTGTTGCCAGTAAATGCTCACAATCCACCAGCGTTTGCCGTCGTCGAAAAGCTGGATGCTATTGATCCCGCGCATGAAGGGCTCCGGATCGCTCGGATCGTGACGCGATTCATAAGTACTCCAGACGTGGGCGATCTGTCCGAACTGTTCCGTTCGCCGCGCTATCTCTTTTTCGTAAAATCCTTCTTTCTCAAAATAGGGTTCTACCCGAGCAATGAACCCTTCAATATCGAGTAACTGCGGCTCCAGTTTGTCCACTTCGCCGGGCTTTCCTGTCGGCATCAGTCGCGCGCCCGGGATGTACAATGAACGTTCACGGTCCCAATCGCGTTTCTTTCCGGCTGGTCCGGAGATTCCGTCATAAGCCGCGGTGATGATGGCGTCGATCGATTCGACGTCAGCGGGATTTGCACGCATAAGGTGGATCGAGCAGTCGTATACGCCAGTCCGGCCCGGCCCTCGATGCTAATAAATGGCGGCCTCCGGCCGCGTCGAACTATCATCGCCCGGCGGAGCGGTCGATCCACCTAAAGCTGCAAACACCGCTTTGGCGGCGTTGTGGCCGGGAATTCCGCTGACTGCCCCGCCACGGAGCGCGCTGGACCCGCAGAAAAAAACATTCTCCCATTCGGTTTCGACTCCCCAGATCCCGACCTGTTCCTGTTTGGTCGCAAACGGCCAGGTCGGTGCGTCCTGAAAGATATTGCCATGATACATGCCTAACGAATCCTCAATGTCGACCGGGCTCTTGCTCTCGATGCAAAGGCTTCCATCGCGCGCCACCGCCAGACAATCCTCCAGCGGCTCCTCTAGCCACTGATTCACGCTTTCGAGAAACTTTTTCTCCGCCTGCTTTCGCATTTCCTCGTTGCCTGCCGCGCCGTAGCCGAGCGAAGGCGGGTCTTTCGCAAACAGCGAATACGGCACGTCCAGACCGAACAGGGTAATGGTGTGAAAGCCTTTCGCCCTGAGCTCGGACGAGAGAATGCTGTCGTCAGTTAGAGTGTGGCAATAAACTTCGCATGGCGTCTTCTCCGGCAACCGTCCCTTCGCAGCTTGCTCGTAGCTCGCGTTCATCTCGTCGTAGCCTTCGTCGCTATGAAATGTTCCCGACCAGGCTTGCTCCGGTTTGTATTTTTTCGCCTTTAATTGCGGGAGCCGGCGCAAAAGCATGTTGATTTTGAAAACACTCCCCTCGTCTGCCGCATCCGGCCGATATTTCTTTCCGCAATATTTCGCAAGCACGTTACGCCCGAAGTTCACGAGTAAAAATTTTGCGCCGACCGTTTGCTGTTTCCCATCGACATCAAACTCTACGGTGCGATTTGGAAGGTCGACATCGACAAGCTCGACATTGGTCAGAAATTCCGCGCCTGCCTTTCGCGCCGTTTCCTCCAGTTCCCGCGCTACCGCGCCCATTCCGCCCACCGGCACTTTCCATTCGCCCGTCTTGTTGCCGATCAGGTGATAGAGAAAGCAGCGGTTTTGGAGAAGCGATGGATCATGCGGATGCGTGAAAACTCCGATCTTCGCGTCGGTGAGAACAAGTCCGCGGACGAGGTTATTCTGCAAATAACGCTCGAGCGCACGCCCGAGCGGTTCTTCGGCCAGACTTCGCCACGCTTCCCGAGACACCTCATCCCGATCGAATCGACGTTCCACTTCCTGTTTGGAAACGAGCGGCTCAAGCATTGAGTCCCAAGTGTGTTCGGCGAATACGCGGGCGAGACTGTAAAACTTCTTCATCCGGTCGAATTCCGCCTCGCTCCCGGTGAGGTCGACCATCGATTCACGGCTCAGCTTATCGTCGACGTTGCTAATCAAGAGCCCGCCGTGATGGCCGCTCTTAATATAAGGGCTAAACGAACCGGTGTCCCTTCGACGCAGTTCCAGCTTCAATCCGAGCTCGCGAATGATCTTTTCAGGGAACAAACTGACGAGATAGGAATACCGCGACAGGCGCGCATCATAATCGGGAAACACTTTCTGCGACACCGTGGCGCCGCCGATGTAATCGTTTTTCTCGAGCAGCAACACGCTCAACCCGGCGCGGCCGAGATAACTCGCCGCAACCAAACCATTGTGTCCGGCGCCGAGGATTACGACATCGTAGTGCCTCATAATCTTGCTCATGCTCTTACTCGTAATCTCCGCTTCAGCTAGCTGACGGTATTGCCTTCACATCAAACATCAAACCTCATACATCAAACTTATGAGCCCAGTGCCTGAAACCAGTACTCGCTGCTTAGTGGTTGGCGGCGGACCGGCCGGGATGATGGTTGGCTATTTGCTGGCGCGGGCCGGCGTGCAGGTCGTTGGCCTGGAAAAACACGCGGATTTCTTCCGCGATTTTCGCGGTGACACAATTCATCCCTCCACCCTCCAATTGATGTACGAGCTCGGGTTGCTCGAGGAATTCCTAAAACTACCTCACCAGGAACTGCGCGAGATTCGCGGGATTTTCAACGGGCATCCGGTGCCGATGGCCGATTTCTCGCACCTGCCCACGCATTGCAAATTCATTGCCTTTATGCCGCAGTGGGATTTTTTGAATTTTCTCGCGGCCAAAGCGAAACAGTTCCCAACATTCACGCTTCACCTTCAGCACGAGGTGGTCGATCTCTTGTTCGACAAAGATCGCGTCGTAGGAGTCCGAGCGAAAACCCCGGACGGCGAGCGAGAATTTCGGGCCGATCTCGTGATCGGGGCGGATGGGCGCCACGCGATCACGCACGAAAAGGCGAATCTGGAGTTGCAGGAATTCGGCGCGCCGATCGACGCTCTTTGGATGCGACTTTCCAAACGCGCCGGAGATCCGCCACAAACCCTTGGTTTCTTTCAGCACGGGAAGCTGCTCGTCCTACTCGATCGTGGCGATTATTTTCAGGTTGGGTTCGTGATTCCCAAAGGCGGCTTCGATGAAATCAAGCAACGCGGCCTGCCTGCGCTACATCATGACATTATCGAGATCGCGTCATTTCTAAGCGATCGGATCACTGAGCTCGACGACTGGTCGAAGATCAAGTTGCTGACCGTACAGATCAATCGTCTCAAGAAATGGTGCCGCGAAGGATTGCTTTGCATCGGTGACAACGCGCATGCGATGTCGCCCGCGGGTGGAGTTGGAATTAATCTCGCGCTCCAGGACGCCGTTGCGACTGCGAACTTGCTGGCAGCGAAATTACGGACCGGGCCGGTTTCGGTCACCGAACTGGAGGAAGTGCAAAGGCGACGCGAATGGCCGACGCGCGTGATTCAAACCGTGCAGGTCTTCATTCACCGAAACGTTGTCACGGGACGTTCGTCCGGAAGCGACGATAAACTGCCTTTTTTCGCACGATTATTCATCTGGTTTCCGTTTCTCCGCCGATTTCCGGCGCGTTTGATCGGACTCGGCCCTCGCCCCGAGCATATTCATTCGCCCAAAGCGTAGCCGCGCTCCCGGAAGGCTACAGCCCGTTGAGAATCGTAAGCGTCGCTTTCGTGCCGCGCTTTGGAAGCTTGTAACCGGCGCCACTGTTTGGAACCAGGATCGCAGTTTCGGCCTTCTCTTTCACGTGATCGGCGATCGCGTGGAGCGTTACCGTCGCGGAGCTCTGGCCTGCGGCAATTGTTGCCAGGCCGGCCGTCCCGCTCAACGTGTAATCGGATCCGATTAACGCAGTTCCGCGCATCGAGTAACTCACGGTAATCGGATGGGAAACGACCGCGGAACTTGAAAATGTAAACGTTGCGTCATTTCCTTCCACAACGCTGCCCGGTGAGACTGAAACCGTTATTGTCGGCGTCGCACTTGGTGTCGCACTCGGCGTCGGAGTTGAGGTTGGTGAAATAGTCGCGGTTGGCGTCGGTGATGGAGTTGAAGAAGGTGTTGGTGTCGCGGTTGGCGTGGAAGTTGGCGTTGGCGTGGGAGACGGAGGGGGAGTAACACTCGGTGTCGGCATCGGAGTCGGCGACGGAGTTGTTGTAGGCGTTGGAGTTGGGGTCGGAGTAGGGCTCGGAGAGCCGGTCTGCACATTCACGATGACGGCGTCGTAGGCAACGGAATGAACCCTGTCATCAGCGCTTAGTTCAAATGTGTAGGTTCCCTGCTGCGTGAAATTCACATTCGTCACCGCCGCATTAGGGTCGGTGAGGGTGACAGTCACCGGTCCCGAATAAAGTTTCCACAGAATCGTCGCGGTCCCGCTCGGATCGACAACTGTTCCCGTCAGCGTTGTGCTAAGCTTGCTAATTGTTTGATCCGCGCCGGCATTGACTGTCGGCGCGCCTGGCGATCGCGGACCTTCCGTCGGTCCAGTGGTCTGAATCACCTCAAAATTGCTGACATCGATCGTCGAAAGATTATCGAATGCGTTCGACGCGAAGCGATCGTCCGGGCAAACGGAAATGGAGAAGAATCCTCCGCTATTATCGGCGACGATGGCGCCATATTTCTTTAACGCGTAACAAACTGCTTTCTCTTCAGTCGTCCACGTGTTCGGAACGATGAAGCTCGCTTTCAAACGAAAACGTTGCCCCATCGCCGGATATTGCGTCGACGTTGCCGGAATCGATGACGCGTAATGATTTGCCGGATAAATGTATTCGCGTCGCGTTTTGGGGACACATAAACGCACCGCGTGTTCCACCGCTCCGCGTTCGCATTCATCGTAACGCACAAGAGCTGGAAACATCGGTAAACCTGCGGCATCGCCCGAGGTCCAGCCGGCGGCCCGCAATGTATTCGAACTGAGATCAAACTTCGCGCCGTTGGATGCTTGCCAGCCGTTCGTGGTGAGCAACATTTGCCATGTCTCCCAAATCGCGCCGGCACTGGGAGCAACCATGATTCCGTGACGATCACCGCCGATGTTGGTCACATCCATCTGCCACTGTTGAAGCGTCAACGTGCCAGTTTCGCGAGGCCACGTTTCGATCGGCATGTTGGAAGGAATCGGATAACTCCCACTTGGAAATGTACCGCCGTCGAGATCGGATTCGTCCGGATAGTCAAGAAACCGAATCGTTACGCGCGCCTGGCTATCAGGCACCAACACGTAGTTCATTTCGTAAAATGGTCGCAATGTTTGCCGGCTCGATGACAGGTCCGATTTCATTTGAGAAATCATCGTCGCCGAATTCGCGAGCACCGGTCGCCGCGAGATGTCTTCATTCCACGGATTGGTCACCGGAAAAATCTGCATCGCGGAAACGATTGCGTCCGCTTGCGACGTGTTGAACAATGTCGGTGTCGTGACCACGGGCGCCGGTCCGAGGATTCGCCCGTCCTGATTGATCCGATCCGATTGCGCGGCAGCTGTCACAGCGAAACTTAGGATCAGCGAAACCGTCAGATTGCTGATTTTTCGGCCACGCTCAATTGCTTTGCGTTGTCGAATTGGGCGCAGAAAGTTCGCTTCTCCTGTTTTCATTTATGATCTGTGACCGCTGAACCGGGGTTTTGGAGCTTTGGAGAAGCGCTCGTTTTAGTAGCAGGATTTGCACCGGATCCCCTCGCAAAGATCGACATCTGGCCAGTTTATGGGAAAATCTGCGACGGTGGTCCTGGAGCCGGAATGAATAAATTCTTCGCTGAACTAAAACGGCGCAACGTGTACAAAGTTGCCGTCGCCTATGCGGTTGCCTCGTGGTTGTTGATTCAGATCGCGACGCAGGTTTTTCCGTTTTTCGAGATCCCAAACTGGGCGGTGCGGCTAGTCGTGCTCCTGTTGATAGCGGGTTTTCCGGTAGCGCTTGTCTCCTCCTGGGCGTTCGAGATCACGCCCGAAGGAATCAAACGCGAATCGGAGATCGAAGGAGACAAATCGATCACGCATCATACCGGCCGGAAAATTGTCGCACTAACGATCGCACTCGCGGTGATTGCGGCCGGGTTGCTGGCGTATCAACTCTGGGGATCAAAAAGATCTGCGAGCACGCAGAAAAGCATTCCAACCGAAACTTCCGTCCCAATTCCGGACAAAAGCGTCGCGGTACTGCCCTTCGACAATCTCAGCGATGACAAATCGAACGCGTACTTCGCGGAAGGTATTCAAGATGAAATTCTGACGCGGCTTTCAAAGATCGCGGCGCTCAAAGTTATTTCGCGCACGTCCACTCAAAAATATAAGAGTGCGCCGGATAATTTACGCGATGTCGGCAAACAGTTGGGAGTGGCCAACATCCTCGAAGGGAGCGTGCAGAAGATTGCCAACGCCGTGCACGTGAATGTTCAGTTGATCCGCGCTGCGACCGACGAACATCTGTGGGCTGAGAGTTACAATCGGAAGTTGGACGACGTTTTCGGTGTCGAAGGTGAGGTCGCGGCTGCTATCGCGGACCAGCTGAATGCTAAGCTCTCGGGAAGCGAGCAGAAGGCCGTCGCGGAAAAACCGACACAAGACGCGGCTGCCTACGATGCTTATCTCCGTGGCTTGAACATCGAGCATAACAATTACAGCTACGATGCGTATGTGCAGGCCGAGCGCAATTACCGGCGTGCCGTGGAACTGGATCCAAATTTCGCCCTCGCCTGGGCCCGAATGGCAATCCTGCGCAGCTTTCTCAACTTCAATGCTATCGACCTGAACACGTACACGGCCGATTCGGTCAAGCAGGCGGCTGATCGCGCGATGGCCCTTGCCCCCGATGCCGGCGAATCGTGGATCGCACAGGGCTCGTATCGCTACCGCATTCTCCGCGACTTCAACAGCGCGCTCGCGGCTTACGACGAGGCACGAAAACGACTGCCGAGTAGCGCGCTGGTATATGAGTATCGCGGATTTGTTCTGCGGCGGCTCGGCCACTGGCAGGAAGCCGAAGCGAGCTACAAGAAAGCGATCGAGCTTGATCCGCGCGACGTCCAATTGCTGACGTCGGTCGGTAACGAGTTTTATCTGTATTTGCGCCGGTTCGACGACGCCCTGGCCAGTATTGATCGTGCTTTGCAAATCGCACCCGATTCCGCAGGTGAACACGCCAACAAGGCGGTCGTGCTGCAAGCGGCGGGCCGACTCGACGAAGCGCGTCAGGAGCTTGCGCTAGTTCCGGATGACGTCCTGGATGACTGGGTTGTCGCGGCCCGCATTACCCAGGCCATGTATGAACGCCGTTTCGGTGAGGCGATCAATATCGTGGAGCGGAAATTGAATTCGCTCGCGCCGAACCAACCTCTTGATTCGTTCGCAAAAGCATTCCTCGTGCAAATGGGTCAGTGCCAGGAGTGGTCAGGCCAGCACGAGGCGGCGCGACAGACATTCGAACGCGCAGTACGCGAGATTAAACCAACACCGGCTACTGTTGTGGGACCCGATGCGAACGGCACACCGAGCGTTCTCGCTCAGGCCTACGCCGGTCTTAACGAAAAAGAGACAGCTTTGCAGCAGGCCGCCCAGGCGGTGAAAGATTATGACGGTGACGCGGTCAATCAGCCGCAGGCTGACGCGCCACTTGCGCAGATCCAGGCGCGTTTTGGTGAGTACGATGCGGCGATCGCGGCATTGCCGCATCTCCTTGGAGTTCCGGCGGGTATCACCGTCGCGAATTTGAAGCTCGATCCGCTTTGGGACCCGTTGCGCAAAGATCCGCGGTTTCAAAAGCTTTGCGAAGATAAAACGAAGTGAAAGGCAATTTTTTTTCCGAGCTGAAGCGGCGTAACGTTTATAAGGTTGCTGTCGCTTACGCGGTTGTGGGTTGGCTGGTCATTCAGGTGACCGCAACAATTGTCCCGGCGCTGCATCTTCCCGATAGCCTAACGACCGCAGTCGTGGTGCTGGTTTTGGTCGGATTTCCAATCGCGCTCGTCATCTCTTGGGCGTTCGAGATGACTCCGGAAGGAATGAAACGAACGGCGGACGTCTCGGCCGATGAGGTTCGATCCATGCCTTATTGGAGCAAACGAAAGTTCGCTGCGTTTATCATCGGTGTCGCAATAATTGCGACGGGATTATTCGCTTTTCAATCCTTTCGAGCGCCAAACTCGACAATCACTGTGAAGTCGGACAACAAATCGATCGCCGTGTTACCATTGGTCAACACCAGCGGGGATCCAAACAACGAATACTTTTCCGATGGCCTGTCGGAGGAGTTGATCGCAGTGTTAGCCAAGATTCCTGATCTCAAAGTTATTGGCCGCAGTTCCTCTTTTCTCTTCAAAGGTAAAGCAGCCGACAGCGCCAGTATCGGCCAAAAGCTCGGAGTAGCTCATTTGATAGAAGGCAGCGTGCGCAAGCAGGGCGATCGTGTTCGAATTGTCGCCGAACTCATCAATGCAGCTGACGGAAGTGAGCTCTGGTCTGAGACTTACGATCGCGAGCTAAAGGATGTGTTTGCTGTCCAGTCGGAAATCGCCTTCACCGTCGCCGAGCAAATGAAAGTAAAAATACTCGGTGAGAAGACGCGTTCGGATGCTGCGCCGTCAAAC
>Ga0210405_10000404_pt1 | contig 59008 bp, 53 predicted proteins | sample IncBWH11MmetaG_FD_155492 | JGI IMG/M metagenome (GOLD analysis project Ga0210405, IMG submission 155492) | Forest soil microbial communities from Barre Woods Harvard Forest LTER site, Petersham, Massachusetts, United States - Inc-BW-H-11-M | ecosystem: Environmental > Terrestrial > Soil >...
CGCCGGCTCCACGGCCACGGCCTTGAACGACGGCTTCTTGGGCTTGATGTACTCGCACACGCCGGTGATGGTCCCGCCCGTGCCAACGCCTGAGATCAATATGTCCACGCGTCCGTCGGTGTCATTCCAAATCTCCGGCCCCGTGGTTTCGAAATGAATCTTCGGATTGGCGGCATTGTCGAATTGTTGCAGCATGTAACTGTTGGGTGTGTTCGCCAGCAACTCCTGCGCCTTGGCAATAGCGCCCTTCATTCCGTTTGGACCCGGCGTAAGGACGATCTCCGCGCCGAAAGCCAGCAGAAGGACGCGCCGCTCCATACTCATGGTTTCCGGCATCACCAGGATCAACCTGTACCCCTTTACCGCAGCGACAAACGCCAGGCCTATCCCCGTGTTGCCACTAGTCGGCTCGATCAGCACCGTCTTCCCCGGCTGAATCTTTCCCGCACGCTCCGCTTCGCTGATCATGCTGACCCCAATGCGGTCCTTAACACTGCCGACAGGGTTTTGGCTTTCCAGTTTGGCGACCACTTCGGCCACACAGCCCCCCGTGACTCGGTTGAGCTGCACCAGCGGCGTGTGTCCGATCAGCTCGGTAACGTCGTTTGCGATTTTCATTGTCATCCCTTTCAACACTTTACTGAAAAATGTCTCTGGCGTACTTCGTGGTCCCAGCCTTCGCGGCCTCATCGGTGCGAAGGGCAAGGACAGAGTATCGTGAACGGATTTCGGAAGTTTGTGGGCGTTGGCTGCCAGACGAATGCCGTTCGCGACTCTGCGTTAACTATCCGGCCCATCGCACAACAGGCAAGGCAGACTGAACGCCTGACCGCGAAGTGATCTTAATTGATTTGCCTCTAGACCGCATACCCACGCCTGGCTTGAAAAGCAGTGCCGGGGCTGCAGCCTTCTGCATCCGACAGCTCACGAAGCAGGAACCTACTCGTCTTCAAATTCTTTCTTGGGAGTTTGCGACTGGCTGGCGCTGGCATTGGCCACACGCATCAGATAGCTGACCACATCGTTCAACTCATCGCGGCTGAGAGTCGAGGCGTAGTCGGGGGGCATCAGTGTTTGCGAATTGTATTCCAGCTCTTCGAGATTAGACTTCGCGATGAGCTGAAACGTGCCGTCCATCGTCTGCAACTGCAGGGAAAAATTATCCTCATTACGGATTCTGCCGACGTACTTCTCACCGCCGCGCAGGATCGCCGTCACCAGTCGCGCCTGCCGATCGCCGCTCGTAACGGGATCGATGATCGCGCTTCGGATTTCGTCCTGATTGTGAGTGCGCGCGTACCCGGATAGATCAGAGGCGATGAAGCCGCCTTGACCAGCTGCCATGTGGCAGTTTGAACATCCCGCTTTGCCAAGAAAAATTGTCTTCCCGCGTTCCGGATCGCCGGGCAATTTAACTGGCTTCCTTGTCCCTTGCAGGGTCCGCAAGTATGTTACAACCGCTTTGATGTTAGAGCCTTCAAGCGAGTGGAAGGCAGGCATTCCAGTGCCAGGAATACCATTCTCAATAATGTGAGTGATCTGCGCATCAGAAAGCCGCTGCGCCTTTGCACTATCCGCGATGTTCGGCGCCCGTTCGCCGCCCCTGCCATCCAGGCCGTGGCAGCTTGCACAGGTGGACGCGAACGTTTGCATGCCTGGCGTCGAGACAGCCTTTGAGTCTTTCTGCCGGATGGTTTGCTGTGGGGTTTGCGAACTGGCAAGAAATCCGGTGGCAGCACATAGAACGACCAGCACCGCGACCAACACGGAAAACGATTTAGTATTGAAGAGCATTGGCGAATCAAGCCAGCAAAACAACGCCACCGAGTTGCTGCTGCGAATCAGACAGTCTTCACAATAGGAACTTCAGCCCCAGTTGCATGATACGCGCGGGCCTCGCCGAGGTTACGAGTCCAAACTGGGTGGAATTAGTTTCGACGGTCGGATTCCCGAACTGCTCATGGTTGAACAGATTGAAGACTTCGATGCGCAACTGTAGCTCTTTGGACTTCCGTGAACACTACCACACAATTAACCCAACTCTTTCATCTGGTGAAATCCAAGGACTCAGTTTTGAAAGCGCAGCTTACCGATGGACTGAGGGTTTACCTCAATCGCGGTAGACATGTCAATCCTATTTTGCGTTTTGCCAGCTTTCTGGAACGCCATGCAAGAATGACATTTTCGCAGGCCGGGAACGACTATTTCTGCCTTACGGCGATCGCCGAGATTTCAATCCGGGCATTATTAACCAAGGCCGCGGCTTGGACAGTGGCGCGCGCCGGCTTCGGATCAGGTATTACGCTCTTGTAAACCTTGTTCATGTCCCCAAACTCGTGTATGTCGGCGAGATAGACCGTAACGTTGACCACGTCCTTCATCTCGAAGCCCGCAGCCTTGAGCACCTTCTGAATATTTTCAAGCGCCGCCGTTGTCTCCGGGCCGATGCCACCCGAGGCCAGTTTGCCGGAATCATCGGTGCCTTCCTGACCCGCGACGTATAGAGTGTTCCCGGCCACAATGCCGTCGCTGAAGGGGAGTCCTCTGGCGGGGGATAAATTAATCGCCTTCCGCTCCTGCCCATAGCTCGGCTCCCCTGCCACGCTTATCGTTAGCGCGACCGCGACAGCACAGATCAACAACCGCAACATTCTCGTCTGCAGTGTAATTTTCATTTTGGTTCCCTCCGTGATTACTTGGCTCTTCCACGCGGCAAAGAACCGTGTTAGAGTCCGCGCACATATATACATCCAGGAGGACGAAATGAACAAGTTTCGTGGCCTTGTGAGATCCCACACCATTGCGGCGTCTCTACTGTCCATCAGCTTTCTGTGCGCCATCCTATGCGGGGCTGGACTGCTGCGGGCGCAGTCGGGTACCGCGCCTGCATCGCCGTCCGACGCCACTTTGATCGCAGAGTTTCGTCGCGTCGAAGTAGCTTCGGTTTCGGATGCGCTGGAACAATTGACCGGCAAACGGATGTACATGAGCCACCGCATGCATCCACTCTTCACCACCAAGTTCGCCGGCGTGGCCCGGACCGTCCTGCTCAAGAAAGATGAAGGCAATAGCGACCCGGCTGCGTTGAACGGAATGCTGGAAGCCATTGATCAAGGATCCGCCGATTCCGTTTTTGTCATGGTGGTCGAGGATGGTGAGGACATCGCTGGGATGGGCGGACTGATGGGCACCGCCATGGCAGCACGCGGTTACGCCGGAGCTGTTATCGATGGAGGAGTTCGTGACGTCGCTTATTTGCGCAAAATTGGGTTCCCGGTATATGCGACTGGAATTGTTCCTTCGACGTCGGTGCACCACTATCGATTCGGAGGATCCCAGATCACGGTGACTTGCGACGGTGCAACCGTCAATGCGGGCGATATTATCGCAGCAGACAGCGATGGGGTCGTGGTCATCCCCAAAGCCAGAGCCCTGGAAGTGTTGAAAATCGCCCAGCAAATGGATTTCAAGGAACATTCGATGTATGCCGTGATCGAACAGATGAAATCGATTGTAGAAGCCGTAAAAAAATTCGGGAGGCTGTAGCCAATGAAGATACCTATTGCAAAATTGTGACTTTCATCAGATAATTCGCACTTTCATTTTGCGACTGCTGGCTTTCTTGTTACTCAATGGCGAATTCTCAAAAACGAAGCTACAACATCACGGCGCTGCAGCGTGGCTTGCGTCTTCTCCAACTATTCAGCGAGTCTCCCCAGGGCCTGGCCGCGAAGCAGGTTGCGAGCAGGTCGCGGCTGCCCGTGAGTACGGTTCACCGTTTTCTTGCGAACCTGGAAGCATCGGGCTTCTTGAACTGCAGCGGCGGCGTGTACCACCTGGGAATCGCGTGTTTCGCAATTGGCCAGGCGGCTTTGGGCCAGCTCGATATTCGCCGCGTGAGTCTGCCTTACCTTCGGGAATTGAACCGGCAAACCCGCGAAACGATTCATCTCACCGTGCGCCACGGACTCACCGCCGTTTACGTCGAGAAGCTCGATTCCCCCGAACAGTTGCGCATTCACTCCCGCATCGGCGCAGCCGTTCCCTTGTATTGCACGGCGGTGGGCAAGGTCATGCTGGCTTACATGCCCGACGATGAGCGCGAACGAAGTCTCCCACAATTAGGACTGAAGCGCCTGACGCCGAACACCGTGGGGAACCTTCAGGAACTGGAAGCGGAACTGTACCGGGTACGAAAGAATGGCTACGCCTGCGACCTGGAAGAACACGAGCCCCACATACGTTGCGTCGCGGCGCCGATCTGGGATCACGCTGGCGCCGTAAATGCCAGCCTCAGCATTACCGCGCCGGTGGTGCGCATGGCGGTGACGCGGTTACGGCAACTCGCGCCACTGATTCAGGGGGCCGGACTGCAAATCTCACGAGAACTGGGGTATCAGACTCCTGGTTCCAGCTCGCTAGTCCGAAAAAGCAGTACTGGGGAGGCAGCCGTTGCGAAACGTGTGTGAACCGCGCGGCGCGACCAGTTTCGGAGCGGATCTCCCCAGCCTGTGCTCGCAAATTGGAATCCTTCTCATGGCTGGCTGTTTCGCATCATCGAGCATCGGTTGGGCGCTGGCAGCCTCCCACTCTCCTTGTCGGACGCAGCCCACGGTGTTTGAAGGGTGGAAGGCAGAAGAACTTTTCAACGACTGGGTGCGCCTGACCTTTGTGCCCCAACTCGGCGGCAGGATGATGCAAGTCGAGTTCGGCGGACATCGCTACTTGTTTGTCAATCCGCGATACAAGGGCAAATATTTCCCGCCGGTGACTTCCACGAAACGTGAATGGATCAACTATGGGGGCGACAAGCTCTGGCCTCTTCCGGAAGGCCACGGCGAAGGCGATTGGCCGGGACCGGTCTCTGATCTTCTCGATGACGGTGATTATAAACTCAGCCTCGTTTCCCACGCCAACCCCTGCACACTTCGTCTCGAAGGCCCGGCCGATCCGGCAACGGGCCTGCAGTATTCACGGGAAATCAGCATTGGCAGCGATTCTCCACAGATCGCATTCCACGCCGTGATGAAGAATGTTACCGCGCACGAAATTCGCTGGTCGATGCAATCGGTGACGCAGTATGACACCGCGGATTTGCGGAACCCGCAAAACTACAACCACGATTTCTGGGCGTTTGCTTCTGTGAACCCGCACAGCGCCTACCCGGATGGGTATCGCGTTCGCAACGGCCTCGCCGATGATCCGTCGTATTCGGTTCAAGATGGCCTGTTCACGCTGCACTGGCTGTATCTGGAAAATGAAGTGTGGCTTGATTCCGCTGCTGGCTGGCTTGCCGTAGTTGATGACTCCACAAAATTCGGGATGATAGAGCGCTTTCAATATTTCGCAGGAGAGGAATATCCCGGAAAAGCCTCAATGATTTTTTACAAGAACGGCGCTGCGCTGGAACTGGACGACGACGGCGTGCCCGCCCTGCGTTCCAACCATCCCGAAGAAGCTCCCTACTACATGGAAGCTGAGGTCAACAGCCCGATGCGGCGCCTGGATCCGGGTGCTTCGTATGCTCTGGACACATTGTGGTTTCCAGTCCGCGCCGGCAAAGGACTTAAAACCGTTACCCAAGTTGGAGTGGTGGAGCGTCCTCTGGCCGCTTCTCTTCACGCCGACCACCTCCAGCTCTCGGGCTCCTTCGGAGTGTTTTTTGCGGGTAAGCTGAAAGCGCACGTCTTCGATTTGCATGGTGCCGAGAGCAACGTGGTCGAATTGAAAAATGCCGACCCGCTCCGCGCAGTAGACCTGGACCAAACAATCAGTGTGTCGCCTGGGGCAACTCGGGTCGCGGTCCATTTGAGTGATGAGCAGGGCGTGGACCGCGGTAGTTTGGGTGAAGCCGAGATTACGAAATTGGCGAAGGACTCATAGCATGCGGATGGCAGCGCTCATCGCCGTCGTTTTCACCTGCCTGGCGGCTCGGGCCGGAAATGACGCGCCTGCGACTATATCTACGGTCATCGATGTACGTCCTGAAGATCTTCTGGTTCAGCCACCCGCGGCCAACTGGATCTCCTACAACGGCGACTATTCCGGCCGGCGCTACAGCGCCCTTTCGGAAATCAACCCAGGCAATCTCAGTGGGCTGCGTGCGGACTGGGTCTTTCACGCCCGCAACTCGGGACGGCTTGAGGTCACTCCCGTGGTGGTAAATGGATTGATGTTCGTAACCGCCGCCAACGACGCTTCCGCGCTCGACGCGCGTACTGGACGAGTCGTATGGCATCACGCGTGGCCGATTTCCGAAGGGTTGATCGACGACGCGTCGCAGCACACGAATCGCGGTGTCGGACTATGGCACAACCGGGTGTACATGGAAACCGACAACGCCCATCTCCTGTGCCTGGATGTGCGCTCGGGCAATCTCATCTGGGATGTGGCGTATGCCGACTGGAACAAGAATTACGGCGCAACCAGCGCGCCGCTTGTGGTGAAAGACAAAGTGCTGGTGGGGACTTCCGGCGGTGATGACGGAGTGCGGGGTTTTGTTGCCGCCTACGACGCATTGACCGGCAAGCTGGCCTGGCGATTCTGGACGATACCCGGCCCGGGAGAATTCGGCTCCGAAAGCTGGCCTGGAAAACTCTATTTGCATGGCGGCGGAACCACGTGGATGCCCGGAACCTACGATCCCCAGCTCAACACGATTTACTGGGGGACCAGCAATCCCGCGCCAGACTTCGAAGGCGGCGTGCGTCCCGGAGACGACCTTTATACCGACTGTGTGTTGGCGCTCGATCCGGATACCGGAAAACTGAAATGGTACTTCCAGTTCACCCCGCATGACTTGTTCGATTTCGACGCGGTTGAGACTCCGATCTTGATTGACGCCGTGTATCAGGGCACACCGCGGAAGCTGCTGGTGCAGGCCAACCGGAATGGCTACATCTACTTGCTCGACCGCACGGACGGAAAGTTCCTTTCCGCTGCTCCATTCGTGGAAAAACTAAACTGGGCGAAAGGCATCGATGCGCAAGGCAGGCCTCTACTGACCGGCGTTCAGCCGACAACGGGAGGGACGCGCGTTTGTCCCGGCTACTCGGGAGCCACCAACTGGTTCGCGCCTTCTTACAGCGAGGCCACCCATTCGGTCTATTTCATGGCCTTGGAGGAGTGTGAAACCTATTTTTTCAGGCCGCAGACTTTTCAGGAAGGCAAAGGCTATTACTCGACCGGAGTAAAACGCATTGCGGGCGAGATTGCGCAGAAAGTTCTGATCGCTTTCAATCTGGATACGAATTCGATCGCCTGGAAATATCCGCAGACCGGCGGAGGTCGCTCGTCCGGCGGAACCATGGCAACCTCTGGCGGCCTGGTGTTTTTCGGGGACGATGCCGGCTCCTTCGAGGCTGCGGACGCGAAGAACGGGAAGCCCCTATGGCATTTCAATACGGGGCAGGAAATGAGTGCATCTCCGATGAGCTACGGAATCGCGGGCAAACAGTATGTGGCCATTGCCGCCGGTAGTGACGTTTTCAGTTTCGCTTTGCCGTGATGGTGCACCGATCTTGAAGGCCATATTGAAGGAGGAAGTATATGAATTTGACTTTCACTCGCAGAACATTTGCCGCACAATTTGCCTCCCTGCTTTCCGCTTTGGGAGTCACCGCTGCCGTTTTGCCCAGCAGCGCATTGGCTCAGAGCTCCCCCGCGCAGGATGCGGGCGGAATCCGTAAGCTCAATAGCGAGGGCAAGCCGGGCTCCGAAAAAGACGTCATCATGCCGGTGATTGTCCACAACGGGCTGATCTACGTTTCAGGGCAGGGTGCTCACGATACGCGAGACTCCAAGGACTGGACAATTGAATCTCACACCACTATGGTCATGGACAAAGTAAAAAAGCACGTGGAAATTGGCGGAGGATCCACCGACAGCATTCTTCAACTGAATGTTTTCCTGGTAAAGATTGAGCACTGGGACGGAATGCACAAAGTCTTCTCCACCTATTTTCCTCATGGCGGCCCCGCGCGGACAACCGTCGCCGTGGCCGCGCTCCCGGGAGACTCGCTGGTAGAAATCAATTGCATCGCCGCAGTCACGCGTAAGTGAAACACAAAGGAGCATATCTCATGCGACTCAGGTCGAAGTGGAATCGGCGCAGTTTTCTCGGCAGTGTAGGGATGATCGCAGGCTCGATCCTGGCGCCGCGCAAGTTATTTTCCTGGACTCGGAGCGCTGCACGTGGTAGCGCGCCGGTAGGCGGTTTTGGACGAACCGGCAATCCCTACGAGGAACTCGGAGTTACAACCGTGATTAATTGTGAGGGAACCATGACCATGCTGGGCGGTTCTCTTCCCCACCCGGAACTGGAAGCTGTAATGACGATGGCCGGGCGCCACTTCGTAAGCATGCCGGCGTTAGAAGTTGCCGCGGGCAAGCGTATCGCGGAGATGCTCAAGTTGCCGGATGGTTACACGGCGCTGGTGACTTCCGGCGCGGCGGCGGCGATTCAATCCGGACTGGCTGGCATTTTGACCGGTGGAAAAGAGACTTTGATCCAGCAATTGCCCGATCTTACCGGCATGAAGTCAGAAGTGATCATCCAGAAGACGCATCGCAATCCGTTTGATCACCAACTTCGATCCACGGGAATCAAGCTCATCGAGATCGAGACGCGCGACCAATTGCGAGCTGCGGTGAATGAGCGCACGGCGATGATGCACTTTACCAACTTCGCCAACGCCGCCGGCCAGATCAAAGTAGACGAGTGGCCCCGGCTGGCGAAGCAATTCAACCTTCCCTGCATGAACGATGCCGCGGCTGACACGCCACCCGTTTCTCATCTCTGGGACTACACCAACATGGGTTACGACCTGGTGACGTTCAGCGGCGGAAAAGCGATTCGCGGGCCACAGTGCGCTGGCCTCCTGATTGGACGCAATGACATGGTGGCCAACGCCCTGCTCAATAACAGCCCGCACGAAGATACGCTAGGCCGCAGCCAGAAAGTGGGCAAAGAGGAAATTTTAGGAATGATCAAGGCGCTCGAGCTTTTTCTCGCGGAAGACCACGAGGCTCTGGCCAAAGAATGGCAGGATCGGCTGGAAGGAATCTCGCGCGAGATCAGGAAAGTCCCGGGGGTCAGTACGTCGTTCTTCGTTCCAGACATCGCCAATCACGTGCCGCACATGAGCATCACCTGGGACGCGGCCCGCATTTCACTGACGCCCGAACAGGCGTCAAAGCTGCTGCGCAGCTCGAAGCCGTCCATTGTGATAGGAGCTGGTGAAGGACGTCCGGGGCTGGCCATGAACTCATTCATGCTCCAACCCGGCGAAGACAAAATTGTTGCCGAACAACTTTCACGGTTAATGCGTGACCACGCTGCGTAAGCGAGGAATACCTCGAATGAATAGCGCCCGAACAAGCCATGTACGCTGGTTTCTGGTGTTCTGGCTGTTCATCCTCAGCGCTGTGTCTTATCTCGATCGGGTCAACATATCCATCGCTGGTGGGTCCATTGCCGAGGCTTATCATCTTAGCGACGTGCAACTCGGCAAAGTGTTCAGCGCCATGCTCGTCGGCTACGCACTCTTCCAGACTGCCGGCGGCAGGCTTGCTGACCGCTTTGGGCCGCGTCGCGTGTTGGCTGCCGGCGTCATGTGGTGGGGAATCTTCACCGCGCTCACTGCCATGGTCCCCGCGAACATTGCCGGAGCGCTTGTTATTTTCGCCGCGGTCCGTTTTCTTCTGGGGGTGGGCGAAGCGGTCATCTATCCCTCCGCCAATCAATTTGTCGCGCGCTGGATTCCCACCACTGAACGCGGCATTGCGAATGGCTGGATTTTCGCTGGTGTCGGAGCCGGCGCCGGCCTTACGCCGCTGCTCGTCACCTACATGATGCTCCACTACGGCTGGCGTTCGTCGTTCTGGGTGTGCTCCGTAATCGGATTCGCCGCGGGAGCAGTGTGGTTTGTTGCCGCTCGCGACACGCCCAGTGAACATGCCGCAGTGTCTGCTTCCGAGTTGACGTTGATTCGCTCCGGGCTGTCGCAAGCCGCCCTGGAGAATGACTCGAAAGCGCTCGTGCCCTGGCGGCGCGTCCTGGAAAGCAAAGAAGTCTTGGCCGTCACTCTCAGCTACTTCTGCTACGGTTATGTGGCCTGGATTTTCTTCAGCTGGTTCTATCGCTACCTTGCCAAAGTGCGCGGCCTGGACTTGAAGGCGAGCGCGTTCTACACCATGTTGCCCTTCTTGGCCATGCTCGTATGCTGCCTCTTAGGAGGTGCGATCAACGACCGTCTCACGAAATGGCTGGGGCCGCGCGTTGGACGCTGTGGCCTCGCATCGTTCGCGATAGCCGTCGCCGGGATATTCATCGCCTTGGGCTCACAGGTTCAAAGCGCGCGACTGGCTAGCGTGGTGCTCGCCGGCGGTGCGGGTTCGCTATATCTATCCCAAAGTTCCTTCTGGTCGGTAACGGCCGATATCGCCGGCGCATCCTCGGGTTCGGTCTCGGGCTTCATGAACATGGGAAACCAGATTGGAGCGGCGCTCACGGCCTCTCTCACCCCCTGGATCGCCGCCCGATTCGGTTGGACGACTTCATTTCTAGTGGCCGCCGGACTGTGCCTTGTGGGTGCAGTGAGTTGGCTGATCGTGGACCCTTCGCGACAACTCCTGGTTCCAGAGGATGTTGCTCCGCTGCGGCTTCAGAATTCCAAAGCGGCATCTGCCGTGTCTGCCAACAAATCACCCATTGCGCGCGAACTCGCAAAATAGATCATGGCAAAACTGAATATCAAAGCGAAGAGCGGCTGCATGTGGGACCTGGTCAGTCTCGGTGAGGTCATGCTGCGACTCGATCCGGGCGACGAGCGCATCTCGACGGCGCGTCATTTTCGCGCATGGGAGGGCGGCGGCGAATATAACGTTGCCCGCGGCCTCCGGCGCTGCTTTGGAATGGACACGGCCATTGTAACGGCGATTGCCGACAATCCGGTTGGACGTCTAGTCGAGGATCTGATGCTCCAGGGAGGCGTGAGCCAGAAATATGTGCGCTGGGTTCCCTTTGACGGAGTCGGTCGCAACGCTCGCAACGGATTGAATTTTACCGAGAGAGGTTTTGGCTTGCGCGCCCCTGTGGGATGTTCGGATCGCGGCCACACTGCGATCTCACAACTGAAACCCGGCGAAATTGACTGGGAGCAGATTTTTCGCCAGGACGGGACACGCTGGTTCCACACGGGCGGAATTTTCTGTGCGCTTTCGGAGACCGCTCCCCTCGTCGCCCAGGAATCAATGGAAGCAGCGAAGCGTGCCGGCGTCATCGTTTCCTATGACTTGAACTACCGTGCATCCTTATGGAAGTCGATTGGAGGAAAGTCCAAAGCTCAAGAGACGAACCGGCACTTCGCGGCGCTCGTGGATGTGATGTTTGGAAATGAAGAAGACTTCACGGCCGCTCTCGGCTTTGAAGTGAAAGACCTCGATCAGCACCACGCCCAGCTCGATCCGAACAATTTCAAGAGGATGATCGAGGAAGTCGTGCAGCACTTTCCCAAGCTATCTCTCATCGCCACGACTCTCCGCCATGCCAAGACCGCGACCCGGAACGACTGGGGGGCAATGTGCTGCTACGATGGCAATTTCTACCAATCCCGGTTCCGCGAGAACCTCGAAATCTACGACCGTGTCGGCGGAGGTGACTCCTTTGCCTCCGGCTTGATTTATGGATTTCTGTCGGGAAAGGAACCGCAATGGGCCGTCGATTGCGGCGCAGCGCATGGCGCACTCGCAATGACAACACCCGGCGATACGACCATGGCGACTCTGGAAGAAGTGTTGCAGACGATGAAGGCGCAAACCGCGCGCATCCAACGGTAAGCAAGGCGCGCCCAGAAAAAGGACTCGCCATGAACGAGACAACCACATGACCATCGAGGACGTGATTCGCCGGATCGGCGAGATTGGCATCGTGCCCGTAGTGCGGGCCGCAACGGTGGAGGATGCAACCCGCGCCGTGGAAGCAATCCGTGCCGGCGGCATTCCAATTCTCGAAATCACCATGACTGTTCCCAACGCGGTCGCGGTGATCCGCAATGTGATTCGCGAACACGGAAACACCGTGCTGATTGGGGCAGGTACGGTCACTACAGGCGAGCAAGCCGAGCAATGTATTCGTGCGGGCGCCGAGTTTCTCGTGAGTCCAGGACTTTCGACCCGGGTGCTAGCGGTAGCTCAGGCCTGCGCCAAGCTGGCAATTCCCGGAGCGCTGACTCCAACCGAACTCATGCATGCCCTCGACAATGGCGCGAAGCTGATCAAGATTTTTCCCTGCGGCAACGTTGGCGGTCCAAAGTACTTGCAGTCCTTGAAAGGTCCCTTCCCCAACGCCGCGCTGATTCCCACCGGGGGCGTAACCGCTTCAAACGCTGCCGACTATCTTGCTGCTGGAGCATTCGCTCTGGGGATTGGTGGCGATCTGATAAATGCGGCTGCTCTGCGTGATGGAAATCTGGCGAAGATCACCCAAGCCGCTCGCGAACTGGTGCTGGCAGTTCGTTCGGCGCGGGACCTGGCCCCAGCGGGGACATTGTGACGGATGAAATGTCCATAGCGAGTGGGAAAGTGGCAGGGTTAGCTGTAGATTGTCAAGACGTTGTACCCATCGAAGCCGGACGGACAAGGCTTGATTTTGGCACCGAGCCGTGCAAAAGGCGGCGCGATAAGTCCGCGCCTTGCAAATCGTTACAGCCGATTTGCACTTTCGCACCGCTCCTGCGGCGACGGTGTTCGGGGGATCTGCGAGAGGGAACAACGTCTTGAAAGATCACAGTTAGCCCTCAACGGCACGGGCGGGCGCTGGCTCGTTGAAAATGGCGGAAGCGAGTGGGGGTCGAACCCACCGGCGACAGGAAACCTGCCGCCCGCCGGTTTTGAAGACCGGGATGATCACCGGACCACATGCGCTTCCGGAAAAAGTCGGGACGGATCAACTCGCAAATCCAAATCCATCCAAGGATAAGGCGTTGACTCAGCCCAATTCAGACCCGTGCCCGCGCACCGATCCGTGGATACCCATAGTTGGCTACCGACTCGGCCAGCATGCAGTCGGCGGCTCCCGCTACTTCGGCTGAGGCACGATCCTCAGGTACGGCTTGGGCGACTTCCATCCGCCGGGATACTTCTGTTGCGCTTCTTCATTCGAAACCGACGGAAGAATGATCACCTCGTCTCCCTGCTTCCAGTTCACCGGGGTGGCGACTTTGTGCTTGGCCGTGAGCTGCATCGAATCGATGACTCGAAGGATTTCGTCGAAGTTGCGGCCAGTGCTCATGGGATAGGAAAGCTGGAGCTTGATCTTCTTGTCCGGACCGACAACGAACACCGTGCGCACCGTGGCATTATCCGCCGCTGTACGGCCCTCGGACGTGTTTCCGCTCTCGGCCGGCAACATGCCGTAGAGCTTGGCGATTTCCAGTTGTGGATCGCCGATCATTGGATAGTTGACTTTCGCGCCCTGAGTCTCTTCAATATCGGCGGCCCACTTGCCGTGACTGCTCACCGGGTCGACGCTCAGGCCGATAATCTTCGTGTTTCGTTTGGCGAACTCCGGCTGAAGGCGCGCCATATAGCCGAGCTCGGTGGTGCACACCGGGGTGAAATCCTTGGGATGGGAAAACAAAATCGCCCAACCGTCGCCAATCCATTCGTGAAAGTTGATTGTGCCCTGCGTGGTTTCGGCGGTGAAGTTGGGGGCTGTGTCATTGATGCGTGGAATTCTCGCGATTTCCGTTTCCGCAGCGGTACTCATATTTCTCTCCTCGTAAATCAAATTTAGAAGTTCTGAGTTGGGCCAGCCGTCAAAATATGGGCGAAGCCATGAATACAAAACCCACCCGTTTCGCCGGGTGGGTTCGGAAGAAATCTCGATTGCTCCCTACCCACACGGCGGCGAACACATGCGACAACACGCAAGGCCGCGGTTGGAAAGGCAAAACACGTAGCTAGAATAGAAGCCTGCTGTCACCCTGTCAACCGCGTCACCATCGCCGTCGCCGTCGTCGTCGTCGTCCTGGTGCTTTTCTTGCATCGCAAAAGCGGCGGCCAGCATCTTTAGTTTTTCGGGCTGTTGCGAAGCGCAGTCTACTCTCTCTTTCGGGGAACATTCATGAACCAATCGACACGTCGCCTGGCGATGACGCAATGGGACGTTTTTTCTTCGCGTCCGCTCGAAGGCAATTCTCTCGCCGTATTCTCCGACGGCCGCGGACTGACCGACGCCGAAATGCAGTCGCTTGCCAAGGAGATGAACCTCTCCGAAACCACTTTCATCCTTCCCCGCGATGCCGCTACTGAGCGCGAGAAGGGCGTTCGCGTGCGCATCTTCACGGTACAGGAGGAGTTGCCGTTCGCCGGTCATCCCACGCTGGGAACGGCTTTTGCTCTGCGCGGCCAAACCGGCGCAAAACAGGTTGTGCTTGAACTGAATGTTGGCAAAGTGCCGGTGCAATTCGAAAACGGCTCAGAACAGCCGGCGTTCGGCGAGATGACGCAAATCGATCCAACTTTCGGAATCCAGCATGATCGCGAAGCCGTCGCCCGGGCGACCGGATTGCGTCTGCAAGACTTCGACGATTCTCTACCTATTCAAACCGTTTCCACGGGCGTCCCATTCACCGTGACGCCGCTGAAGTCGCTGGCCGTGATTCAAGGCTTGCAGGTCGACCTGAACCGGGCCGCAGAATATCTCGCTAAGAGTGCGGGCAAGTTTTTTTACTTCGTCACCCGGGAGACCGTGGATCGCGAGGCCCGGCTGCATGCCCGCATGCCGTTCTACAACGGCGAGGATCCGGCAACTGGCTCCGCCGCGGGCTGTTCCGCAGCCTGGATGGTAGCGCAGGGCGTGGCGAGACCCGACGAGCGCGTCCTCATCGAACAGGGCGTGGAGATGAAGCGGCCCAGCCGGATTTTTGTCCGCGCGGCGCGCAGCGATAACCGCGTAGTTAACGTGCGCGTCGGCGGGCACTCGGTTGAAATCATGCGCGGCGAAGTCTACCTCTAACGTGCTACCTGCAAGCGGCGCAAAATCGCGCCTTTTTCAACGTCGAAAAAAGTCAATAGCCAAAACCTGCCATTTGCTTCGACGCTACTTTACAGCGCGTCTCCCTTACCGTTAGCATCACTTCGCTCTTCATTCTTCACGAACAGAGAAAAGTTCCGTTGACTTCCGGTCACAACCGGCCAGCGGATACAGGCGGTGGATGAAACCCAAGCGCACGATCCTTTGTGTTGACGACAACGAACAGTCCCTCTCTTATCGAAAAATCATGCTCGAGACCCGCGGCTACCGCGTCGCCAGTTACTCCCGCGGCGAAGAGGCCCTGGAACGTTTCAAGCTGGGCGGCATCGATCTGGTGGTCACCGACATGGCCATGCCCGGCCTGGACGGCCCGCAGTTGATCGCGGCCATCAAGAATCTCTCGCCCCACACTCCGGCCATCCTGATTTCAAGCAAGGTCCGCATCTACGATCACGAATCGCAAGCCGACGTATTCCTCGCCCGGGGGATGTACGCACCCGCCGACTTGCTGGAACGAATCCGTCTGCTTCTGGTCCGCAAGCGCGGCCCCAAGCGAATGCAGCAACGCCCGCCGCACTTCTCGCAGGGCCAGGGTGCCGCCTGAAGGCACGACTCTCCGCCTGGTTTCTCCGCGCTCCGCTGCCGTTCTCCCGCGACCTCCGCGATTGAGGCTTTAGGAGCCGCCGATACTCCCTCGCCCATCGTGTAAGATCGATGCTGGCATGGGCGCATTCATCGAAGCCATTGATTTACGCAAAACTTATCGCGTGGGAAAGATCGACGTTCCCGCGCTTCGCGGCATCTCCTTCGGCGTGCAAAAAGGAGAATTTGTTACCGTGGTCGGCCCCTCGGGCAGCGGGAAGTCCACTCTCTTTTACCTGCTCGGCGGACTGACTCGCGCCGATTCCGGCAAAGTAATTCTCGATGGCGACGACTTCGCCACGCTCTCCGACGCCGAGCGCACCCGCATGCGCAAACGCAAGATCGGCTTCGTATTTCAGAAGTTCAACCTGCTGCCCACGCTCGATGCGCGCTCGAACATCGCCATCGCTCAAGAAATCTCCGGCAATGGCGGCCGTGATCCCGCCTTCTTTCTGCGGATCTGCGACTTATTAGGCCTCTCTAAACGTCTGAACCATCGCCCCTCCGAACTGTCCGGGGGCGAGCAGCAGCGCGTAGCGTTGGCCCGCGCCCTTGTCAACAAGCCCGCCGTGGTCCTGGCCGACGAGCCCACCGGAAATCTCGACACCGAAAACTCAAACATCGTTCTGAAAATGTTGCGCCAGTCCAACCAGGAACTCGGTCAGACGGTGCTGATGATCACTCACAACCCGGAAGCCGCCGCCTACGGAGACCGCATCATCCACATGCGCGACGGCCACGTCGTGAAGCCCGAGGATGATCCGCAGTGGGCCGTGCTTTAAGGTTTCAAAGTTGCAGAGTTTCAAGGTTTCATAGTTATATGATGTCAATGGAAATCTTCGGAATTATGCCTTTGACGTACCCACTCGTGTAGCCGTTCCGTGCTATGATCTCGGCCTCTCCTAATTCCCCACCGGAGGCATGTCCAATGTTCAAAACCGTTTGTGCAGTAGGTTTGTTGCTGGGAATCGTCGCCTTGACCGTCAGCAGGTCGGCAGGTACTCAGAATGCGAGTCCTACTTATCCGGTGGTCGTTGCAAAGGGAAAACTGGTCAACCAGACAGCTCCTATTCCGACGACGATCTTCTTCAGGCCGAAGCAAACAGGATTGTATCGTCTCTCGGTGTACGCAACCGTTACCAAGACCACTCCTCCCACTATCCAAGACAACTGGTTTTACAATCTTTATTGGTCAGACGATGCAGGCGCAGAGCAGAACTCTGGATGGGAGCTTACTTGGGCCAGTGATGTCGGAGCGCCAAGCGCGGCCGCCATCAATTCCGGGCTTACCACGGCAAATGTGACGACGTTTGAAGCAGTTGGTGGAACCTCAGTCAGCTACTCAGTAACGGGGGCCGTTGATGGCAGCGAGTTCTCGCTGTACTACGCGGTGGAGCAACTGCAATAGCCATTTTGTTCTCGTTTTCCGGCTCTTGTTCGGCGGCTTCTACGGCGGTTTCGCCTTGAGCACATCCGTTCATTTCCTGAGACGGCACGGGGAGACAAAAAGTGTCAAAATCGCTCCGGGAAACAACCTGAAACTTTACCACCTTGAAACCTAGAAACTCTGAAACCTTGAAACTCTGCCCCCCTAAAGTTCCCCTCCCTCCCCGCCGATGAATCTATCTGTGACAACCACGAGCACTCCCGCGGGCCCGGCAAACAACGGCGGCCAGCTCTACGTAGCCCGCCAGCCGATTCTCACCAACAATGAGCAGGTGTTCGGCTACGAATTGCTGTTCCGCGACGGCGTCGAGGACTATTTCCGCCACACCGACGCCGATACCGCCTCCCGCAGCACCCTGGATACGTCAATCCTGATGGGGCTGGACGTCCTCTGCGATGGCCGCCGCGCTTTCATCAACTGCACCCGCGAAATTCTTATCAAGGACTACGTCACCCTCTTGCCTCCCGCCCAGGTAGTGGTCGAGATCCTCGAGTCCGTTCCGGTTGACGACCTCGTGAAAGAGGCCTGTATCCGTCTGAAAAAAGCCGGCTACACCATTGCCCTCGACGACTTCATCGGAGATGATCCGCGGACCGCTCTCGTGCAGTTCACTGACATCATCAAGGTGGACTTGAGAGGCACCTCGCCTGCCGAGCAAGCCGCTCTAGTCAAACGGCACGGCACCTCCAGTTGCCGCATGCTGGCTGAGAAAGTTGAGACCCGCGACGAATTCACTGCTTGCAAGAAGGCTGGCTTTTTCTATTTCCAGGGCTATTTTTTCCGCCGGCCTGAGCTTGTGCACGCCCGCGAGATTCCCAAAAACCAGGTGAACTACCTCCGGCTCCTGCAGGCTATCTCGCACGACGAGATTGACGTCAGCGAAATCGAAGACATCATCAAGGGCGAGGCCTCCCTCTGCTATCGCCTTCTGCGCTACCTTAATTCGGCCGCGTTCAGCTTTTCCTCTCAGATCCATTCCGTCCGCCATGGACTTGCAATCCTGGGCGAGCGTGAAGTCCGCCGCTGGGTCCGCCTGGTCGCTGCCTTGGGCGCCGGTCAGAATAGACCCTCAGATCTGGTACTCTCCGCCCTGGTTCGTGCCCGCTATTGCGAATTGCTCGCCCCCAGAGTTCCCCACGGCGAATCCGATCTCTTTCTCGTGGGCCTGTTTTCCCTGATGGATACAATTCTCGAAATGCCGATGGGCGTGGTCCTGGAGGGCATCAGCCTCGATCACGAAACCAGGGCTGTGCTCCTCGGCCAGAAAAGCCAGCTCGACCCTCTTTACCAGCTAATGCTTGCCCAGGAAATCGCGAACTGGCCAAAGCTGTCTGAACTTTGCGCTCAGTTGAAGCTCCCGGAAAGCCACATCACCGAGTGTCACTGGAAAGCTATGCAGTGGGCCCGCGAGATGACTACAGGCGGCTGATCCTCGCCCGCGCTGGCCCCCCGAATCCCATCTCGTGTAAAATGACCCATCGAGCGGGAGTAGCTCAGTGGTAGAGCGCGACCTTGCCAAGGTCGATGTCGCGGGTTCGACCCCCGTCTCCCGCTCCAGTTTCTCTCCTTGGCGCAGGAGCAACTCAACTCACCTGCCCTTGACACTCAGTCGTTATCGGCGTCAGTGATCGGGCGGTCAGGATCGAGGAACACTTCTTTTGTCAGCGGCGCATTAATGCTCTGGAAACTCCGCGGCGGATTATTGAAGTTGAAAAACTCACCAAGATCGTCGTTGGCGTAGTAGTCGGCGTAAGTGCCGGGAGGAATCGTCCCCACGTTGAAAATTTCTTCGATGAACTTCAGCATCGCGCCGAAATCCAAACCCATCACATTGCTAACCGTTCCGCTCGGAGTGTAGGCAGAAACCACAATCAACGGCACTCGGAAACCGTAGACGTAAGCCGATGTGCCCGCCGGAGCCTTCGAATTCACTGCCGGCGGCACCACGTGATCGTACCAGCCTCCCCAATCGTCCCACGTCACCAGGATCACGGTATTGTTCCAATAAGTTTCACCATCGGCGCATTTGGGCTGCGTGCCGATGGCATTGATGATGGAAGCAACCCACGAAGGACCGGAACCATCGGTGGCTCCGGCATGGTCGGATTGCAGGCCAAGCGGATTCACCCAGTTCACCTGCTTGAGGTTGCAGTTGCTGATGTCGGTAAGAATGTCGGCGGGGTTAACGGCATCGACGAAACCATTGGCCTTGCCTTTACTCCAGTAATTGCCCGTGCACACCCCGTTCGTATTCGTGCACAGCGCCTCCAGCGCATTGGGTGCAGTCAAAAGCGACTTTGGCCCCGAGGTGTAATAGGTCCAGGTGATCTGAGGCGTCGCGGCTGCGAACACGTCGGCCAGGGTTGAATGATTGAAGCAGGGGTACATCGAAGTCAACTCATCCTGCGTGGCCGGATTCACCAACTGCACGGTCGTACCCGTGCTCGCCGTGCAGCCGTAACCATTGGTGTAATTCTTGGCGTTCTCGGCCACGAACCAGTCCGGCTCCGTCCCCAGCCCGGGCTGCGACGTCCCGCCAAAGGTGAACTGATGCGAAGGAAAGCTCGGTCCCTGGTTGGTTTGAAACATGTAGTTGGCATAGCCGTACTGCGCGGCCATCTGGAAATAAGGGGCCACGTCGGAGTATTGCACGTAGGCATAGGTCGGAAACCTGGTTCCGGGGCAGCCGGTAACTCCCACATCGCAGGTGATCGTGACGTGATTGAATCCGTCCATGGCGCACAGGTTGCTCGGGTCGGTTTTCACCGGCGCGTCGCAGGCACTCAACCAAAGGCTGTGGGAATGACCCGGATCGTAGTCAAAGCCCGGTAGGCTGCCGCCCACCCCGACCACGGATGACAGCGGCGCGGAAACGGACTTCACCGTAATCACGTTCTTTTTCCCATTCGCGATGATGTATGCCTTCCCCGAGGTGGCGACCACCGCGCCCGGAAGGTAGAAGGGGTTGCTCGATGAATTACTCCCGAACAGGTTGTCCGGAGTTCGGTTTTCCTGATCGATCAGGATCACGTGATTGATCGGGTTAGGATAAGGAATCTGGGCGGAAGCCACGGTAGCCACCAGCCCAACCCCAAAAGCCACCAACGATATAGACGCATTTTTCACTTTAGCCCTCCCCCTACCTCGCCCCCAACAACCCATACACCGCCACGTCCGTAGTAGTCCCCACATACACCTTCCCGTTCATAATCGTCGGCACTCCAAAATGCGAAGCATTACCCAGCCGGTCCCGATTGTTCCCCGCCTGGCTCGAGTTATAAAGCTCGTTCGCCAAATTGGTCGCGTCATACGCATGAAGAATGGAAGGCTTCGCATGTTCCACCGCCCACACAATCCCATTCGCGGACCCGTTCGCCGAGACGCTCGGCACGGTCCCCGGATACCCAAACGAAATCGCCGTCACTGACGCCGGCGAAGTCGAGAGTTTAGCCTGCGAGAACGTGAACTGCTTCAGGCTCCCCAGGTACGGACCGAAGTAAACGTTCCCGTTGAAGTAGGCTGGCATCTCATACATACCGCTGCCCAGCACACTCTTGATCTGCTGATAGATCTTGTTGCTGGTCGCATTGAACTTCCCCATGTTGGTCTGGTCGACCACATAGATGTTCCCATCTTTCCCTGCTCCCACCGCCAAATTGCGCGTGACGCCGCCACCATCCACCTGCGGAGGCAACAGCAGCGCTCCCCCGGAACCGAAGTCCCGATCCTTGCTCGACTGGATCACCGTGTTAAACATCGCGAAATAATCGGCCACGGCCAATCCGCCCGTGGTCGAAACTTTCAAAAACGCATTCCCGAAGTCTCCCATCGAGGGAAATCCCTGCGCGTTCAAAGTCGTATCGAACGTCCCGTTTGCGTCGAGCAAAAATATGTTGCTCCCATCCGACGCCATCGCCGCCCCGCTCTGCCAGATCGATCCCTCACTTCCATTCGGCGTCAAATTCAGAACCGAAGTCTGCGCCAGCGTGCTCTCGCTGTATCCAATCAGCCACCCGGTATAAGGCTGAATGTCGCAATGTGAAGTCCAGCCCGTGTAGATCACCCCATTCAGCAGCAGCAACCCCACCCGTTCCGCATACTGCTTGGGATCGAAAATCAAAGTTCCATCATTGCCGCCGACGCCGTTGCCTGGATATTGCGCCTGCACCGCGACCGGCCCGCCAAACTCCTCCGCCCCGGTCGTGAGATCAAGCGCATGCAGCCGCTGGTAATAATTCCCCGAAGAATCCGCGCTCATCGCGACAAGATAGATCGTGCCATGCGGACCGCTGCCGCGATCAATCACCGGAGTCGCCGTAATCCCCAGCGTCGGACCAATCTGGTTGCAACCAAGCGTCCGGCCCGAGGGCACGATCTCCCCCGCCATCTTCGCCGAAACCTTCCACAACTGTTTGCCGGTGTCCGCATCGAACGCATACACGCTGTCATTCTCGGTGACGGTGTAGACCACATTGTGCGAGACCCCGGCAATCGTCAGCCCCGAAACATACAGCGGCTGCGCATCGATGTTGCTGTCAACCTTCATCGTAAACAGCAGCCCAAAGCCCGCGGAATTCACGTTGCTCGTAGTCAGAATCGTCTCATTCAGGTTCTGCCCCGTGCGGGAAAGGTCGTTGTGGTAGGTGAGCACATCGTTGGCCAGCGCAGGAACCGCGCCGAAAGTGACTAGAAGAAGGCAGAGGAGTGTGACGACAGGATGAGACGAAATTCGGCGCATAGAGATTTGGATCCTATTGAATCCTGAAATTCTTATTGCTCGTGAGCGTACCGCCGGGAGTTGCCACCACGACCCGGCCCGTCGTCGCGCCGCTCGGGACAACTGCGGTCATGTACGTATCGTTCACCACGGTGAAACTGGTGGCCGCGACCCCGTTGAATTTGACGCTCGTCGTTCCGGTGAGTCCCTGACCGAGAATCTGCGCGGCGCCGCCAACTTTCCCCTGATATTGAACCAACGCAACGAAAGGGGCGAGGCCCATATTCAAGCTGTACACGACTCCGAAGCCGAGCGGTCCGCCTTCAAGAGTTGTCCCGTAGAAGAGACCACTCGTATCCTGCATGAGGGCGGCTAGCGGGTCTGTGCCAGTGTTGGTGAAGACGTGTATCTGCTGATAAGCGCCAGCCGTACTAATCTGGAACAGCGTCCCGTGGCCTAATCGGCCCCCTCCGCCCCCGGTCGACCCGTAAAGATTGCCGTCGCTCCCCTGAACCAACCCTCCGAACGGAAAGGCGCCATCATTATTCAAGAAACCCTGAAAGCTGTACAAAATTGAAACCACTCCGGCTGTGGTTAGCTTAAATACGGTTCCGTAGTTGTAAACGTAGGCGCCGCCCTGGTACGTGGTCCCGTAGAAGTTACCGTCGGTCGCTTGAATCAGAGGCGCAATAGGGCTTGAGCCTCCAGGCTGACAGGGAAAGCTGTAGTCCCAGAGCAGCGTGCCATTGGTGGACAGCTTAAAGAGGGCGCCGCAACCCGCAGAGCCGCCCTGGTACGCCGTCCCGTACAAGTTGCCGTCTGTGCCTCGGAGCAGCGACGCAACCACATTGGAGCCCTCGGCTTGATTGTTGAACTGGTAGATCGTCGCGAAAGTTCCGGACGCGAGTGTGTATTTGTAAATCGTCGATACCGTGGTTGCGTTTCCGTAGGTCGTGCCGTAAAGGTTCCCATCGAGTCCGTCAATGGGAGCCGAGCCCGGGACCGCGCCCTCTGTCCCGCCCGCAAACTCGTGCAGGACGGTATATGCACCGGTGGCCGATATCCTGAACAGCACCCCAAGACCTGCGTTCCCGCCTAGGCCTGTGGTTCCGTAAAACGTCCCATCGCTTGCAAGCGTGACGCCCGCGTTAGGTTCGGAGCCGTCTGTCAAATCATAGGAGTGTATCTGCTGGAACGCTCCGCTGGGGGAGAGTTTGAAGATCGTTCCATAGTTAGTGCCGCCCAATCCGCCAGTCGTGCCGTAAAGTCTACCGTCACGCCCCTGCGCGGGCGTCACGTAGAACGGAAAACCAGAATTGTCCCCGGTGAAATTATGGACGTTAACAACCGTTTGTGAGCAGATTGGCTTTTCCGAGACCAGCAGCAGGCCGACCGAAACAACTATCACCACGAACAATCGGGAAGGCCGCATGACCATCTCCTTGCCGCTCGCAGCTCTGGGGGTGAGCCGTCGTGTTGCCGAACCGCATTCGCAGCCAAGCCTAGGCCGTTCGCGAGAACCGGACAACGTGCAGGATTTTGCAACCTGCCAAAGCCGCGAATCTTTGCTGCAAAGATGCCTCTCCGAGTCGAGAAACGAGCCTCGGTGGCTCAGATTATCCCAGCTTTCCCCCACCCGCAAGATGAACGATTTTGCGCTACCGCCCCGATTCAAGCCCCCAACAAGCCTTTTGCCCCAGTTCAGTCGTTGTCAGGCGGATCCTGCGGCCGGCTCGGATCGAGAAACACTTCCTTCTCCAGCGGCGCCTGAATGCTCCTGAAACTGCGCGCCGGTTTGCTGAACTGGAAAAACTCTCCCAGATCGTCGTTCGCGTAATAGTCGGCGTAGTTGCCGGGAGGAATGTTCCCCAGGTTGAAGATTTCTTCGATGAACTTCACCATGGCGCCGAAATCCAGCCCCATCGTATTGCTCACCGTCCGCGGCGGAGTATAAGCGGAGACCACCATCAATGGCACGCGAAACCCGTAGACATAAGACGCCACGTTCGCCGGAGCTTTGGCAGGCACCGGCGGCGGCACCACGTGATCGTACCAGCCTCCCCAATCGTCCCATGTGATCAGGATGACGGTGTTGTTCCAGTACACTTCTCCATTGGAGCACTTGGGCTGCGTCCCGATCGCGTTAACGATAGACGCCACCCAGGAAGGCCCCGACCCGTCGGTGAATCCCGCATGGTCGGACTCGATGCCAGCCGGAATGACCCAGTTCACCTGCTTCAAATTGCAATTGCTGATGTCGGTCAGAACGTTGGCGGAATTGTACGGATCGATATAACCGTTGGCCGCCCCTTTCGTCCAGTACGGCCCAGTGCACGCTCCGTTAACCACAGTACAGATCGACTCAATCGCGTTGGGCGCAGTTTGCAGGGAGTGTGGTCCGAGGGTGTAGTAGGTCCACGTGATTTGAGGCTTGGCAGCGGCGAAAACGTCGGCAAGCGTCTCATGATTGAAGCACGGGAATATCGCAGTCTTCAGATCCTGCGTAGCCGGATTGACCAATTGCACCAGCGCCCCAGCGCTCGCTGCACAGCCATAGTCGCTGCTGATGCCGCTTTCGTTATTCTCTGCCACAAACCAGTCCGGCTCCGGCCCATTCCCGGGCTGCGAGGTCCCGCCGAAAATAAACTGATGCGCGGGAAAGCTCGGCCCCTGATTGGTCTGGAACATGTAGTTGGCGTAGCCGTACTCCGCCGCGATTTGGAAATACGGCACAACGTCCTTATACCGCACATACGCGTACGTGGGATAAGCAGGCCCCGGGCACCCTGTCACTCCCTTATCGCAGGTGACGCTCACATTGTTGAATCCGTCCATGGCGCACAGGTTGCTCGGGTCGGTTTTGTGCGGAGCATCGCACGCCGTTACCCACAAGCTGTGAGAGTGGTTCGGATCGTAATCATCGGCGTCGATGCTGCCGCCACTGCCCACCACCGACGACAGCGGCAGAGCCACCGACTGCACCGTGAACACGGTTTTCTTCCCATTCACGAAGCTCCACGCCAGACCCGACGTCGCAACATTCAGCCCCGGCAGGTAATACTTGTTGCGGGGCGAATTGCTGCCAAATAGGTTGTCGATCGTCCGGTTTTCCTGGTCAATCACAATCACGTGATTGATTGGGTTGGGATAAGGAATCTGCGCGCCCGCCTGAGCTCCCGAGCACAGCAATAACGCCGCGGAGAGACCGCCTACCTTGACGCAGACAGAATACTTTCGTCGCATGACGATCCCTGTCACCATTTCGGAATCAGAATCGGAGTCCGGCTCGGAATCGTTTCCCCCTCGGCCTGAATACCGCAGGAAACGCCTCGGCGGCTCAGGTTACTCCAGCTTTTCCACCCACCGCAAGATGAAGGATTTTGCATAGGGGGACTTGTGGGACCAATGCTGGCGCGGGATCTAAGCGGAGTTAGAGACGCTCATGTGGAGACAGCCGCTCTCGCTGCCCTGAGCAGAATCGAAGGGGCTGTCCAGTCGTAGGAAGCTCGACAGCCCCTTCGGTGAAAGCCGCAAGCCCGTAGCATCTCCGCTCCGGGAGTTGGACTTTTCCGCCCCAAAACGCTAACTTAATTCCTAGGGGCGCGGTACCCAAGTGGTAAGGGAGAGGTCTGCAAAACCTTTATGCGTCGGTTCGATTCCGACCCGCGCCTCCAATTTCCTCAACTCCCACCTCGCTCCTCAATCCCGCCCGGCTCCCTAAAGCATCGTCATTCCGACTCCCTGGAGCATTGTTATTCCGAGCAAAGCGAGGAATCTTGGTGTCAGGCTCCGCCACCACCAACTCCTCCCCCACCTCCGGCCACTCCGGATCCACACAAGCCTGAATCGTCAACCCACTCTCCCGCAACAAGTGCCAAGCCTCCCGATACCTCCCATACTTCTGCCGCATCCCGTCCGGCGTAATGTGGATCGACGTATTCGTCCTCCCCATCGCTTCAAACGGGATGATGTACCACTCATCCACCGGAATCAGCAGAATCGCAAAAAAGTCCAACACGCCCGGCTCGTACTTCTTCCGCTTTGGCCCCAACACATTCAAGCTGTACTCCCCATGCCGCCGCTTGTAGATCGTCGACTTCACCTGCACCCGCAACACCTGCGCCTGGTGCCCCACCTGCGGATTCTCCACCCCCACGTCATATCTCCCCACCCAGCTAAACGGACGCGACACTTTCAACGCCCGCCCCGCCGCCTGCATCATGAAATACAGCTCCGCCCATTCCCCTCGCTCCTTGCACCCCGGCAACCTCCCACCCGCCATCCGGTCCTTCTTCCTCCACATATCTCTCCACATTCACCCACTCCTCTCGTCTCTCATGCCAAAGATAGATTTGTCATCCAGAGGCGACATGTTTTCGTCGCCGAAGGATCCCTACCGCCACCACGGACCACTGTCCACCGACCACTTTCCCGCAAACTTCCGCCACTCTTTCAATACTAACCACCCCCCACAAGGACATCCGTCACACAGGCCCTGTGGAAAACTCGAGGGCCCTACGGTTTTCATGCAACCCCATACAACTTCAGCCCCAACACTCTCCCATAGCGCTCAAAGTCGCGGTCAGTAGTAAAGATGTGCCACCCCCGGCGCTGCGCCACCGCACAAATCAGGAAATCCACCGCCGACCCCGCAACCCCCCGCCCCCGGCACAGGTTGTGCATCCCCGCCGCCTCCTCATAATCCAAAATCTCGATCCCCGGCTCCTCAAACGCTCTCAAGTAATTCCGCAACTTGTGAAACCGCTCCTCCTCGCGGATACCCGAGAGCAGTTCCTGTCGGATCGCTCCCATCATCGATACCCGCCCCTCCCGGATCAGCTCCGCCAGCGCCCGCGTCAGCACCCGCTCACGGGCATTCAAGTCAGCACCCTTGCGCCGCAGCGCCAGCGACCACACCGGAGTGTCCACCAGAACGGTCATATTGTCATTCCGAGCAAGCGTTCGAGAGTGACAGCATTGTCATCCCGAGCAAGCGCTTTTTGCGCAGCGAGGGACCTGGGCGAGCCGCGCGAATCGCCCGCGTTCTTTGCGGGCGAATAAATCGCGCGTTTGGCTCGCTTCCCCATCGCCTTAAGCCGGAAGTTCACGACCGCGTCTTCCGCCGCCCGCGCCGTTCCGCCTTATAGTCGTATCCCGGATCAAACTCGAAACCACCAAACGCCTCCAGGATGCGAACCTGCTTCCGCCGCCGCACATACTCCCCCAGCGCCGCCGTCACCGCCTCTTTCTTGGTCTTGTGCTTCCCCGCCCGCCGCGCCTCCTCAATCAACGCATCATCCAAAGCCAGGTTAGTCGCCATGTGTAAAGTCTTACACATAGTAATGTGTAAATCAAGCCATCGCGTGTGCCTCCTCGAACCTTTGTCATTCCGAACCGTGCTGAAAGCCCGGTGAGAGCCTGCCCTGAGCTTGTCGAAGGGAACCTGCTGTCTCTGGGCGACACCTACGCCGTCAACTCATCCGACGCGTTGCTCGCCCGAACGCACAGTTCTTTGAACACTCGAGCGTTGAATGCATCCTTAGCGCCGGCTTTTTTCAGGACGCTGCGAAAGTGCACCCGCAGCAGCCGGTAAATCTGCGACATCTCAGTCACAGTTGGCTGGCGCCTTCTTCCCACAAAGGCGTTGCCCAGTTCGCGGAAAACTCCCGCGACAGTCCCGCCATGAATGCCCTCGTCATTCGAGCGCAGCGGCGGCTTGGGGCTCTTGGGATTCAACAAATCGCTCCCCCCAACGACAACAATCGAAAAGGCCACAGCACAAGCCATGGCCCTCACAGCGAAAGTATATTGCTTCCGACCGCCCATCCGCCTAGATATTTTGCCACCTGCCCTCCGCCTGTGAAGAAGCTCAGAGAGCCAGTCGCCGTCACTTGTCGAGAGGGGCGGCACCGCGTTGCCCTGGCGGACCTGCGGATTCCTGTTGGCCCGATCTAACTAATCCCGCATCAACGCACTGCTCGCTGGCTCTTAGTGCTTCGCTCTTTCTCCATTCTGGCCACTCTCTGACCTTTTGGCTAGCCTGGTTAAGTATCTCTTGAAGTCGTTGGCTCATTTGAGGTTCCTCCCGTTAATCCCTTTGCGATCATCACATTATTGAGGATAGCTGCCTGCTCTTCCTCATTGTCTAGGTAGACTCGAGGAATACCGTGATAGCGAAGACTTGCCACGGTAGGATCGAATATACCGATATGACCCTCGTCGGTCTTCCTCTTTCCCATGGAAAACAACTTCACGTACTGTCGAGGAGAGACTCCTACGAACGGCTCGAATGTCACTTTGTCATTAGACCCTCCTTCGATGGCAATTGAATCGGGGTACAGGTCAGCCGCCAAACTTTTTGCATAGGGCTCGATATAGACAACCCTTCGTATTCCCGCTGCGACGATGTGGCGAGCACAGAGATGGCACGGGAACGTCGTCACGTACATTGTGCAGTTCCGGACAGAAACACCTCGCCGGGCAGCATCGATCAGCGCAGCCATCTCCGCATGGACCGCGCGGCCGAACTCAATTAAGTTTCTGATCTGGGCTGCTGGCGGCAGTGCTGGGTCCTTCTTGCGAAGCGCCATATCCACCAATGCGTTTATCTCAAGCTCAGATTTCTCGCTGGTAAGCCATGAGGCATTCTTCAAGTGTCTTAGGGTGTCGGTAACCAAGTTACGAATATGCCTCTGGTTTGATTCAACATAAAGCTCGCTGGAGGACTCGGCGACGCTGAACTCGCGACCGTCGGGGACGTCACCGCACCAATAAAGGCCGCCGCCCGCCTTGGGCACCTCGTTAGCGCCAACAGATATGATGTCACCCTCCTCCGTTGCGATAGCGGCGCCCACCTGCCTGCCAGGCTCAGCGGAGCGCAATGCAGATGCTTGAGCGTGAAACATTGCGTATTCTTGCCTGGTGGGCGTATGGAAAGTGTTTCCGAACAATAGCTCAATCAGCCGGTTGACCGACCGTCTTAATGAATTAGGATCTGTCGTGTCCACGAAGACGTCGGCCCGATGAAAGATGCCTCTAACGTTTTGACCGTGCGGCAGACCGAGTTCCTCTTGGTCGCGAAGAATCAGCGCCTCCGCTTTATCAAAGTGACGGTCGGCGGGAAACTCCGATCTTGATTCCGCTATTCTCTTGGCTAAATAGTCCCGCCTTGCTTCGTGAGGCGAATACGCAGCTACCAAGTGGAATGCTTCGCCGTAAACTTCGCGAAGCGTCTGCAGTTCCCTCGGATTCTTTAGAGACCGAAGAATATAAGCCCGTCTAGGTATAACGTTGCCCACGACTAACCCACGTTCGTCTCCATCCTTCCTTTCTTCCATGATCTCCGTTACTGCGAGAAGGGCCAAAGCGTCGTCCCTCCCGGTGACCTTCCTAAAATCATCGCCAGCCGTCATGTGCTCTTCTGTATACACATCGACTGGAGTGGTTCTTAGGTCTTTGTACTTTCCAATTTTGCGGAGCAATTTAGCCAGCCGAATGCTCGTCTCGCCGTCCTTTGTCCGCTTCGTTGAATACCGCACAGCCACCAGCGACTCCGTGAGAAGCCGAACTACGAACTCCAGGTCGGTTCCGACAGCGCCAACCATCCCAATGAACAATTCGGGGCCGCTTCCTGAAGTCGTAGACATAGTGGTCGTGCTCATTATCATGCTACCACAGGTGGCGAACAAAAGGCGAATAAATTCGCCGATCTATTCAGGCCTGGGCCCAATATGGAACACCTAAGCCCGGAAGTCTAGTTTGAATCTTGAGACGGCCTTGCGGGCCGATTGGCTGGAACGATATACTCCGGGGCGGTCGAGGGTGACCGCCCCGAAAAAGCAAACTGATGCTAACCTAGCTGCACCCGCTCGTGCTCCCGCAACTCCCGCACCGATAGCACGAACCATTCCGCGTCATGATGCTGCCGCAGAAGCTGCAGGTGGGAGCGTCGCCCAGGTCGATGATGCCGGCCAGCTGGTCGGCCGCGTGCACGGAACCCGTCGTTGGTCGTTGGTCGTTAGTCGTTGGCCGAGGACCCATCGATCCATTCATCTCTCCGCCCTCTGGCGGCTGAGAGCTGATAGCTGACAGCTTCGGCCTCAGATTCTCGAATAGAAACTGCTGCTGGCCGGTCAGAAACCGCAACTGGAGCCAGCGGAAGATGTAGTCCATGATCGACTTGGCGAAGCCGATGTCGGGATTGCTGGTCCAGCCGCTGGGCTCGAAGCGCGTGTGCGCGAATTTTTCGCAGAGCAGCTTTAGCGGCACGCCATGTTGCAGCGCGATGGACGTGGCCAGCGCAAAGCTATCCATGAGCCCCGAGACCGTCGATCCTTCCTTGGCCATGGTGATGAAAAGTTCGCCCGGCTCGCCATCGGGATAGAGCCCGACGGTGATGTAGCCCTCGTGGCCTCCAATATTGAACTTGTGCGTAATCGAAGCCCGCTCCTCCTGCAACTTGTGCCGCACCGCCCGCGGAGGCGCGTTAAGGTTGTCGTCCTCGTGTGCCGCGGCCGCCCCCGGCCGCGGATCATCTTTCGAAGAGTTGGCAGTCTTAGTCCCAGCCGCCGAAAGCGGCTGCGACTTCTTGCACCCATCCCGATAAACCGCGACAGCCTTCAGGCCGAGCTTCCAGGCCTGAAGGTAAGCCTCCATGATGTCTTCCACAGAAGCGTTCTCGGGAAGATTCACGGTCTTCGATATAGCCCCGGAGATAAAAGGTTGCGCAGCCGCCATCATCCGCAAATGCCCCATGTAAGCAATCGACCGAGTCCCCTTAGCCGGCTTGAACGAACAATCAAACACCGCAAGGTGCTCGTCCTTGATATGCGGAGCGCCCTCAATGGTCCCGGTAGCATCGATGTAACTAACAATCGCATTCGTCTGATCGTGGTCGTACCCCAGCTTGAACAAAGCCGTAGGCACAGTCTGATTCACGATCTTGATCATCCCCCCGCCAACAAGCTTCTTAAATTTCACCAACGCAAGGTCCGGTTCAACGCCAGTTGTCGAACAGTCCATCATGAAGCCTATGGTCCCCGTCGGGGCTAGGACTGTTACCTGGCTGTTTCTGTAGCCGTGCTTTTCGCCGTGGGCTAGGGCTTCGTCCCAGCATTGTTTGCTGGATTCGTAGAGTGCTGATGGGACATTGTTTTTGTTTATGTTGTTTACGCTGGCGCGGTGCATGCGGATTACGTCTAAGAATGGTTCGCGATTGATGTACCAGCCGGGGCAGGCTCCGCCGGGCATGGTATCGGCGGAGGTGATACCTAGGCGAGTTGCTACTGTTTCGGTGGCTGGCGTAAGTGATGGGCATTGTTCGGCGATCTTGCTGGATTGCAGGTAGGCTTCGCCGCACATGATGGCGGTGACGCAGGCGGCGTAGTCGCGGCCGGCGTCGGAGTCGTAGGGGAGGCCTGCGGCCATTAGCAATGCTCCTAGGTTTGCGTAGCCCAGGCCTAGCGGGCGGTAGTCGTGCGAGTTGCGCATGATCATTTCGGTGGGATAGCCCGCGTTGTCGACTAGAATTTCCTGCGCGGTGATTAACACATCTACTGCGTGGCGGTAGGCTTCTACGTCGAAGGTTCCGTTGGGGGCGAACTTCAGCAGGTTCAGGCTGGCTAGGTTGCAGGCTGAATCGTCGAGGAACATGTATTCGCTGCACGGGTTGCTGGCGTTGATTCTGGCTGTGTTCTTCGAAGTGTGCCAGCGGTTGGTGGTGGTGTCGTATTGCATGCCGGGATCGCCGCAGTGCCAGGTGGCTTCGGCAATCTTGCGCATTAATTCTTTCGCTTTGTAGGTCTTCATGACGCTGCCGTCCTGGACCTTCTTGGTGGAGAAATCGGTGTCGCGTACTACGGCGTACATGAAGTCGTCGGTTACGCGAACGGAGTTATTGGCGTTCTGGAAGAAGATGGAGGAGTAGGCGTCGGAATCGGGATGCGAGCCGTCGTAGCCTTGCGCGACCAGAGCGTGGGCTTTGGCTTCTTCTTTCTGTTTGCACTCGATGAACTCGACGATGTCGGGATGGTCTACATTCAGGATGACCATCTTGGCGGCGCGGCGAGTCTTGCCTCCGGACTTGATTACGCCGGCGAAGGCGTCGAAACCTTTCATGAAGCTAAGCGGGCCGCTGGCCGTGCCACCGCCGCTTAGTCCTTCGGTGGAGGAGCGTAGCGGGGAGAGATTGGTGCCGGTGCCGCTTCCCCATTTGAAGAGCATGCCTTCGGTCTTCGCGAGAGTGAGGATGGAATCGAGCGAGTCTTTTACTGAGTTAATAAAACACGCCGAGCATTGCGGCTTGCTGTAGCCGGTGATGCCGAACTCGACTTGCTGGGTTTGAGGATTCCAGTGCCAGTTGCGGGCGTCGGAATTGGGCTCGATGCGGTCGCAGCCTACGTTGAACCAGACGGGCGAATTGAAGGCGGCGTACTGGCGGACGAGAATGTGGACGAGTTCGTCGTGGAACGTGGCGCCGTCTTCAGGAGTTTTGAAGTAGCCCTGGGCAAGTCCCCAGTTGCGGATGGTCTCGGCAACGCGGGTGACGAGCTGGCGCACTCCGGTCTCGCGCTCGGGAGTGCCGACCTTGCCGTGTAGATATTTGCTGGCCACGATGTTGGTGGCGGTCATGGACCAGTCTTTGGGAACTTCGACGTCTTTTTGTTCGAAGATCACGCCGCCGTGGGAGTCGGTGATCTGGGCGAGGCGGAGTTCCCATTCGAGTTCGTCGTAGGGGGAGACGCCGGGCTTGGTGAAGAAGCGGCGGAAGGACAGGCCGGGGGCGGTCTTCTTATTAATAGGGGTTATGGCGGGGCTGGCCGCAGCGGCTTCGGTGGTAGTTTTGAGCTCGGGCATTGGTCTCTCCATTAATTATTAGATTCTAATCAACATAGCCCGATTCGACGTCCCAGAGCGGCGGTGGCGGGGTTTCGGGCGTTCCCGAATGGGAAACGTTCGGGGGTGCAGCGTGTCTTGTAAAGAGCGCATTTTTTTCGCCCCGTTGGGGCTGACATTCCTAATTCTTGGCTACCCACCGGGCTAGAAGCCGGAGGGGAGAGGGTGAGGACAGTGAAGGTTCTTGGCGGCTCCGGAATCGATGTGCGGGGGTGCGGCCGGAAAACCGGATTCTGGGGCTAGACTAGCTGCCGTGGGTGATATTTGAGCGGTGTCGGCGTTGGCGGACAAGAGTGTCCGACCCACACGGGCAGTGGCACTTTCAAGCGCGGGCGAGTCGCCCGCCCCCAGACAGTCCGAGGTAGGAGCCAGCTCCAGCGACGACTGAAAGTCAGCGGGCAGGCCGGTAGCTTTCTCGGCGGAGGTGAGCATCCATTGGTTGAGGGCGGTGCAGATGTTGCGGCGCTGGGCCTGGTCTTCGATGACGACGAAGCGGAGGAAGCAGCGTCCTGAAGAGAGACGCGCGCGCATAGGATTGATGCGGGTGAACATGCGGTCGAGGGTGAAGGCCATGTCGTCGTCTTCAGAGAACTGGAGGACGGCGAGCATGCGGCGGAGGGGCACCTCGGCGACTAAACCCGCAGACGCCTGGACTGCGCTTACGGCACCTTTCGGCGCGCTTCGCTTGCTCAGGGCGGGCTCAGAACGGAAGTCGTGCCCTTCCCGATCTGTGCTCCCCGCGAGAGTTGTGGCGCTGGACGCAACTGCCGAGCTTTGCTCGGCTGGAGAGCCGGGGGCGGCTGTCCCCACTTTGTCATTGCAAGATCCCAAAGTATTGCCGGGTCCCAGATCCATGACGTCTTCGGCGAGGGCGAAGATGCCGGGCTTGCTGGGGACGACCAAGAGACTGTGAGGGGAATCGCAACGGAACCAGCGCGACCACTGAAGGCGGCGCGGGTCGACGGGGCGATCAAAACCGTGCCGCGCCAAGGAATCGGCGACAAGTCGAGTTATAGCTTCCACTTAGGGCTCCTCAGTTCAGTTGCATTGGCACAAAGCCGTCTACGACAAGGTGCTCTTTCGCCCCTTCGGGGCTAGTCATTGGACTTCGCTACCCACGGCTCTCACCATGGGCTGTATTCTTACGCCGCTTCGCGGCCTAAGGCCGATTTGAGTCGTCCGCCCGGGGGAGGGTCGGGGAACGGCCACCGCACTTAATCCAATACTTTCTTCGGTTTACGGGAGGATGCCGGGTCACCTCTGGCCGAGCGCCCTCCCGTCGGTTTTGGTTGAACTACTCTCTTGCATGAAGGCCGACCCGTTCCCGCGGGGCGCGCCCTCAAAAGGTACTATGGGATTGCAAAGTTACTCCCGCTTATTGTGCCTGTCAAGAGATAAACACCATAGGTTGTATCCTCAACAATGACGGGCTTGGTGCGGGGGTGGAGGATTTGTTTTCCACAAGTGGAATTCATGGTGCATTCACAAAAGAGCAGTGGCCAGTTGTCAGTGGCCAGTAAAATCCCTCGGGCCGCAGGGGCCTGCGATGGGTTACAGGGAGCGAAGGCCGGGGGTGGGGCTGCGGCGGTCGCGGTAGGGTTGTGGAGATTTGCGGGCCAGGTGGGGAGGCAACAAAAGAGCCGGGGTAACGCGCTGTGGCATGATCGGTGGCTGCGGCAAGGTCTCGCGCTGCAGCGAATTTTCCTTCAGCAACAGAGTTTCGTAGTGCCGTGGAGTGCCGGGCTGTTGCGGAGTACTGACCTGTTCTGGAGTCTCGATCGCCGATAAGGGGACATAGATATCTTCGAAGATCTGACGAGGGGCAATGCGGAGAACGCCGTCGGTCGATTCGACCAGATAGTCGCCCTTGCGTCCGGAGTGTTGACGGCCGAGAACGTCGGTGAAGGCGAGGCTGGTGGTGAGTTGTTTGGCTTTGACCAGAAAGCGGGTGCGATAGGTGATCCATGGGATTGTTGCTTTCATGAGTGCCTTAAGTCAGTTCTCGGTTCTCAGTACTCAGTTCTCAGTTTTCGATGGGGAACGGAAATGCTTGCCGATTCCCGTTGGATCCAGACGATTCGCGTCTCGCCCGGGTTCAGTTCAATTGTTATTGAGAGGGCGAGAGTGAATGTAGGCGCGAAAGGTCGCGCGGTCAATTCAGTATTTTTGGTGCAGTTGAGGAAAATGATTGCCACGGATTTTCACGTATCACCGCGGATTATCAACCTTGTCGAAGATGTGACGCTAAGCCGCACGGAGGGCATGGGTTCTGCTGGCCAGAGCGCGTCAGGGGAGGAATTCCGGAGAGTGCGACGGCGGATTGTGCACAGGGGGTGCACAGGAAATGCAGAAAGGCAGTGGTCAGTGGTCAGTGATCAGTGGCCAGTTTGGGTTGAGCCGTTTCGCGGAACCATGCGAGGACGCGGTGTTCGAATTCTTGTTGCGCTGTGCTGATGGCTCCGCAGTGATCGGAGTCTGGGACTTCCCACAACACTGCGTTGCGATTGCGGGATTGGATGCGGTGCGCGTGGCGGAGAGGAATGTTGCCATCGATCTGACCGTGAATCAAAAGGATTGGGACTCGCGTGGCCGCGACGGAATCTTCGGGCGAGACTTGTTGCATGTCGAGACGATACTTCGACCGAACGTAGAGGAGAGCGAATTCGACAACGGGACGGAGAAGAGTGCGCCCGAACCAGGGGCCGAGGCGAAAAGGTTGGCCCATGCGATCGTAAGCGATCTGGCGGAAGCTGGAGAAAGCAGATTCGGCGGCGACGGCGCAGAAGTTCGGCTCAACCGCGAGGGATTGCAGGAGCTCGGCCGCGCCCATGGATTCTCCGAGTCCGTAGACGCAGTGTGGGTGAGCTTGCGTGACGAGGAAGTGAAATCATTGGTGAATGTCGTTGCGTTCCAGAAGGCCGTAGGCGGCGAGCTCACCTCCACTTGTGCCGTGGGCGCGCGCATCGGGGAGCAGGACCGTGAATCCGTGAGCGAGGAGGAGCTGGGCGTATCCAGTCATGCCGATGCGCTTGTCGCCGAGACCGTGGAGCAGCATTACGGCATCGCCGTTGCTGCGATGAGGATGGATGGTCCAGGCACGGAGCGTGGTGGCGTCCGGAGTGGTGATGGAAACATCTTCGAGATCGGACTCGAGGTGGCGAGCAATCCCTCGCATTATGGTTTCGTCTTCTTGAGTCAGAGATCGGCGGGCAGGATGCACAGTGCCGTCGGCGACATAGATGCCGGCTACGGCGCAGAACGACAAGTAGAGTGCGAGGAAGAGCAGGAGGCGGCGAGATCTTCTCGTGAGGCGCATTGGAGCCTGTAGGTTAGTACGGGGAAATGGGGAGCGGGGTTCCGCGGGGAAAGGGATGCGACTGCGAGGAACAAGGAGCGCGAACTCAGGGCTCAAGAGTCCGTCGTGCGTGACTGCGACAGAATCTTCTGAGGCTCCGCCTCGCTTCGCTAAGCGGGACAGCCGAGGCGGCTGTCGCTACCTGGCATCGCGGCGACGGCTCATGCCTCCACCGCCTCCTGCCCGCCCAGGGGCAGGAAGTATTGCGTTCCTTTGATCGGCTCCGTGACTTTACGCAGGAGTTCCTGCAAATCTTCGTTGCGGTCAACGAAATCAATGTCGGAGGTGTTGACGATCAGCAGGTCCGACGACGTGTAGTGAAAAAAGAAGTGCTCATAGGCCTTGACCACTTCTTCCAGATACTCGTCGCTGACGGCGCGCTCGCCCGGAGCATTCTTTTTTTTCAGACGCTTCTTCAGCACCTCAGGCGTGGCTTGCAGGTAGATGACAAGATCAGGAGTTGGCAGCTTCTCACGGAAGTGATTGTAGTAGCGGTTGTAGGTATCGAGCTCCTGGTCGGTGAGGTTGAGGCAGGCAAAGAGTTTGTCTTTTTCGATGATGTAGTCCGCGACCACCGTCTTCTGCGACTGAGGACCGAGGTCGAGCGCCTGCAACTGTTCGAACCGCCCCACCAGAAAAGCGAACTGCGCCTGAAACGCGGCGCCCCGCTCGCCCTCGTAAAACGCTCCGAGAAAAGGATTGGAGTCAGGCTCCATCACGCGTTGCGCGTTCAGGCGCTCCGCCAAAATGCGGGCCAGCGTGCTCTTGCCCACTCGGATGGGACCTTCCACAGCAATGTAGCGGGGGAGTTCGAAGAGATTAGCCATGGGTTCGCTATGAATCGGAAGTTGCAGGATAGCTCGGATGGAGCCGAGTGGCAATTGAGGGAAGAGTTAACAGTGGAATTGAGAAAATTGAGCAATTGAGCGATCTGTAAATTGGGCAATTGTGAGGCTGGGAGAGCGGAGAAGCTCAACCGCCAAATCTCCTGATCGCTAAATCACTCAATCAAATACAATCCCCTGCATGCTGGGACTGACAGTGACTGCCGTGTCCGCCGCAGCCGCTGTAGCTGCGGGTTATCAGTCCATGGCGCCGACGGGGCAGTGGTACGGGCGAACGTTCACGGGACTGGCGCACAGCTCGCGGCAGATTGCGTTGACCTACGACGACGGCCCCAATGAGCCACACACGCAGCGATTGCTGGAAGTCCTTGGCAGGCATGGAGTGCATGCGACTTTTTTTCTGATCGGACGCTATGTGCGGCAGCGTCCCGAGATCGCGCGCGAGATTGTGCGGGCCGGCCACGTTGTTGGCAACCATACCTTCACGCATCCCCTGCTGATTTTTAAGAGTGAAACAGAAATCAGGCGGCAAGTCTCCGAATGCCACGCGGCGCTGCGAGAGGCGATCGGCGAACCGTCCAATCTCTTTCGTCCTCCCTTTGGGGGACGCCGCCCCGCCGTGCTCCGCGTGGCGCGCGAACTTGGCCTGGAGTCGGTCATGTGGAACGTGACCGGCTACGACTGGAACGCGCCGCCTGCCGAGGTGATTGAGCGCAAGGTTGCAAAACAGATTCGCGGCGGCGATGTGGTGTTGCTGCATGACGGAGGGCACAAGCAGATGGGAGTGGACCGTTCGCAGACTGTGATTGCCACGGATCGGTTGATCGCGCGCTACAAAGCGGAAGGATATGAATTTGTAACACTTCCAAGAATGATGCAGAAGGCTCGTGTGGGGCCGGGTCTGTGACCCGGGTCAGAGACCCGGTCCCACACTTGCGAATGCCAGCTTCGCCGCCGCGATCGTCTGCTGAACATCCTGCTCCGAATGTGTCGCGCTCAGGAAAGCCGCCTCGTACTGCGACGGTGGCAGATACACTCCGCTGTCGAGCATACTGCGAAAGAACTTGCCAAATGCTTCGGTGTTCGACTTCGAAGCCGAATCCCAATCCGTCACCGGTCCCTCGGTAAAGAACCAGGTAAACATGGAGCCGACACGGTTGCAGCAAAGCGGCACGCCAGCGTCTTTGGCGGCTGCGGCCACACCTTCGACCAAGTCTGCAGTCAACTTGTCGATGCGAGAATAAATCTCCTGCTTGTGATCGCGCAGATGTTTCAGCATGGCGCATCCTGCCGCCATCGCCAACGGATTGCCGGAAAGCGTCCCGGCCTGATACATCGGCCCCAGCGGCGCCACCAGATTCATGATCTCGCTGGAGCCGCCGTATGCGCCAACCGGCAAGCCTCCGCCAATGATCTTGCCCATAGTCGTGAGGTCGGGATGAATATTGTAGAGTTCCTGGGCTCCGCCGTAAGCCACGCGAAACCCGGTCATCACTTCATCGAAAATCAGCACCGACCGCTCGCGCTCGGTGATTAAGCGCAAGGCCACCAGATAGTCGTCCGCGGCGGGAACACATCCCATGTTTCCCACGATCGGCTCCACGATCACGCAGGCAATCTGATGCTTGAATTTTTGGAAGGCGTGCTCCACCGCGTTCACGTTATTGAAAGGCAACGCCAGCGTGAATTGGATGAACTCCTCGGGAACGCCTGCCGAGCCCGGGATGCCGAGAGTGGCCACGCCCGAACCTGCCTTCACCAGCAGAGAATCGGAGTGGCCGTGGTAACAGCCTTCAAATTTTACAATGTACTTGCGCTTGGTATAAGCCCGCGCCAGGCGAATTGCCGACATGGTGGCTTCGGTCCCGGAGCTCACGAAGCGAACTTTCTGCATGGGCGGAAACGCCGCCAGCACCAGTTCTGCGAGATCGGCCTCGGAAGGAGTTGAGGCGCCAAAGCTGGTGCCATTGCAGGCTGCGCCCACGATGGCATCGAGGACGTCGGGCGCAGCGTGGCCGAGAATCAACGGTCCCCAGGAGCCGACGTAGTCGACGAATTCGTTTTCATCGGCGTCCCAGATGTGGGAGCCTTTGCCGCGCACAATAAATGGCGGGTCGCCGCCCACCGACCCAAACGCGCGCACTGGCGAATTTACTCCGCCGGGAATCATGCCTTCAGCGCGTTGCTGCAGACGGCGCGACTGCTCGACTTTTCGGGACGTGGTGGACGGCATCGAGTGCTCCCGCGGGAGAAGGATGTCAACCATCGAGACTGACTACTATAGCAGCGCCAGCGCAAAACAAATTAATCAGATATTCACGATTTCGAAATCATTTTGCAACATCGGGCGGGTAACTTGGAGTCATTAACTTGCCCTTCTAACCGGGAGGGTTCAAGGACAGCTTCGGGGGCTCCGGGCTGTCCTTATTTTTATTTTTGCCGGGGCCGCCGGCGAGGAACCCCCAACAAAGGCTTGGCGTCGCGTCCATCCCTCACCTTGATGACATCACGGCAATCTCTGTTAGCTCATTATAGTTAACCGTAGTTAACTTGGTATGATATCGTAGGTTAACTGTCCGGTTCCGTTGCTGGAGGGATCGTAAGGAATGAAAAGTCGAGCCCCACTGATGAGCCTGAGCGCGCGCTGGCTACTGCTCGTATTCTGGGCCGTCACCACCATTGGGCCAGCTCTGGCGCAACAGCCCGACGCCCCCTCCGCGCAGCAGGGGAGTACCGGCGCCAACATAGTTGATCCGCCACCGGAGCAAAACACGGAAGCGATGTTTCCCCATTTCAAGGACACACGCTTCTGGCTGTCCGGCCAGGCGAACTTCATCTTTCAGGCTCACCCTGCATTCCACGCGCCCTACAGTGGCCCGAACAGTCTCAGCCCTCACTACGAGAAAGCCACGTCGCGTGTGATGACGCTCTACACCGGAGTGCGTTTGAACAATTCCACCGAGTTTCTGGTCGATATTGAAGAGGCTGGCGGAGCCGCGCTCAGCACGGGGCTCGGGCTGGCGGGGCCGCCGGATCTCGATATCGTGCGTAATCCCAGCCTCAGCAAAGCGCCTTATCTGGGACGAGGCATGATTCACAAAGTGTTTGCGCTAAGCATTGACAAAGTTGAAAATCAGCGCAATTTTTTGTCGCTCTTCGAAGAACTTCCGCGCCGCCGTCTCGAAGTCCGCTTCGGCAAATTCAGCATGCCGGATTTCTTCGACGTTAACTCCGTCGGCTCCGACACCCACTTCCAATTCACCAACTGGACCACTGACAACAACGGCGCCTACGATTACGCGGCCGACACGCGCGGCTACACCGTTGGGATTACCGCCGATTATGAAGACCGCAACTGGGGTTTCCGCTTCGCCGAGGCGCTGATGCCCAAGGTCGCGAACGGAATTGATCTGGTATGGAAGCCCTGGCAAGCTCACGCGGAAAACTTTGAATACGAGTTCCGTCACGGCCTGATCCCAAAAAAATCGGGCGTGGTCCGTTTGTTGGCCTTCACCAACTACGCCAACATGGGCATCTACCGCCAGGCCATCGCCAACTTTGAGGCCGGCCTCACGCCCGTTCCAGAAATCACCAACCATCCCTGGCACACCACGCGTAAATACGGATTCGGCATCAACATCGAGCAGAACCTGACCCACAACTTGACCGTCTTCACCCGCTTTGGCTGGGATGACGGCAAGACCGAGTCGTTCGCCTACACCGAAGTCGATCAAACGTTTGCGGGAGGATTGGGAGCGAAAGGCGCCTGGTGGCATCGCAAACAAGACCGGGCAGGCGTTGCGTTTGTCTCGAACGCAATCAAAAAAGATCACCAGATCTATCTCGCCGATGGCGGCCTCGGCTTCTTACTAGGCGATGGCAAACTAAACTACGGCCGCGAAAATATTCTGGAGACTTACTATACAGTCCACGTCTGGCGCGGCATCTATCTCGCGCCCGGCTTGCAGCACATCGCGGACCCCGGCTACAACCGAGACCGCGGACCTGTGCTTGTACCCGCGTTCCGCGCCCATGTGGAGTTCTAAGGCCTGGATTTCTAGCGTAATCGCTGAGAAAACTTGAGCTTAGAGCAGCTGATCGAGTACAAGCGTATCCAGTTCCTCGATTCGCCCGAAGACCGGATCATTGGTGACGAAACCCGTCGCCCGTGCGCGGAGCGCAGTGGCCGCTTGCAGAGCATCCGGCGTCCGGAGGCGATGCACGGCGCGTAGTTTCGCGGCCAGGTCGGCTGTTTCCAGGTCAGGCGCAATCCACTGCAAGTTGGGATAAGTGGAAAGCAAACCGTAGAATGCATCCACACGGTGCTCGTCGTGGTCGCGATATGACGGAACCAGGAGTTCCGTCATTGTGATCGTGGAGGTGATAGCCTCGTGGCCTGCCCGCTCTACCCACGAAAAGACAGGATCTGTGAGCGCCAGGTAGCGGGCATTCGCTTCCAGTTGGTAAATAAAGACGCTAGTGTCGAGAGCAATCCGGCGGTGACGCCGGAGAAATAACCGAAGCCGCTCTACTTCCAACTCTGGCGTTCTTTCTGAAGATGTTGGGATGGATAGGCGTTGCCCGCCAAACCCAGGATCGCCTCTCGGTGAGACTTGGGTTTTTGCAGTACGAGCACCCTCTTGCCGCGAACCACCACCAGCACTTTATCACCGGCTCTTAAGCCGAGCGCCTCCCGCGCTTCCCGCGGAATTACGATCTGGTTCTTTGAAGAAACGGTTGCCTGTGCCATGCTTTACATTCTAGCACAAAGTAAAGCACCTGCAAGAGTCTGCTATCTCTCCACGTTCACGCCCTTCCAGAACGCGACATACCCTTTGATCTGCTTCGCTGCCGACTTGGGCTCGGGATAATACCAGGCCGCGCCGGCGTTCCGTTTGCCCTTGACCTCAACGTCGTAATAGCTCGCCGTGCCCTTCCAGGGACACACCGTGTGCGCATCACTCGGCTTGAAGTATTCTTTGCGAATCGCATCCGGAGGGAAATACTGGTTGCCCTCGACCTCTACAGTCGCATTGCTTTCGGCCAGAACCGCGCCTTCCCACATTGCTTTTGCCATAATGCCCATATAGATTCCTATCAGGCTCAGCAGTTTCACAAACGTTATGGGAGCAAGAATGCCGGAGGCGATAACCAAGGCGCGATTTAACGGGCACTCCATGGTCGGAGTGCTGGAGCGTGTCATGGTGTGTTCCCCGCGAACGGCGGGCTGGAACCAGCCGGAGCGAGTCGCGCTCTGGAAAGCATTAGGCTTCCACCACGTCCCCGATTTCGATGCCGCGCAATCGCAACATGAAATTCTCTGCCGCGAGTTGCAAGCCGCAGGCGCGGAGGTTGTGGAGATGCCTGCTGCCCCCGACCTCTCTCTGGATGCGGTCTACGCCCACGACGCCTCTCTACCCACCGACTACGGTTTGATCGTCATGCGCCCGGCCAAGCCGAACCGCGTTGCCGAAAGCCCTCGCCACGTCTCGTTCGGTGAGACTTTAGAGATTCCAAGACTTGGCGCAATCGTATTCCCGGGTACCACCGAAGCCGGTGACATGGTCTGGCTCGACGCCAGGACGCTGCTCATCGGCCACGGATATCGCACAAACGCCGCAGGCATTCAGCAGATTCGCGATTTGCTCGCGCCCAAAGGCGTAGAAGTTCTCTCCGCGCCGTTGCCCTACGGTCCGGGACCGTCGGCGTGCCTGCATCTCATGTCTCTGATCAGTCTGCTCGACGAACGTACCGCGCTGGTTGATCTGCCCTGGCTCGCAGTCGAGACTGTCGAACTAGTCAAGTCCCGCGGCTTCAACTTCGTCGAAATCGATCCCTCCGAGCGCGACACGTTGGCGTGCAACGTTCTAGCGTTGGGTGACAACCGCCTGCTGGCCATCGAAGAAAATCGCAAAACGAATGCGCGACTCCGCCAAGCCGGATTCGACGTCCGCACCTTCCCCGGCAGCGAACTCTGCATCAACGGCAGCGGCGGGCCGACTTGCCTAACGCGACCGCTGCTGCGTGGTTGAGCACGAACTGTGAACTGAGCGCGGCCCGTGTGGGAGCGGGCGCTTCGCGAGCCTGCCCTGAGCGAAACCGAAGGGTTCCGCCGAGCGCAGCGAGGCGGGACCGCAACAAGCGACGAAGTCATTAGCCTCGATTGTGTGATAATGTGTACATATGAGCACGACAATGACAATCCGCTTGGAACCGGCGATCAAGAAAAGACTCAACCGACTAGCGGCGGCCACTAGTCGTAGTAAGTCGTTTCTCGCCGCCGAAGCAATCCGTGAATACATTGCTACGAACGAATGGCAGATTCAAGAGATCCGGGCTGCCGTTGCAGAAGCTGATGCGGGCAATTTCGCTAGTGACGCAGAGGTTAAGGCACTCATAGGCAAGTGGAATGGTCACTCGGATTAAGTGGCTCAAGAAGGCGTTGCAGAACTTTGACGAAGAAGTCGCTTACATTGCGAACGACGACCCCTCGGCGGCTCGATTGGTGGCCCGGCGCATCACGGAGGCTGTATCACTCTTAGCGACTCAGCCTGCCATCGGGCGTCCCGGACGGGTTTCCGGTACGCGAGAATTGTTGGTACCCAAGACCCGCTATCTGATCCCCTATCGTGTCCGCCGCGGCGTGGTTGAAATTTTGCGCGTCTTTCATGCCTCTCGCCGCCCGCCAAATCGCTAGTGAGACGTCGCGTCTCAAGAGCACATCTACTCCTGCTAAAATAATCCTGCATGCTTCTTCCCTTCGTCCGCGAACTCTTTGTGGACGTAGAAAAGTTTCCCGCCTTCGCGCGTGTAGCCTCCCACCTCAAGGAGGGCACGGGGCGTATTCGTGTCTCCGGCCTCACCCCAACCGCGAAAGCCTTGCTGCTCGTGCTGTTTCAGCGTGCCGCCGCGCGCCCTTTGATCTTCGTAGTCAACGACAACCGCGCCGTCGAAGAGTTCGTTCCCATCATTCGCGGCTTCTGTGAACTCACCGCCGCCTGCGATCCGGAGTTCGTCATCTCTCTGCCCGCGCGCGATGTGCTCCCCTTCCAGAACCTTTCACCACATCCTGAACTTCAGGAAGAGCGCGCCACTGCTCTGTGGAAGATAGCGACTGGCGCGGCTTCCATTGTGGTGACGCCGGTAGCCGCAACGGCCATCCGCCTGCGCTCCAGCGACTATTACGCCGAGCTCGCCCGCACTATCCGCCGCGGCGAATCCTTTGATCTCGAGGCCCTGCTGGCCCACCTGAACACTGTCGGCTACACCTCCACTGACGTGGTCGAAATGCCCGGCCAATATGCCGTGCGCGGCGGCATCCTTGACGTCTACTCGCCTGAGGCCGATCGCCCACTGCGCATCGAATTCTTCGGCGACGACGCCGAGTCCATTCGCAAATTCGATCCCGCCTCGCAACGGTCTTCCACCCCTGTGGACGAAGCCTTGCTCCTTCCGCTAACCGAGACTCCGGTCAGCGAGCACCTTCTCGGCGCAATTCACACCCGTCTCAGCGGTAAGCGCATCGTTGGATCCGGAAAACCGGGTTCAGAAGAGATAGTCGAAGCCGCCGTCCGTGCCGGCGGATTGAACGTTTTTCCCGGCTGGGAGTTCTACACTCCGGTGGCCGGCGCCGACAGCTCGGTTTTCGATCTCCTTCCGCGCGCCGCGGTCTTGCTAGACGAGACCGATCTGCTTAAGGAAGAATTCGAGCGCTTCTGGACCCGTGTCGTCGAAGCCCATGAGCGCAGCGGCGTCGGTAATTTAGTCCGCCCTGAAGACCTTTACTTACCCCCGCAAGATTGGTGGCAGAAGACCGTAACTCTTCCCGGCGCCGATGTCGAGCATTTGGGCATCACACGCGGCCTGGACGAAGTCGCAGTTTCATTCCTGACTCAACCCTCCCCCCGCTTTCATGGCGCAGTTCCCGCGATGCTGGAACAAGTGCAGAAGCTCAACGCCGATGGCAAACGCGTTTTATTCGCCGTGCCCAATATCGGCGAAGTCGAGCGCCTGGCCGACGTTTTCACGGAGTACAACGTCTCTTTTCGTCTGGGAAGCCGCACCCGCGGCGGCGAAAGCTACGCCGACGAGACCAGCTATTTCGCAGGCGAGGTCCTCACCACCACGCTGGCCACGGCTTACGTTCCTGATGGCGTCCTCCTGCCCGAAGCGAATCTCGCCATCTTCGGAGCCCGCGATCTGTTCGACGAATCCGAGTCGGTGGCCTCGCGCCCGCAGCGCTCAAAATCCAAAGTCTCGGCCTTCCTCTCCGACTTTCGCGATCTCCAGGTTGGCGACTACGTCGTGCATGTCGAACATGGCATCGGGCAGTATCAGGGCTTGAAGGAAATCAACCACGGCGATGGTCCCGCCGAATTCATGCTGCTCGAATTCGCCGAAGCCGCTCGCCTCTACGTTCCACTCACGCGCCTTGATCTGGTGCAGAAATATCGCTCCTCGGAAGGTGCCAAGCCGGCCTTAAGTCATCTCGGCACGCAATCGTGGGCGAAGACGAAGTCGCGCGTGCGCAAGGCCATGAAAGACATGGCGGACGAGCTTCTTAAGCTCTACGCCGAGCGCAAGACGGCCGTGGGACACGCCTTTCCACCGGGCAACGAATGGTTCCGGGAATTCGAAGACGCTTTCGAATTCAGCGAGACCGAAGACCAGGCCCAAGCCATCAAAGACGTGATTCGCGACATGGAGTCCTCCCAACCCATGGACCGCCTGCTCTGCGGCGATGTGGGTTACGGCAAGACGGAAGTCGCGATGCGCGCCGCCTTCAAGGCCATCAATGACAACAAACAAGTAGCGGTGCTCGCTCCCACCACCGTGCTCGCCTTTCAGCACTACGAGACCTTCAAGCAGCGCTTCGCACCCTTCCCGGTCACAATAGAGATGATCAGCCGCTTCCGCACTGCAAAGCAGCAAAAAGAAATCCTGCAAAAAACCGAAGCCGGCAAAATCGATGTCCTCATCGGAACCCACCGCATCCTTTCCAAAGACATTAAGTTTTCAGATCTTGGCCTGCTCATCGTCGACGAAGAACAGCGCTTCGGCGTCCGCCACAAGGAACGTATCAAGCAAATGCGCAAGCAAGTGGACGTGCTCACCATGTCAGCCACGCCTATCCCGCGCACCCTGCACATGTCGCTGGTCGGTCTCCGCGACATGAGCGTGATAGAAACTCCTCCGAAAGATCGCATGGCGATCCAAACGGTCGTCGCCAGTTGGGACGAAAAGCTGATCCAATCGGCCATCGAGCAGGAACTCGAACGCGGCGGCCAGGTTTATTTCGTCCACAACCGTGTGGACACGATCTGGGAGATCGCGGCGAAGCTTCAGGCTCTGGTCCCGCCGGCGCGCATCATCGTCGGCCACGGACAGATGTCGGAAGGCGAACTCGAAAAAGTGATGCTGAAGTTTATGCACCACGAAGCCGACATCCTGGTGTCGACCACGATCATCGAGAATGGCCTGGACATTCCGCTGTGCAACACGATTCTGATCAACCGCGCCGACCGGCTGGGACTTTCGGAGCTTTATCAACTGCGGGGACGCGTCGGACGATCGAGCCGCCGCGCCTACGCTTACCTGATGCTTCCCCCGGAGGTCGAGCTCACTCCCATCGCCCGCCGCCGTCTCGCCGCGTTGAAAGAATTTTCTGACCTGGGCGCGGGATTCAAAATCGCCGCCCTCGATCTCGAACTGCGCGGCGCCGGCAACATGCTGGGCGGCGAGCAGAGCGGCCACATCGAAGCCATCGGCTTCGAGCTCTATACCCAGATGCTCGAGCGCGCAGTCCGCGAGATGAAAGGCGAAGCCGCTCCCGACGCGGCCGAAACCCAGCTCAATCTCGGCCTCAATATCCGCATTCCCGCGGACTACGTCCCGGAGGAGAATCAGCGATTGCAGATGTATAAACGCGTGGCCCGGGTCGAGACTGAATCGCAACTCACCGACGTGGCCGGAGAGTTGCAGGACCGCTACGGTCCGCCGCCCCCTGCAGTCCGCAACCTGCTGGACTACGCCTCGCTAAAATTGCTGTGCATGAAGGTCGGCGTGAACGCGATCGAGCGCAAGCGGGATTTCGTTACATTGAAGTTCCAGCAAAATGCGACCGTAGATCCAGAGCAGTTAGCCCGCTTCGTCTCCGCCCAGCGCGGGGCGCAGTTCACCCCGGACGGCATGTTGAAGTTTGTTTTGAAAGCAACGGCTGCGGAAGACGTGTTGCGCGCGTTGCGGACTATATTAGAGCAACTAGCCAGCGCCGAAGCAGCATCAGAAGTGCGGTCCGTCGCGGGACCGAGTTAGTTTGGAGCGGCGGGGGCCTTCAGCCGCGCCCCACACGTTATCTTCAAACACCTGCCGCAGCGCCTACCTTCCAACCGCTGTCTCCTGGCTCGCCGCGCAAAGCCACGCGCCCTTCTCCTGTATCCATGTATCGGTAAAACGCCCCCGACGAGTGTAGGCCTTACCCTTTTCGATGCCGTGTTCCCGATAGGTTCCGGTGACGACGACCGCATGATCGTAAGGTTGCGCGTTCATCGAGTCATTCACAATCTGCTCCGGATGGTAGCTGGCGGCACTGATGCTGGCGAGAAATTCCTGTTTGTCCATGAACGTTCCGTCGGAATCCGTGTAAGCAAAAGAAGACGCGAGCAAGCCGTCGATCGCCCTCACGTCTTTGTGCTTCTCGGCCTCATTCCAGGCGTTTTCCAGGGAAAGCACGCGCGCTTTGTCGGAGTCGTGCGAGCCGACCTGAGCGTGGCCCGCGAGCATCATTGCTGCCAGCACAATGCAAACGGTCACGGCCTTCATAAGAATGGCTCCTCTTGCGACCTGTACCGTGGGAAGGAAGAAAGCTAAGCGATTTGTGGTTCCGATTGCAAGTGAGTCAACCGGATCATGCGTTCGCGAATCCCGGGAACCTACCCCGCACCACGTATCGCCAGCCCCAAACCCCAACAGGTACAATTGTCCGGCAACCGGAGTCGAATAGCCAACGACTAAGGAACATGCACCAACGACTGCCCTATGACCATGAAAGTCCGTAAAGCCGTATTCCCCGCAGCCGGCCTGGGCACCCGCTTCCTGCCCGCAACCAAAGCCCAACCTAAAGAGATGCTGCCGCTGGTGGATAAGCCCATCATTCAATATGGCGTGGAAGAGGCAATGGCCTCGGGATGCGATCAGATCCTGATCATCACGGGCCGCGGCAAGCAGGCCATCGAAGACCACTTCGACGTGAGCTACGAACTCGAAACCATGCTCGAGCAGCGCAACAAGACCGATCTGCTGAAGATCGTGCGCTCCATCTCCGACATGATCCATGTCGCCTACGTCCGCCAGAAAGAGGCTCTGGGCCTCGGCCACGCCGTGCTGATGGCCCGCGAACTTGTGGGCAACGAGCCCTTCGCCGTGCTGCTCGCCGATGATGTGATCGATGCCAAAGTCCCTTGCCTCAAGCAGATGGTCGAAGTCTTCGATCAGACTCAGTGCTCGGTGCTGGCCACGCAGATTATTGAAGGCAAAATGATTTCTTCCTACGGCGTGCTCGACGTGAAGCCCGTCGACAGCCGCTTCGGCGAGCGTCTGTACGAAATCAAGAACATGGTGGAGAAGCCCAAGCCTGAGGATGCGCCTTCAAACCTGGCCATCATCGGCCGCTACATTCTCACGCCCGCGATCTTCGACTGCCTCGCCGACACCAAGGCCGGCGCCGGCGGAGAGCTGCAACTCACCGACGGCATGCGCCTGCTGCTGCAAAAAGAAAAAATGTACGCCTACGTCTACGAAGGCCGCCGCCACGACACCGGCGATAAACTGGGATTTCTGAAAGCCACAGTTGAGTTCGCCCTCAAGCGCGAAGATTTAGGGACTCCGTTCCGCGAATATCTAAAGGGACTGAAGCTCTAGGATGTTAGTGTGTGGACGGGTGTCTGTGTGGGGACGGCCGCGCTCGGCCGTCCAGCCAAGCGCAGGCATCACCACGTGCTTCCCGGCCCGACTTCAACTTCATCTCTCTCTTAACTTCTTCGACTTCTCCTCTACTCCTCGCGCCAGCTTCTCCTTGTGCGCCTCTAGCTTCTTTACCATCGAAGCGTCCCCTAAAGCAATCATCTGCGCCGCAAGGATTCCCGCATTGGTCGCTCCCGGCTTGCCGATCGCCACCGTCGCCACGGGAATCCCCGCCGGCATCTGCACGGTAGCCAGCAGCGAATCCATTCCCTGCAAGGATGTCGAAGGAATCGGCACTCCAATCACGGGCAAAGTAGTATGAGCCGCAATCACCCCGGCGAGATGCGCTGCTCCTCCCGCTCCGGCGATGATCACTTGAATCCCGCGACCCGCCGCCTTGCGCGCGAAATCGGCTGTCCGGTCCGGGGAACGGTGGGCCGACGTAACGTCAATCTCGTAAGCGATTCCAAATTCCTCCAGAGCTTTCCCGGCCTCGCGCATGATCTCAAGATCGGAGTCGCTTCCCATTACGATTGAAACCAGCGGCTTGCTCATCATTCTCCTCAGAAATTATTTCTTCATTGCTCTTCCCGCAATGTCCCTCCGGTAATGCGCCCCGTCGAAGCGAATCTTTTCGCAGGCTTGATAAGCCCGCTCGACCGCAGTCGCCAACTCCGGAGCGCGCGCCGACACGCCCAGCACCCGCCCTCCGGCAGTGTAAAACGCACCATCGCGTTTCGAGGTTCCAGCGTGAAATACTTTCACGCCGCCAACCGAACCCCCTTCCTCGAGCCCAGTTATCTTCTTCCCTACGTCAAACGTCCCAGGATATCCTCCCGAAGCCATCACCACACACACCGACGCATCGCGCGACCACTTGAAATCACCCTCGCTGACTCGGCCTTCAATCGAGGCTTCCAAGGCTTCCACCAGATCGCTCTCCAGCCGCATCAAAATCGGCTGTGTCTCCGGATCGCCAAACCGGCAATTGAACTCCAGTACCATCGGACCGCGAGCCGTCATCATCAATCCACAGTAAAGCACTCCTCTGAACTCCGCGCCCTCAGCCTTCATGCCCTCAACCACGGGACGCGCAATGTGATGCACCAGCCAGTCGCGCATCTTGTCGTCAATAATGGTTTGGGCGGAATAGGCGCCCATGCCTCCGGTATTGGGCCCGGTGTCGCCATCGCCCACGCGTTTGTGATCCTGGGCGGCCACCAGCGGCGCAACTCGCTCTCCATCGCTCAGCACCAGAAACGAGAGTTCGTCGCCCTTTAAGCATTCTTCCAGCACCACGCGCGTACCAGCCTCTCCCACCATTTTGCCGCTGAACATTTCCGAGGCTACGCGAACAGCCTCTTCTTTGCTGGCCGCGATCACCACGCCCTTGCCCGCCGCCAGTCCGTCCGCCTTCACCACCACCGGCACGTGAAAGTGCGCCAGCGCCGTGCGGACCTCCTCCACGGAATCGCAGATGGCATAGGGGGCGGTGGGAATGTGATGCCGCCGCAGAAATTCCTTCGCGAAGCTCTTGCTCGATTCCAGTTGCGCCGCCGCCTTGGTCGGCCCGAACACAGGCCAGCCGCGCCGTGTGAACTCATCCACAACGCCCATCGTCAGCAGCAACTCAGGACCAACCACCGTCAGGTCCGGGCGCAGTTGCTCACCCAGCGCGACGATTGAGTCCAGACTCTTCAGGTCAACCGGCAGGCATTCCGCCTCGTCCGCGATGCCGCCATTTCCCGGCGCGCAATAAAGTTTCGAAACGCGCGAAGACTGCCGCAGCTTCCATACCAAAGCGTGCTCGCGTCCACCGCTGCCTAGAACCAGAACTTTCATAGCCAGAGAGAATCTAAGGTTAGGGGCAGAGGAGGAAACCTGTCAAACACCCTTCCGGCCATCATTTCGGAGGCTGGGCGTTTGCCTCCCCTGTGTTTCCCCGGTGCTCTCTGTGTTAGAGGTTCGTTCCTTGCCATTAACCACGCTTAACACCGTCGTATAATCTCCCCAGATGATCACTGTCTCCAAAGAAGACTATCTCAAAGCGATTCTCGAGGCTGAGAGTGAAGGCGAGGACGTGATCTCGGCGCGGCTTGCTGACTGGCTGAAAGTTTCGGCGCCTGCTGTCACCATGGCCGTGCGCCGCTTGAAAAAGGACCGCCTGGTTCGGGTTCAGGCCGATGGGCACGTGCGGCTAACCGCCGCTGGCCGCAAGATCGCACGCAAACTTACGCTCCGCCACCACCTCATCGAACGCATGTTGTCGGAACTTTTCGGCATGGAGTGGTGGAAAGTCCACGACGAAGCCGAGCGCCTCGAGCACGCCGTCTCGCCCGACTTCGAAGCCAAACTCCTGGCCAAGCTGGGCAAAGGAGGCGCCTGTCCTCACGGCAACCTCAGCGAGATGGAAAGCCCTGCCAGCCGCCGCCATCGCGGCCTGCTGCTTCTGGCCGATGCCGCGCCTGGAGCCGCTTACTCTGTTAGCGGGATTTACGAGCGCGACCGCCGCCTGCTTGAGTTCCTCGAAGCCCGCGGCATTCGTCCCGGAGCGAAGTTGCGCCTCCTCGAACGCAACTACGATCAGACGCTGACCATCTCCACCACTGCCGGCAACATCTCCCTCGGCCGTGCCGCCGCCGAGCGCGTCTGGGTTTCCGCTGTCCGCTAGGTCTTGACCGGCCCTGTCATTCTGAAGTCGAAGGAACCCTTGCATCTTGCGCCGCAATCGGCCTGGCCAAGCGCCTCTATCCGTACTTCGCAGTATTAGTTAACTATAGTTTATTTCCTAGTGTATACTTAGGCTAATCTCTGCTGGAGAAAGTCCCCGGACGCATCGGTGGAGATCAGCGGAACGCAAAGCACTCAACCGATGAAGCCCGTTGTCGCCCAGACCGAAGCCGCAATCATCATCACCCACGAAGACGTGGACCGCGCGCATGATCGCGTACGAGTCTCCACCGCCCGTGCCCAGCGCGGCTTTTCCTCCAGAGCACGCCTCTTGTGGTTGCTGGTTGGCCCCGGAGTGCTGGTTATGCTGGGAGAGAACGACGGCCCCAGCATGCTCTCCTATGCCGCCACCGGCGCCAGGTTCGGCGTCGGATTCTTCATCCCATTCGTCGCCTTAACGTTTTGCATGGCAATCGTGGTCCAGGAGATGACCGTCCGCCTCGGCGCCGCCACTCATCGCGGACACGCCGAACTGATCTTCGAGCGCTTCGGCCCTTTCTGGGGCTGGTTTTCCATGATCGACCTGGGCATTGGCAACTTCCTCACCCTCATCACCGAGTTCATTGCTATCCGCGCCGGCCTGGGCTTCTTCGGAGTTCCTCCATGGATAGCAGTCGTCATAGCGCTGATCGTGCTCTACGCCGCTCTCGTGACCCACCGGTACTGGACCTGGGAACGCATCACTCTCGCCGCCGCCGCATTCAATCTAATATTTATTCCGGTTGCGTTAATGACCCACCCTAGCTGGCACGCTGTAGGTCACTCCTTCATCACCTGGCAGCCGCTTCCCGGCTTCAACAAAGACACACTGCTGATCGTCCTGGCCGACATCGGCGCCACTGTAACCCCGTGGATGCTTTTCTTTCAGCAGAGCGCCACGGTCGACAAGGGAATGACTACCAAGGACATCCGCTTTGGCCGCATTGACACTGTGTTAGGCGCCGCGCTGGCAACCGCCGCGGCCATTGCCACAATTCTCGCGACCGCGCCCTTGTTCGCCCATCAGATGACTGCGGACAATTTCCAGGCCGCTGAATTTGCCCAGGCACTCCAGCCCTTGATCGGACGCTTCGGGGCATCGCTGTTTGCCCTCGGGATGGTCGAAGCCGGCATAGTAGCCGCCATCACGATTTCAGCTTCTTCGGCATACGCCTTCGGAGAGGTCACTCACAAACCGCACAGCCTCAACCTCCCGATGGGCGAAGGCAAATCGTTTTACGCAGTCCTGACCCTATGTGCAGTCGCTGCCGCCGCCATCGTTCTAGTCCCAGGCCTGCCGTTGGTCTACGTGGTCCTGGTGGTGAATGTGGTTGCAGTTCTGGCCATGCCGCCAGCGTTGGTGTTCCTCTTCATGCTGGTGAATGACAAAGAAATTATGGGCGATCTGGTAAGTCCGTGGTGGGCAAATATATTGCCCACCGCCGTAGTATTTATTCTGACCGCCGCCGGCGTACTCTTCGGCATCAGCATCATCGCTCCCAACATCTTCGCCGCACTGGGAGGGAAGTAGTGTCGCGTTTCTAAATTGGAGAATGAATCTCATGGTCAAGAAAGAACCCGCACAGCCCTTACCATCCGATCAGACTTGGGTCCTATCCTCCCTCGAACACGATCAACTCGCGAACGCCAAGAAACATCCCATCCCCCGCCGCCATCTCAAAGGCCCCGAACTCCTCGTCCTCTGGGCGCTCCGCCTCTACCTTCTCTTCATGATGGCGGTCGTCGGGTATCAAGTCTGGATCGCTGCGCACTAGAGCCGGATCAATAAATCATGGGATCGTTCGAACACGCAATTTCGCTCGCGGAGTGTATGCCTACGCAGAAAACAGATGGCATTTAGATCGGACCTTCGGTTTGATTCCCCCTACGCAATCCGCGCCAAAACGACTAAACTTAAGAGTTCCGCTAAATTGGCATAAGCCCGCAGTACGGCGCCGCTGTCTCGCGGCATCTATGCCTGTCAGGAAGGCCATCATGTCCTTGAACAGTTTCAACAGCCGCTCCACCCTCAAAGTCGGCAACAAAGAATACGAAATCTACCGCCTCGACGCCCTCGATCATCAAGGCATTTCGACGAAGCATCTGCCGTACTCGCTCCGCATTCTTCTCGAGAACCTGCTGCGCACCGAAGACGGCCGCAACGTGAAGAAAGAAGACATCCGCTCGATGGCCGCCTGGAACAAAAGCTCCAAGCCCGACAAAGAAATCGCGTTCACTCCCAGCCGCGTACTCCTTCAGGATTTCACCGGGGTCCCCTGCGTGGTCGACCTCGCCGCGATGCGCGACGCCATGAAAGAGCTCGGCGGCGACCCCGCCCTGATCAATCCTCTACAGCCGGTTGAACTGGTGATCGACCACTCCGTCCAGGTCGACGAATTCGGCACCTCCAATGCCTTCGATATGAACGCCCTGCTCGAATTCCAGCGCAACAAAGAGCGCTACTCTTTTCTTCGTTGGGGCCAGACCGGATTCCACAACCTCGCAATCGTCCCCCCCGATACCGGCATCGTCCATCAAGTCAATCTCGAATACCTCGCCCGCGTAGTCTTCGTCCAGGAAAAAAACGGCAAGCGCACCGCCAGCCCCGACACCCTGGTCGGCACCGACAGTCACAGTACGATGATAAACGGGTTGGGAGTTTTGGGATGGGGCGTTGGTGGCATCGAGGCTGAGGCTGCGATGCTGGGGCAGCCTGTCTCCATGCTGATTCCGCTCGTTGTCGGGGTGAAGCTTACGGGGCGGTTGCGTGAAGGGGCTACCGCTACTGATCTTGTTCTGACTATTACGGAGATGCTGCGCAAGCATGGAGTCGTAGGGAAGTTTGTGGAGTACTTTGGGCCGGGGCTGCGCGATCTGCCGCTGGCTGATCGCGCCACAATTGCCAATATGTCTCCCGAATATGGAGCGACCTGCGGGATATTTCCTGTCGACAAGGAAAGCTTGAAGTATTTGAAACTCACGGGGCGCAGTGCGGAACAGATTGCGCTGGTTGAGGCTTACTGCCGGGAGCAAGGGCTTTTTCACGATGAGAAGACTCCGGAGGCGGAATACTCCGAGCTGCTTTCGCTTGATCTGGGGACGGTGGAGCCTAGTCTGGCTGGGCCGAAGCGTCCGCAGGATCGCGTGATTTTGTCGCAGGCTGCCGAGTCGTTCGCGAAGGCTCTGCCATCGCTCATCAAGCCGAGGTCCTCAGCGAAGGCGGCAGAGGCAGCACCCGTTCCTGCCAACAACAATTCCGCGCGCTGGGAACAGGAAGGTGGCAGTCCGGGGGCGATTGGTGTTGAAGATCCCAACGTCGAAGAGCACGTTCCGCCCAGCGTGAAGGACTGCTTGAAACATGGGAGCGTGGTGATCGCCGCGATTACTTCGTGCACCAACACATCAAACCCCTCAGTCATGATTGGCGCGGGACTGCTGGCGAAGAAGGCGGTGGAGAAAGGCTTGTCAGTACCTGCCTGGGTGAAGACTTCGCTGGCGCCGGGATCGAAAGTCGTTCGCGACTATCTGGAGAATGCGGGGCTCACCCCGTATCTCGAGAAGCTGAAATTCCACATTGTGGGTTACGGATGCACTACTTGCATTGGCAACTCCGGACCGCTGCCTGCCGAAGTGTCGGAGGCCATTGACGAAAAGGAATTGGTGGTTGCCTCGGTACTTTCCGGCAATCGCAACTTTGAGGGGCGCATCAACTCCGAAGTGCGCGCCAACTATCTGATGTCGCCGCCGCTGGTGGTCGCCTTCGCGCTCGCCGGAAGAATCGACACCGACCTCCGCAAAGACGCTCTGGGCAAAGGGAAAGACGGCCAGCCCGTTTACCTCGCCGACCTCTGGCCTACGCAGCGCGAAGTGGAAGAGGCGATTCAGCAGTCGGTTACTGCCGACATGTTCTCGAAAAGCTACGCGGAAGTTTTCGAGGGCGACGAGCGCTGGCGCGGGCTTGATGTCCCCAAGGGCCAGACTTATGCGTGGGAGAAAGATTCCACCTACATCCGCCGCGCGCCTTATTTCGATGACATGAAGATCCAGCCTTCGCCCGTCGAAGAGATTAAGGGGGCACGCGTGCTGGCCGTGCTCGGCGACAGCGTTACCACGGACCACATCTCTCCCGCTGGCTCCATCAAGAAAGATGGGCCCGCCGGAAAATATCTTCAAGAGCACGGCGTCAAGCCTGCGGACTTCAACTCCTACGGCTCGCGGCGCGGGAATCACGAGGTAATGGTGCGCGGAACTTTTGCCAACGTGCGCTTACGGAATAAGCTGGTGAACGTGGAGGGCGGCTTCACCCGCCACCTGCCCAGCAATCAGGAGATGTCGATCTTCGACGCGTCCCAGAAATATATCGGGGAAGGCACGCCGCTGATCATTCTTGCGGGGAAAGAATATGGTGCCGGTTCGTCGCGCGACTGGGCGGCGAAAGGGCCGCGTCTGCTTGGCGTCTCCGCCGTGATCGCCGAAAGCTACGAGCGCATTCACCGCTCGAACCTGGTTGGCATGGGAGTGCTGCCACTGCAATTCCTCGCGGGACAGAATGCCGAATCGCTGAAGCTGGCGGGCGAAGAAGTATTTGAGGTCACCGGCATCCGCGACGTGGTCGAACACTTTGCCGCGGGACGTTCGGTGAAAGTGCGCGCCAAGGGCAAAGGCGGAGTGATCGAGTTCAACGCGCTGGTACGCATCGATACGCCGCAGGAGGCGCTCTACTACGCTAACGGCGGAATTTTGCAGTATGTGCTGAGGCAGTTGCTGGCGGGGAAACCCACCCCGCAGACTGTGGACGTGTAGTTCGGATTCGGTGGCCGATGTTATCCAGCCACATTCGAACAAGAGGCATTGACGTGACGGTACAACATCTCTTCAGGGCTACCCGGTCTACCTGGATTGCCGGGCCTTGCTGGGACTTCGCCCCTTCCACCTCTTGCAGACGATGTACAACTTCCTTAAGATGCGGGCGGGCGGGCCATTTCGTCCCCCCTGCGCTAGATTTCGAACGACAGTCTGCGAGTTCGACTTGGCGCTGTGTTTTGGTGGTGAGGGGGTCTTCCCCTCGGTTCGGATGGTATCGCGCTGCAGTACGTTTCTATGTCCTCGGAGTACCACGTCGGCTCATCGCCTCCGCGAACAGAGCGGAGAACAAGACTAGGTCTTCACTGCATTCTTGGCAGTGTGACAGGTGTTCTTCTACCTGCGCGCTTTCTTCTGCCGTGAGTGTGTTATTCACAAAGAAGGGGAGTAGGTGGCCTACCTCTGAGCATCTTGCGGTAGGAGAAATCCGGTCACTTTTCGGCTGAGGGAAAAAATGCAAGACTGCGGCCTTGGTCCGTTTTGTACATTACAACCCCCTTTTATTTGGCTATTTGCGCTTTGCTCCTGAAAGAGCTGAACGGCGCTTTGCCAGCGCCCGTCCTCTTTCCTTGAACTTATCCGTGATGCTGTAAATCCGTTCTAAGGAGATGTTGAGTCTGTATGCTATCTCCTTGCGGTCACGGTCGTCCAGCATCATTTCCATGACTTGCCGCTCAAGTTCGTCAAGCCCATCCAGAATACACGCGGCGAACTCCCGTCGTTCCTCCAGTTGGGCCAGTCGCTCTTCAATATCCTCGGGAGATGGGATCTGTTCAGCAGCTTCGCCGATTGCGACGTGCACAGCTCGACTCTTCCGCAAGAAATCGACGGCCTCATTATGGGCAATTGTATAAAGCCAAGTAAAGAATGCCGAGTTCCATCGGTAGGTATTGATATTACGAAAGACCTTCAGTAATACCTCCTGCACGACATCCTCTACATCACCTAGTCGATCCCAAAGAATACCCCTTACGACTGCATGCAACCGCAGTCTATATCGTGAAACCAATTCCGCGAATGCGTCTTCGTCGCCAACTTGGGCTCGCTTTATCAGCAAGCGCTCGGTTTCTTCGTCTTGCAGTTGCTCGACCAGTGAGCGGCTCTGGTTATTGGGCATCGCAACCCCCGTTTCCTATCGGCTCTCTTTCAGCACCCCCTGTGGTCTTTTGTTAGATGCGCAAAACCTGGGAATTGTTCTACGTCACCCCGGCAATCCCGGTTCGGGTCTTCAAATCTGACAGGGCCCAAAACGCCGTGAGACCTGAGGTTCGTTCAGCAGCTGTTTCCAGAGAAATGTGAGACCCCGAGGCCAGTGCCATTGACCGTCCGCGCGAGGGACTGGCGTCCTTCGCGCGGAGTTCCCCTGCGGGGCCTAGGTTCCAGGCGGCCTGGGCAATGGGGCGCCCCGGAAACTCTTGGGCGCTCAACCAGTCAGCCTCCGGTGCACTAAGACTGTCAATCGGACTGTCCTGCGAGGCCATTGGCTCGCGTGGTTTTGAAACCAGCGCCCGGATTGGGTACTCGAAGTCAGCCAGCCATTCCTGGGTGGGACGGTCGAGTTCATCGGGCCTCGCAACTGCCGAATTGCGTCTGTTGTGCATGGGGTCTCGCTTTCCGCCGGGAGGTTCTCCCGGGCTGTGCCGCCGAAGGCGCGGTTCGCGGCTCGTCGGCGTGTAAGGCTGTGGAGCCGGTTCGCCACGTCTGGTGGCTTGTGTTTGCGGCTCGGCAGCCTCAGGCCCGGGAGATTCCCGGCTCGCGTGCCCTTGAGGCCGGACCGCGCTGGGCCGTCCGGCTCTCAGGACCACCTGGTTTTGTGGGTATCGAGCCTCTCCTGCGGCTAGCTTGCCTTCCAACCAGGTTCGCCTGATAAGACGTGTGGACGATGATGATTTCAGGAAGTAGGCAGTGATTTTTTTGGGTTCGAGGCGATGTTGGAAAGACTGGAACTGAGGACGCGTCAGATCCATACTGTCCTTCTTGAGGAGTGCCGGTGGGGGTTTCTGGGTTGCCAACCTTTACCTGAGGTTACTCCGCCAGACAGAATGCCTAGCCAGATCGGCTGACCGTGAAGCGATTACCTTGTGAAAGAGGAGATCGACGGCCCGCTGCACTACGTCTTGCCGGGTCAGCAGCCCCTCTTGCGGGCCACGAATCCGCAGAATTTCGTCGATCCTAGCCCTCAGGCATTCTTGCTGCTTATCGTCAGGTCGCTCAGCTTCATCTAGCACGGACTGTTTCCCCCTCATACATTTGGACGTATGGAAAGAGGCGGATTCGGGCTCGCTCGTCCACGATTGCTTCCGGCAGAACAGCAGGTTCCTCCACTGCGCCGTCGCTGGCGGTCGGGCTCCGGTCGGAATGACAAAGTAGTGGAGGTGAGACTGGCCGCGAAATTCCCACTTCTCGCAAAGAACGTGTTCAGTCTCATGACATCCTTTACAAAACGTCTCGGGACATCCTTTACACTCCCGCGCAAGCGCAGCCAGCGCGGGAGTGTAAGTCAACATGCCCTGGAAGACGATGGACGTACAGGAACAAC
>Ga0210405_10000405_pt1 | contig 59008 bp, 59 predicted proteins | sample IncBWH11MmetaG_FD_155492 | JGI IMG/M metagenome (GOLD analysis project Ga0210405, IMG submission 155492) | Forest soil microbial communities from Barre Woods Harvard Forest LTER site, Petersham, Massachusetts, United States - Inc-BW-H-11-M | ecosystem: Environmental > Terrestrial > Soil >...
CCACGCCCCGCCGCAGCGCGCCACCGAGATGAACTTGGCCGATGTTCTTTACGTAAACTGGTGTGCCGTTCTCCACTTTGAGGACGACGTTCTCGATATCGGCGATACTTTTGAAGTAACCGTGGCCGCGCACGAAATATTCCGTAGCCGCAACCTCAAAAGTTTTCCCGCCCACGTCGCCGTTGCTCGACTTCACCTGTTTGACCACGTCACTGAGCGGAATGCCGTGCGCGAGCAAAGCATTTGGATCGAGATCGATCTGGTATTCCTTTACGAAACCTCCGACCGGCGCGACTTCGGCGACGCCTTGCACCGACTCGAGCGCGTAGCGCAGATTCCAATCCTGAATTGAACGAAGCTGCGCGAGATCGAGTTTTCCCGAATCATCAACCAGCGCGTATTCGTAGACCCATCCGACGCCGGTCGCGTCCGGACCGACCGTTGGGTTGACGCCTTCGGGAAGCGTAGCGCGAATTGAGTTTAGGTATTCGAGAACGCGCGAACGCGCCCAGTAAATGTCAGTGCCGTCTTGGAAAATTACATAGACGAACGATTTGCCGAACATCGATTCGCCCCGGACGAATTTCACTTTGGGTGCGGCAATGAACGCGGTCGAAATCGGATACGTGACCTGATCCTCGACAAGATCGGGAGATCGTCCCTCCCAATCGGTATAAACGATTACCTGGACATCGCTTAGATCCGGAATCGCATCGAGTGGAGTTTGCTTCAACGCGTAGATGCCGGCACAGATCACGAAAAGCGTGAAGACAAATACGAGGAAGCGATTCCTGACGCTCGCTGCGATGATGCGTTCGATCATTCCGTCGCTCCTAGCGATTCGCCATCGGTTCGAAATCCTTAAGCGCGCCTTGCACCTTGGATTCGGCATCGATGAGAAAGTTCGCGCTCGCGATCACGCGTTCCCCTTCCGCGAGACCGCTCTTTACTTCGTAGTGATCTCCGATTTGTTCGCCCAATTCGACGACGCGCGCTTCGAGCTTGCCGCCGCCCTTATCGACGAAAGCGATTTCACGCGAGCCTGTTGGCATGACCGCGCTGGCGGGGACGACGAGCCCTTCGCCCATGTCCATGCCAAGCTCGACGTTGGCATACATTCCCGGCTGCAATTTGAAATCTGGATTCGGGATATCGATGCGCACCTTCGCGGTCCGCTTGGTTTGATCGAGGAACGGACTGATGACCGCTACTTGCCCTTCGAATTTATCGTTTGGATACGAGCTGCTCGTTACCGTCACCGCCTGGCCGGTTTTCAGCATCGACAACTCGCTTTCGTAAAATTCCGCCGAGACCCAAACGACCGATAGATCAGCGATATCGATCAAGTGATCGCCGACTTTCACGTTCACGCCTTGATGCGCGGGAACTTCCTGGACGACGCCACGGAACGGCGAGCGAAGCGTCAACGTTTCCTCCGGCTGTCGCTTCCGTTCGATCTCAGCGATTTGTTCGTCGGTGATGTTCCATTGCCGCAAACGAGATTCTGCGGCAGCGATCAATCGCTCAGGTGTTGCGCGCGCATCCTTCGACTTTGCTTCGTCGCGCATGTGCACAAGCATGACCAGCTCGCGTTCGGTCGTGAACAAGTCCGGGCTGTAGATCGACATCAAGGGCGCGTCTTTTTCGACCACTTGCCCGGCGGACGGGACAAACAGTTCTTTTACGTAGCCATCAACGCGCGCCACGAACGCCCAATGCTTCTGCATATCGGGCTCGACCGTTCCGACCGCGCGAATTGTGTGATGCAACGGCGCGCGTTTCACCGTCGCGTAGCTAACGCCAATTTGTTGCTGCCGCTCGACGGGAACGACAAACTCGTGCGACGACGCACCGCTCGTCTGCTTGCCGCTTTGCATTCCGGGCATTCCGGCCATGCCTTGCATACCACCGCCGCTCGAAGCCTCAGATTCTGACGGTGAAGCCGTTTTCTTCATTACCGGCACGAGATCCATTCCACAGATCGGACATTTGCCTGGCGCTTCCGCGTGCACGGATGGGTGCATCGTGCAGGTGTAATAATCGACATCCGGCGGCTTGGCCGATTGGTTCGATTTTGAGCACGCGGAGCTAATGAAGAGCACCGTGAGCAGGAAGAGTTTCAGTGTAATCGATTTCATTTTGCTTCCTTCGTTTTCGTTGAGGGAAAAAGATTGAGATCAACGCCGACCACGGCTTCGAGCTCGGCCAGCGCCGCGTAGTAATCAGCGAGGTGTTGTTGCGCCATCGCTTCCAAATCGCGCAAGTTGTGTTGCGCAGTGATCCATTCGAGAAAGCTTGCTTTGCCGGTTTCGTAGGCGAACTGATTCGCCTCGAACGCCTGGCGCGCTTGCGGGAGAAGTTTGTCCCTGAACAGTTCAACGTGATGCCCTGCCGTGTGGACTTTTTGCAGCGCGTCGCGCAACAATCCGAGTGACTCAGCATTTACTTGATCGAACCCGTGTTGGGCGGCCGCGAAATTCGCCTTCGCTTCCCGTACCGCGGCCGAGTATTTGCCGGGATTTACCCACGGCACCGTGAATGAAACTCCAGCATCAAGTTCGCTGGCCACTTGCCCCGCATCGTTGTAGCGCTCTGCTTCGACTTTGATCGCGGGATCGGGAATCCAGTTTCGGTGCGAGAGATCGACTCGCGACTTTTCCATGTCGATCTTCGCTTGTGCGATTTTGATTTCGGGCCGGTTCGCAAGCATCAGCGTGCGCGCTTCGTCCATCGAAACGTCTGATGAGATGATTCGTGTCTCTTGCGGTTGCCCAAGCGGCGCAAAAGCGTCGCGATTCATCAGCACGTTGAGCTGCGATTGTTCCGCGGCAATGTTCCGCAGAATGTCCTGCTCGGATTCGAGCAGCTTGCTCGCTTCGACTTCGCCGGCGAGCGGCTCGGCCGCGTTTGCCTTGCCAACTTCGTAGCGAGAACGGCTCACTTCGGCGATCTGGCGTAGCGAAACGAGATTCTTTCGATTTACCTCCAGTTGCGCATAAGCATTGGCCAACCGGAAGTAGGAGGCGCGCGTTTTCGCCAGCACATCCAATTGTTCCCGGCGAGCTCGCTCAAAAGTTTCGACCGCGTCCGCAGCGGCAATTCGCGCGCGGACGAGATTCTTTCCAGTAAGCGGAATGATCTGTTCGACCGACGCCACTTGGTCGGTGAAAGAATTCGGCGCAACATCGATAAAGCGCGCAGCGCGTGAGCTTCCGCTGACTCTGAGATCATCCCAAGCGGCTTCTTGCGTGACGTGAGCTTTCGCCGCGGCCCATTTCTTCAGTGCCTGCTGGATCGCCGGGTTGTTAGCGAGAACGGCACTCGTCACGTCGCCAAGCGACAGAGAACCGGTTGAGCTTCGCCTTGCCGCGACATTCGCGGAAGGTTCTGCTCCGACTGATAAAGTTAAAGTTGTACTAAGTAATAAAAGGTAAATTGTTTTCATTGATCCAAGAGCTGAGTTGAATTCGCGGCGTGCCAGTAATTGGGCACACCTCAACCGTCAGGCTCTTCGGATCAGATGAGGCGAATGCAGATGAGCGCGAGTATCGGCGGCGAGTGCCCCGTGCAATCTCGGCTCGAAAAAATCAACGATGTTCCCGCGGTCGGAGTCAGTGCTGAGAGTGCAACTACGGAAGGTAAAGTTGCGATGCTCTGCTGGTCGGAACCAGACTTGGCGAGTGGCTGAGCAGCTGGAGTAGTGTTCTTCTGCGATGTCGCGCAGCAGGTTTTGTTTGCGCAGCAATCAGGCTGACATGTTTGTTGACTCGGAGCGTTGGACAGGATGCACTGGCGCGCTCGCAGATTCGTCGGCGATGTGGCGAACGCGATTACAACCAACATCGAAATCACAATCCTGCTCCACATTGGCTCTTGGTATAGCACAAGTCAGACCGCCCGTCGAATCGATCCCCAACCCGCTTGCAAATGCACTTTCGAAAATGTGCGGCCGTGATAATCTGTACCGCATGGCGACACCCGCGAAACTGCTCCTGGCGGTCCTTGTTGTCGGTATTGGCTGTTTGGCGCCTGTCCTTCCTGATCAATCATCTCATGTCACACAACAAAAAACAGAGTGTTGCGCGGATATAAACGTGGATGGTTCTCACAGCTGTCCGATCAATCGGGGTGCTAACAATTCGGCCTGTGGTTCCACGTGCACAACGCCCGCAGTCTGCCTCTTACTCTATTTTGGTAATGCCAATACTTTTATCGCAAACTCCCAGCTGATCGGCACGATTTCAGTAGGCAACGCTGCTCTCACAGCGCGCGCACAACGTCCGCCGGTGCCACCGCCGCGTGCCGCATTCTCCTAAGAGCGACGGCTCGGCGCGTGAGTTGATCGCGTGGCCGAGTTTCAGATTCAAAAATCAAAACAGGAGAATTATGAAATACCTTCTTTTGATTCTTAGCCTGGCAGCCCTGATCGGAACGGCGACGGCACAGACGCCGCCGAAAGACAACGGCTCCAAAGGCAAGGAATGTAGCAATGCAGGCTGCTGCTGCTGTTGCAAGAAATAGCAGCCTTTGTGTAGAAATCAGCCCTCGCCGGAGAAATCCGGCGAGGGTTTTCTCTGGTTGCGAGGAATGGCGGATTATCATAGCGAATGATCGATGGCTTCACCGAAGACGAATAAGGACGAAATCCGGCGGCGCCAGAGCCTGTGGCACTATGTTCTGACAGTAATTGTTTCGGGGGCAATGGGCGCGGGACTGACCTGGATGTTCACTTCGCAGCGGTCAAGTCCAGAAGTGCGCCCGGCGCTTTCATCAACAGCGCCTCCAGGGTCGCCAGATGCGGCACCTAATGTCTCCGGAATGTCCTCGGGCGAGGCCGCGGTCAGGCTCGGTAATTTTGCCTACGATCATCAACGCTGGCCGGAAGCGATTCGGCGTTATCAGGAAGCAATCGCGAACGGAATTGATAGCGCCGACGTTCACACCGATCTCGGAAACGCTCTCCGATTTTCGGGTCAACCGGAACAAGCATTGAATCAATACACCATCGCGCAAAAATTGAACCCACAACACGAGAACAGCCTGTTCAATCAGATCAGTCTTTTTACCGAGACGCTGAACCAACCGGCACGCGCCGTTCCGATTTGCGAGGAATTCATCCGGCGGTTTCCGAACAGCGACAAATTGCCGGCCGTGCGGGAACAACTTGCGCGGGCGAAAGGGACGATGCCGTAAAGTTTTTCAAGCCTCGAGCACCACACAAGCCATCGCGTGATGATCGGTGTGACTGAGCGTGATCAGGGCGGAAGTAACGCCGCGTTTGGTGGCGAGTTCCTGCGCCGGCCCGGAGAAAACCAGAAATGGTTCGCCGCTTTTCTTTTTGCGGACGTCAATGTTGCGCCAGCCCATCGCTTTGCCAATGCCGGTGCCAAACGCTTTCGAGACCGCTTCTTTGGCTGCGAACCGGGCAGCCAGGTGCCGGGCCGGAAATTTCATCGATAATGAATATTCGATTTCGCCTTCGGTGAAAACGCGGCGCAAAAACTTTTCGCCAAAGCGATCGAGCGAATGCTGAATGCGAGCGCACTCCACCAGGTCGACGCCAATACCAATCAGGCTCATCCTCGATAATCTTCCATGGCCACGAGCATCTCTCTTACCGCGTCCTCCAGTCCTACGAACATCGCACGCGAAACGATGGAATGTCCGATGTTCAATTCGCTGAGGTGCGGAATTTTGTGGATCAATACGATGTTCGTGTAATTGATGCCGTGACCGGCGTTCACTTGCAGTTTGAATTCCGACGCAGCTTTCGCGGCCGCCTGCAGATTTTCCAGTTCCTGCTTCTCGATCTTTTCCGAAAACGCATTCGCCAGTTTGCCGGTGTGCAATTCCACCGTTTCAACCGCCAGCTCGTGCGCGGCGTCGACCTGTTCCAGCGTCGGATCGATAAACAGACTGACTCGAACGCCGGCGGTCTGAAGTCGTCTGATCGTCGGCTCGAGTTCTTTTCGCTGTGAAACAACATCCAGCCCTCCTTCGGTGGTCACCTCCTCGCGTTTTTCGGGAACGAGACACACCTCATCAGGAACAATTTTCAAGGCAACATCCACAATCTCCGGTGTGTTTCCCATTTCCAAATTCAGTTTGGTCATGATGTTTTGACGAAGCCGGTCGATGTCGCGGTCCTGCATGTGGCGGCGGTCGCTTCGCAGATGGGCGACAATTCCATGCGCGCCGGCCCGTCCGCAAATTGCCGCCGCGGCGATGATGTCCGGCTCGGCATTTTTCGAATCCGGCATGGCGGCGTAACGCGCCTGCCGCAACGTCGCCACATGATCGATGTTAACTCCCAGTCGCAAATCCGCCATGAATGAGCAATAGGAACGACAACCGCCCGGCACGCAAGGGGCGCGTTATTCGAGCGGAAATTCGACGCGTTCTTCCGGTTCCCGCGCAACCAGATTGTTTCGCGCGATGATCCGGGCGCAGGTGTTCCAGCGCAACAGCGCGTCGTCGTGTCCTGGCGGGCGAATCGCTTCGGCTTTTTCGAACCACTCCATCGCTTCACGAAAAAGATCGTAAGCCTGAAACCGGCAATCCGGAGTGTTCGAGCGAAGTTTCGTTTTCGCGCGGCGCTCCGCCACGATCCCGGTGTAATATGCGCGATCGTACTCCGATTTCATTCGCGCAAGCAATTCCTTCGTTTGCGTATCGCTGACCGCGTAACCTTTTTCGAATCGATCCGTCAGCGCCAGCAACAGCGTGACGATCGCGCCCTGGTTTTCCGGGTCCGTTTTGAGAATGTCGAGACAGATACTTTCTGCTTCGCCGGGTTCGTTGAGCAAACGATAGCGCTCGGCCTTTTCCAGCGCCGCCGGAATTGCCTCTTTTGAAAGCGACTTGAGTTCCGACATGTTACTTGTCGATCTTACGATCCGATCGGCGTTTTAACCAGCGCCAGATCCAGCCGAACGGATCGTAGAACTTGTCCACCACGCGTTCCTTCAACGGAATGATCGCGTTGTCGGTAATCTCAATGCTCTCCGGGCAAACTTTGGTGCAACACTTGGTAATGTTGCAATAACCGATTCCCTGCGCGTTTCGCAATTCCTCGATGCGGTCTTCAGTGTCGAGCGGATGCATTTCCAAAGCCGCGACATGAATCAAAAAACGCGGACCGATGAATTTACTGTGCATCTGATGGTCGCGAAGGACATGGCAGACGTCCTGGCACAGAAAGCATTCGATGCATTTGCGGAATTCCTGCACGCGATCGATGTCAGCTTGCTGCATTCGCCATGTGCCGTCCGGCGCGTCGGGTGGACGCGGCTTAAAGGGCTTGATTCGTTTTTTCACTGAAAAATTCCACGACACGTCCGTGATCAAGTCCTTGAGCGCCGGAAACGCCTTCATCGGCTCGATTGTGACTGGCTTTTCAGTCGGCAACTCGCTCAACCGCGCCATGCACATTAGCCTTGGCATTCCGTTTACTTCGGCCGAACACGAACCGCATTTACCCGCTTTGCAGTTCCAGCGGCACGCTAAATCATTCGCTTGGGTTCGTTGAATCTGATGAACCGCATCGAGCACAACCATTCCTTCCGAGCATTCCGCCGTGTACTCCTGAAATGCGCCGCCATTCGCATCGCCGCGCCAAATCTTGAACGTGACGTTTTGCGTTTCGCTCATTTCATTTCCTCGACTACTCGCTTCAAATAGTCCGGCATTTCCGGAAGCGGTTCCAATCGAAGCCGCATCGAACTATCCCCGGCTTTGGAAATCATTGTGTTCACTTTTCCAAATCGCTCCTCTTTGTTGGGATAATCTTCGCGAAACTGCGCGCCCCGACTTTCTTTGCGCTCAATCGCCGCACGAGCGATCGCTTCCGAGACCGTCAGCAGGTTTTTCAAATCGAGCGCGGTGTGCCAGCCGGGGTTAAACTCGCGATTACCGATCACGCCCGCGTGACTCGCGCGCTCTCTTAACTTCGCAAGTTCCTCGAGCGCGTGTTGCATCTCCGATTCCGTTCGCACAATGCCGACGTTGTCCTGCATCAATTCCTGCAAATCTCCTTGTATCTCGTATGGATTCTCGTTCCGGCTGCTGCCGGATTCGAACGGCGCCAAAGCTTCGCTCGCAATGTTATCGATCTTCTCGTTGTCGATTTTGCCGAGTGAATTATCGCGAACGAACCGGGCTGCAAATTCGCCGGCGCGTTTTCCAAAAACTAGAAGATCGGACAGCGAATTTCCGCCGAGGCGATTCGCTCCGTTGATGCCCGCTGCGCATTCTCCGGCCGCGAACAATCCGGGCACGCGTGACATCTGCGTGTCCGGATCGACATGAATCCCGCCCATAACGTAATGCGTCGTTGGTCCGACTTCCATCGGTTGCTCGGTAATGTCAATGTCGGCCAATTGTTTAAACTGGTGATACATGCTCGGCAGCTTCCGTTTGATGTGCTCGGCGGCGTTCGGCAGTTTTGATTTGATCCAAGCGATGTCGAGATAAACGCCGCCGTGCGGACTTCCCCTGCCCTCCTTGATCTCGCGAACAATACAGCGCGCGATGTGGTCGCGCGTCAATAATTCCGGCGGCCGCCGCGCGTTCTTGTCCCCCTGACAATATCGCCAGCCTTCTTCTTCGTTATCCGCAGTTTGGGCGCGATAATTTTCCGGAATGTCGTCGAACATGAATCGGCGGCCTTCTTTGTTGGTCAGAATGCCGCCTTCGCCGCGTACACTTTCCGTAACGAGAATCCCCATCACACTCGGCGGCCAGACCATTCCGGTCGGATGAAACTGAATGAACTCCATGTCGATCAATTCCGCACCGGCGTCGTAAGCCAGCGTGTGACCGTCGCCAGTATATTCCCAACTGTTACTCGTGATCTTATAAGCGCGGCCGATTCCGCCGGTCGCGAGTACGATTGATTTCGCCCGAAAAATCTTGAACCGCCCGCGCTCGCGCTCATATCCGAAGGCACCGACCGCACGGTTTCCATCCTTCAAAATGGACAGGACTGTGTGCTCCATGTGCACGTCGATGCCACGATGCACGCCGTGGTCCTGCAGCGTGCGAATCATTTCCAATCCGGTGCGATCCCCAACGTGGGCCAGCCGCGGATAACGATGGCCGCCGAAGTTTCTTTGCAGAATTTTTCCATCTTTTGTTCGATCGAAGACTGCACCCCACGCTTCCAGCTCTCGCACGCGGTCAGGCGCTTCCTTCGCGTGCAGCTCGGCCATGCGCCACTGGTTCACATACTGGCCGCCGCGCATTGTGTCGGCGAAATGGACTTTCCAATTGTCGCGTTCGTCGACGTTGGCGAGAGCGGCTGCGATTCCGCCCTCAGCCATCACGGTGTGCGCTTTGCCGAGAAGGGATTTGCAAACCAGTCCGACACGAACTCCCGCAGCCGAAGCTTCGATCGCCGCGCGCAATCCCGCGCCGCCGGCGCCGATCACGAGCACATCGTGTTCATGCGTCTCGTAGTCAGCCATTCGTTAGAAAATCAAAATCCGGAAGTCGTGCCAAATTCCCATCGAGCACAGGCGCACGTAAAGATCGCTAAACCCGACCCAGAACAGACTCATCCACGCCCAAAGCATGTGGCGTTGATTCAGGCAAGTGACGCAACGGTAACAGGCGAAAGTTGATGTCGATCCTGCGATTCGATCGCGAAACCCGCCGATCAAGTGGCGTAACGAGTGACAACCGAGCGTGTAACCGCCGAGCAGAACGACATTGATCGCGAGAACAATTGTGCCGACGCCGATGCCGAAACGGCCATCAAACCACAGCGCTTTCCAAACGTCATAGGCGAGAATCAAAATAAAAACGAGCGCGAGATAAAGGAAGTAGCGGTGGACATTTTGCATGATCAGGGGGAAGGAACGCTCGCCGAGGTAAGTCTTACGCGGCTCGCCTACTGTGCACGCGGGCGGATCTGCCCAGAAGGCCTTGTAATACGCGCCTCTATAATAATAGCAGGTGAGCCGAAATCCCCCGGGCGCCCACAGAATCAAGAGCGCGGGTGAGAAAATTAACCAACCCGGCCACCAATTCGGTTTCGGGCCAAACCAACTGTGGGGCGAGTCGCCAAAAAGCTCGGGCGAATAAAACGGGGAGACGTAACTGCCGAAAAAATAATTGCGGCCCTGGAACGCCGCCCAGGTCGAATAGACGATAAAGGCCGATAATCCGAGAAAGACGAGAAGCGGTTGCAACCACCAGGTGTCGGCACGCGACGTCTCGCCAAACGAGCGCCGCGGCAACGTGGCGGTTGTCGATCCGTTCATTGTCCGTCGGCTCCGTCAATCGGAAGTTTTGCCTTCTTCCACGCTTCCCAACTTCCGGGAACATTCCAAAGCTCGGCAAAGCCGACTGGTTTCAAAATGCTCGCCGCGATGCTCGATCGATACCCGCTTCCGCAATAAACGACGGTCGGCTTGCCGCGATCGAGCTCCGCCATTCGTTTTTTCAATTCAGGAACAAAAATGTGCCGCGCGCCCGGAACATGCCCTTTCTTCCATTCTCCAGGACCGCGAACATCCACAATCTGGAGCGACGATTTCTTTTCATTCAATTCGTGCACGCTCATTTGGCCGATCCGTTCAATCGGAAATCCCGCCGTGTCCCATGATTTCATTCCGTCGATTAAGTAACCGGCGAACTTGGTGTAACCGGTACGCACGAAAAGTCGCAGAATATTTTCCAGATCGCCGTCGGTTTCCAGAACAAGCAGGATCGGCTTCTCCGGATCGAGCATCCAGCCGGCCCAAATCGACAGGATTGGAGAGCCGCCAATGTTGAGCGCGCCGGCAATATGACCGCCGCCGAACGCCAGCATCGTTCGAACATCGACGAGCTGATTGCCGTTCTTTCCGATTGCATTCTTGAATTGTTTCGGCGGCAAACCAGCAACGCGCGGCAGCGAGCCGAGAACTTGCGGTCCTTCCGCGTTCACCTTTTTCATCCGCGGATAATAGGTCGGTACCGGCGGGGCGGTTCTCAGCGCATAATCAGTAAACTTTTGCACGTCGTCGAACTGAAGAAACTTATTGTGCAATCGCTCGTAGCCGATGGTGCTGGTCAAACGCGCACCGATGTCGGCGCCACAAGGTGATCCCGCGCCGTGATTAGGAAAAATCATCACGTGGTCGGGCATTTTGAGATAGAAATCGCGCAGGGTGTGGAATTGCTGTTCGGCCAGCCTCTGAGTGTGTTTGTCACCCAACAAATCGGGACGTCCCGCCGATGAGACGAAAAGCGAGTCGCCCGTAAGAATGCCCCATATCCGATCCGACGATTCCGAGTCGGCCAGCAAATACGAAATGTGCTCCGGCGTGTGACCCGGTGTGTGTTTTGCCGTGATCAAGACCTCGCCGAATTCGAAGCGATCGCCATCTTTGAGATTCTCGACCTCGAAGTCGTATTTCGCGCCGCCTTCGTGGCTCGCATAAATTTTCGCCGAATCCAATCGCGCGCACAGCTCGCGCGACCCGCTTACGAGGTCGGCGTGGATGTGCGTCTCGAAAATGTGGGTGATGGCGACACCTGCTTCACGCGCCATCGCAATGTAAATGTCGCAATCCGGCCGGGGATCGAAAACTGCAGCGATACCTTCGTCATCATCGCCGACCAGGTAGGAAAGCTCGGCGATGCCCGGCGTTTGGACAGTCTTGAAGACGAGTGACACGCGAAAGAATTAACGCGAGACTGCGTTGGAGTTCAACCCCAGTCGCTGTAGCGGCGGTCTATGACCGCCGTTTAATTGGATTCGGCGCTCGTAGAGCGCCGCTACAGTTTCACATTCACCTCAATCGGCAGCAGATGGTTGATCATGTAAGTGCCGCGATCCCAGTCCCGCTCAACGGGCTGGGTCTGACCAGTCGAATCGGTTCCCCGGGCCATTAATGTTGCTTTTCCGGGTGTCGCCGGCGTTTTCCAATCGAATTCCCAAAGCCGCCAGGCGCCCGGCTTCGATTCGCCAATTAACTTCGCGCTCTTCCACGTCGATCCGCCATCGGTACTGAGCTCGACTTTCGTGATCTCGCCATATCCCGTCCAAGCCGCGCCTTCAACTCTCACGTTCGAACTTGCTGCTACGTTGTCGCCTTCCTTTGGTCGCGCGATCTCGGCTTTGATTTGCAGCTCGGAGAGCGGCGTTAGTCGCGCACTATCGCGGTCGCGCGTCCAAAACGCGTAATCCAGCGTTTGATAATAGCCATTGAAGGGTTGGGCCGTAACGACGATTCGCTGCAACCATTTGATCGAGGCAACGGCGTACCACCCTGGCACGATCGCGCGCAGCGGAAAACCATGTTGCGGCGGAAGATCGACGTCATTCATTTTGTAGGCGAGCAAAACCTCGCCCGCCTTTTCCAACGGAATGCTCCGCGCAAAATTGATTTCGCCGCGTGGACTTTTCGGATCTTCCAACTGGCCGCTGTCCGCGCCTTCCAGAATTATTTCGCGCGCGGCCGACTTAACGCCGGCCCGTTCGAGCAAGCTGGACAGGGGAACGCCGGTCCATTCGGCGTTGCCGACTCCACCAAGTCCCCATTGCACGCCTTTGACTTTAGGCTGGAGAAAGCTGCGATTGTTGCCGGCGCACTCGAGCGTCGCGGGAATTTTCGTCGATTTGAGCTTCAGCAATTCCTCGTAGCCGATTTCAAATGGCTTTTTGACTTCGCCTTCGATGCGCAAACGCCACTCGTTTCTGTCGATTCTTGGAATCGGAAAATGAGTGCGGACATAAAACGATTTCGTCGGCGTGATAAATCCGTCGAGCTGCTCAAACGGCATCTCGAGATTCAGCGGCGCCTCGCTGCGAACGATTCTGCCATCGCGGAGTTTCAGTTCTTCCATCGGTTGCAATCTACGATTGGAAATCTAAACTCTACAGTTCTTTCACGGGGTCTTAGCTCAGTTGGTAGAGCGCCTCAATGGCATTGAGGAGGTCAGGGGTTCGAATCCCCTAGGCTCCAAGGTAAAGAGGCACAACACTTTATCTCATTTGTGTTTATGCTTGGGGACTGAATCCGACTTCGACTAGGTTCGCCGATCTGAAACGTGCACGACCGATGCGACCAGTCGAGCGCAGGCGAAGAAAGGGTTCGAGCCCAGTAGGCTCCGCCATCAGATTAAACGCCGGCCGTTTCGACCGCGATAAACCCTTTCCAATTCCGCATCCGGAACGCGAGAATCATAAACAAGACTCCGGAAACAATCGCCCAGGCGCCGATCCACCAGATCAAGGCGAGCGCGCCGACAGCGGGTTTTAACAAGAGTAGGATGCCGAACACGACCGAGGCAATTCCCGCCAACACGAGGAGCCATTCGTTGGCAATGACCTTGCGCAATCTGACCGCGGCCACGAGTTCCATAACACCGGTCGCGATCGCCCAGGCGGCGATCAGAATTAACAAACCGAGTGCAGTAATTCCGGGCATTACGAAAGCGAGCAATCCCGCGAGGATTCCAAGGAGCCCTCCCAAGATTAAGCTGCCCATTTTCGGATAACCTTTCGGCGTTCTCGCCGCCAAGACCAGCGACAGAATACCATTCACTAGTGCGAATGCTCCAAAGAGCCAGACCAGGGTAATCAACGTTGCGCCCGGCCACATGAACGCCAGGACACCGAACAACACCGCCACTAAACCGCGCAGAGCGAGCAGCCACCAATTCAGTTTGAGTGTGTGGACAACCGTCACCGCATCACCTGTTTTAATATTATCAGTTCCATTCATTTCATTTCCTCCGACAGTTGGACTTCATACTTTCTTCTTGAGACCGAATTGTTGCGGCATTGCGAGATTTCCCTTGGCCGATCCGCTAGCCGTCTTCTGCGACAACAATCGGACGTCCGACTGCAATCGTTCCAAAGCAGCAGTCAAATCGAGAATAATTTTGATGCCGGCGAAATCGTCGCCGCAGACAGTCCGAAGCGCTTCGATTCGGCGCAAACCGCGAATGGCATCTCGATCAAAGTAGTAACCGTGGTCAGCCGTGGTCCTCGCGGGGGAAAGAAGGTGATGTTTGCAATACACCAGAATCGTTCGGCGGGACACGTTCACCAGATGCGACGTTGCTTCAATCGTGTAGACGGCATCTGGTGGCGGGTCGAACAACTGGATCTCGCGTGATCTGGTTGGTGAAATCGCCATGTGGCTTCTTTGTACTGGATCGGCGTTGGTCCGATGTGCGCGCGTCTTAATACGTTGACTTCGATTTGTTTGTGTTTGGCGTATATACTTTTGTTTAGCAGCCGTTGTGGTTAGCTACCACGATATTAGGGAGCTAGCATGTTCCCAATTAAAGACTCCGTCCCGAGCCGCTCCGTGCCGGTCGTTACGCGCGCGTTGATTCTTATCAACGTCCTGGTCTTTTTCTTTGAGCTGATGCTTCCGCAGCAATCGGTCGAGCAAATTTTTTATTTGTTCGGGATCGTTCCCGCGCGTTTCTCCCACCCGGATTGGGCCGCCAGTGTCGGCTTTCCCATCGACAACTATTGGCCGCTTCTCACTCATCAATTTCTGCACGGCGGCTGGTTCCACATCATCGCAAACATGTGGACGCTCTGGATTTTCGGCGACAATGTCGAGGACCGGATGGGGCCGGAGCGATTTGCGATTTTCTATCTGGTCTGCGGCGTGGTCGCCGGCCTGACGCACCTGCTGACGAATCCGGATTCCACAGTCCCGTCGGTGGGGGCCTCCGGGGCAATCGCGGGCGTGCTCGGTGCGTATCTGCTGTTCTTTCCAACCGCGCGGCTCGTGGTCATGCTTCCGATTTTGTTTTTCCCATTTTTCTTCGAGGTGCCGGCGGTCCTGTATCTCGGATTTTGGTTTTTCAGTCAGCTCTTTAGCGGCACGGCGGCATTGGCTGGTCCGCAGCAAGTCGGCGGCATCGCATGGTGGGCGCACATCGGAGGATTTATTGGCGGGATGCTTCTCTGCGGACTATTTGCGAGGCGACGTCGCCCATCGCAGCCAGATGAGGATGCGCTGGAATGGGCGTGGGAGCCGCGGGCCCGTTAAATGAAAGGAAATAAGAATGGATATTCTCTGGTTGTTTTTCATGCTCTCGGCGCTTCAGCCGATCATCAAACAGAAGTTGTTGGAAGCGTCTCGCAAACGGCTGATCTCTCTGATCGAGCGCGAGCGCAAATCGCGCGTCGTTCTTCTAGTGCACCGGCAGGAAACGATGGGTCTGCTCGGCTTTCCGTTGTTTCGTTACATCGACATCAACGACAGCGAAGACGTAATCCGCGCCATTCATCTGACCGATCCGGAAATTCCTTTGGACCTCGTGCTGCACACGCCTGGCGGTTTGGTTTTGGCGGCAACGCAAATCGCACGCGCGATTTTCAAACACAAAGGCAAGGTCACCGTGTTTGTGCCGCACTACGCCATGTCGGGCGGCACATTACTCGCGCTCGCGGCCGATGAAATCGTGATGTGCGAACACGCGGTGTTGGGCCCGGTTGATCCGCAACTCGGCGAATATCCAGCGGCCTCGATTTTGAAAGCGGCCCATCAGAAACCGATCGCCGAAGTGGACGACAAGACATTGATTCTGGCCGATCAAGCGGAAAAGGCGATCGCGCAAATGCGGCAGGAGGTGACTGAACTGTTGGCCGACAAATTCCCCGGCGAAAAGGCGGGAGAGATGGCAAAGCTCATGACCAGCGGCACGTGGACGCATGATTATCCAATCACCTTCGAGCGGGCGCGCGATCTTGAGCTGCGGGTAAACAGCGATATGCCGGAAAATATGATGCGCTTGATGCAACTTTATCCGCAACCTGTGCGCCGGCAGTCTTCGGTCGAGTACGTGCCAGTTCCGTATCGCTCGAGCCGTCGTGGCACTTCGGAGCAGTGACTTGCTCAAATATTTCTCGCCATTAGCGGTTGGCGCATTCGGGCTTCCGTCAGCTTGCCGCTGAGCGCCTCGCTCGCATATTGCAATTCCAGCATCAGTGTGCAAGCTGACTGACGCGCAGTAAACAATGTCAAGCTGACAAAATGCGGAGAACGTAAAAATTTAGGTTCTGGCAAGGTTAGAATCGCTACAGTTTCGATTACAAGTAATAAACAGTGCTCCTCAGAAAGCGGTGCGGTGGGGCACCAGGCCGAATAGGGCGACGGCCGCGGGACCCCTGTGGCCACGCAAGATCGACATGCGCGATCCGAAACAAGAGCGGCGAAAGAACATCTCCTAGTTTTAGAAAGCAAAGGAGCAAGTAATGACTCCCCGCGAGGTTATGGTGGGATACTACGATTACGGGTTCGTCACTCTATCGGTTTTAGTCGCTGTGATGGGCGGCTACTGCACGATTGAGCTGGCGGAACGAGTTACCGGATCTCGCAGCCGAACTCGATTGTATTGGTGGATCGGCGGCAGCGTCGCCATGGCAATCGGCACCTGGTCGATGCATTACGTCGCAATGCTGGCCTTTTGTTTGCCGATTCCGGTGCAGTATGATTGGCCGACAGCTTTTTTATCTTACACAGCTAGTCTTTTCGCCAACCTCTTGGGCTTGTTTGTCGTGAGCCGGCGGAAAATGGGTTTCGTGCGGGCCTTGTGCGCCAGCATTTTCATGGGCGGAGGCATCGTGGCCCTGCATTACGTCGCGATGGATTCGATGCGACTAAAGGGAATGTGCCATTACTCGCCGCCGCTGGTGAGCCTTTCGGTCGTAGTTGCAATAGGATTTTCGCTCTTGTCGCTCTGGTTAATGTTCTTTTTTAGAGAAACCTCCATCGATCACATAGGGGGCAAGTTTGGAAGCGCGCTTTTGCTTGGGGCCGCAATTTCCGCCATGCATTACACCGGGATGGCTGCCACCAGTTTCACTATATCCGATGTGCTACCGAATTTGTCCCACGCGATCCCCATCACCCATCTCGGTATTCTAGGCCTCGGCGCTGCCAACGTCATGATCCTGGCAGTTGTGCTCTTAACCTCACAAGCAGACCGACTGCAAGAGCGCAACCTTCTGCTGCGCAGCTTTTCACAAAAACTGGTGCAGGCGCAGGAAACTGAACGTCGCCATCTCGCGCGTGAATTGCACGACGAAGTCGGCCAGGCCCTGACCGCGGCGAAGATCAGTCTGCAGTCCGCGATGCGCGAAGCGACCGGCACAATACTGATGCGACTTCAGGACGCAGTCGCTATTCTCGACCGACTGCTAGTGCAGGTGCGGCAGATTTCACTCAACCTGCGCCCGTCGATGTTGGATGATCTTGGGCTCATTCCTGCATTGCGTTCTGTTCTCGATGAACGAGCACGGCGTGCATCGATCGAAATGCATTTTTCAGATCACAATGTGCCGGAAAATTTGCACACGGAGATCCAAATGACATGCTTCCGCATCATTCAGGAAGCGATCACTAACGTTGTGCGTCACGCCCGTGCCACGCGAATCGATGTCGATCTTCATCGCGAGAGCGGGAAATTGCGACTTTTGATTCGCGATAACGGCATTGGCTTCGACGTCGAATCGCGAACGGCTCGGCTTGGTCTGCTCGGAATAAAAGAGCGCGCGGCCCTCGTTGGTGGGCAGGCTAAAATTATTTCAGAAACAAATAAAGGAACGACGATCGATATATCTTTGCCTTTAAACTTTTAACCCGAATCCCAAGGCGGTCGTATTGTACTCGCGGTAGCAATGAATGGGTTGCGGATGCGGTTAAGTGGCAAGGATGAACCCACTCATAGAGGCAAATGACAAAATGGGTCTGGAGGGGGCTCGTCCCAGGAGAAATCAGTATTTTCGGGTGCCATTTCGGCCGAAAATAAGCCTTAAGTGACAAAAGGGGAGTGAACGGGCTAGGCTCCAAAGATTATTCGCTAACATATGAAAAGAAATCTCCTCAGAATGATTGGTTTGATTCTTGTGGTGGCGACGCTTCCACTCTACGCGCAGTCTCACAAAGCAAAAAAAGTGGACGGCGGCGACGCAACAATTCCTAACGGCGCCGTTCACATAAGGTTAATAAGCGTTGATGAGGGAAACAATATTTTACTTACAGCCCGACGATCGCGATTCCGGAAGTACCACAGCCGCAGGATGGTCTGTATCGCATCGAGGTCAACGAAAAGGGCAAAGTCGCCGCGGTGACAATTTTACACGGCATTTCGCCAAACGCGGACACGTCTGTAATGAAGGAATTAGTTGGCTGGTACGCCAAACCCGGACCTTTGCGTGTGGTGGATGTTCCCGTGCCTTATGCTGCAACGCCTAAATTTATCGATCCTTTCACCTCGCGCCGAACCGGATTACCTCCTGGCCATCGAGAGAATCCTAAGCCCTGATCAGTGAGCGACGATTGAGATTTTCGCACGCACGGCGAGTTCGATAACTTTGTCGCGCTCGAGGAGCAAAGTTTTACCGCTTTCGACCGCGATGACGCGAAGTTTTGCCTCCGTCGCGGCTTTGATGGTCTCAACGCCGACGACTGGAACATCGAAGCGCATGTCCTGATTCGGCTTGGCGACTTTAATCATGATCGCGCCTTCGCGAGCGAGCGCGCCGCCGCGCTTAATCGCGTCGTTCGTTCCTTCAAAAGCTTCAACCGCCAGCACGGTGCCGTTTTTCACGATGATGGTCTGCCCGATATCAAGCCGCGCAATCTCCTTGGCGACATTCCAGCCAAACTCGACATCTCCCTCTTCGGCCCGCGACAGCTTCGGTCCAATGACTAATCCTTTTTTCGCAAGTTGGTCATCGAGAAAAGTTGTCGCCGGCAAGAGATCGACATTCTCCTTCTTCAGCTCATCCGCGATCGCGGTGAAAATCGATTCGGCGTTTCGCCGTTTGAGCCTTGCGAGAACGACCAGCGCTTTCACATCCGGGCGAAGATCGAAAAGATTCTTGGGTGCGATTTGGCCGGCCATAATCGCCTGGTGAACGTCGCTCTCGCGAAAAAACCTCACCAACTTGCCAAGCTGTCCGACGCGCAGCCATTCGACATTGTCAGCGAGCTTCTCGATCGAACGATCGGTCTCGCCGGTGAATGCAGCGACGGTGATTTCTCTTACGCCGGCCTTACGGGCGGCCTGTGCCAGCTCTCTTGGATAAGCGCCGTTTCCCGCGATGATCCCGAGAATCTCCGGCGCGTTCACTTGCTCTCCTGTAGCAGAAAAAGTTCACGATCGCGAGGGCGCGATCGTCGGCACGCGAGGCGCGTGCGCTCCCCCGATATTACCCGTGATGACGACGGCGTTTCACGTGCACTTGGGCGAGCGCCTTCTGCATAGACGCTTGGATCGCAGCCACTTCGTCCGCTGTGTGATCCTCTTTCATAGCGGCCTGCGCGCTCGCAACCGCTTTCTCTGCTGCCTCGATGTCGATCTTCTCAGATTCCAGTGCCATGTCGGTCAACACTGAAACGCCGTCGGTTTTGATTTCAACGAAACCTTCACCAACCGCCATCGCCGTTTCGCGACCATCTTTGATCACGCGCAGTTCACCCGGTTTCAATGTCGTCAAAACCGGAACGTGTTTAGGATACACGCCGAGCTCGCCTTCGGCTCCCGGAAGCGTAACCATGTCTACGTCCTCGGAGTAAATCTTCTCCTCTGGCGTGACAATCTCGAGCTTCAGTGTGGCCATCGATTAACTCTTCTCCTCTTTGATCATATCGATGTTGCCCTTCATGTAGAAGTTGGTTTCGGGCACATCGTCATGCTTGCCGTCGAGGATTTCTTTAAAACCGCGCACCGTCTCCGAAATCGACACATATTGACCTTTCGTTCCGGTAAAAACTTCGGCGACGTGGAACGGTTGACTGAGGAACCGTTGGATCTTACGCGCGCGATAAACGGTCAGCTTGTCTTCCGGGCTAAGCTCATCCATTCCGAGAATCGCGATGATGTCCTGGAGATCTTTGTAGCGTTGCAAAACGCGCTGAACTCCACGGGCAACGTTATAATGTTCTTCGCCCACAACTTCCGGAGCGAGCGATTTTGACGTCGAAGCCAGCGGATCGACGGCGGGGTAAATGCCAAGCTCCGCGATCGAACGTTCGAGCACGATGGTCGAATCGAGGTGAGCAAACGTGTTCGCGGGCGCCGGATCGGTGAGATCGTCCGCCGGCACGTAGACCGCCTGGAAGGATGTAATCGAGCCTTTCTTGGTGGATGTGATTCGTTCCTGAAGATCGCCCATTTCGGCCGAGAGCGTTGGTTGATAACCGACCGCGCTGGGAGTTCGTCCAAGCAGCGCCGACACTTCTGAGCCGGCTTGAGAGAAGCGGAAAATGTTGTCAATGAACAACAAAACGTCCTGGTTACGTTCGTCCCGGAAGAATTCTGTCATTGCCAACGCCGACAACGCGACGCGTAAACGAGCGCCGGGCGGCTCGTTCATCTGACCGAAAACCATACCGACCTTCGATTTGGAAAGGTCCTTCTGGTCGATAACGCCCGCCTCGCTCATTTCGCGGTAAAGATCGTTGCCTTCGCGGGTACGCTCGCCTACCCCGGCGAACACCGACACGCCGCCGTGGCCTTTGGCGATGTTGTTAATCAGCTCCATGATGACGACGGTCTTGCCGACGCCGGCGCCACCGAACGCGCCAACCTTGCCACCTTTTGAAAACGGACAAATCAAGTCGATAACTTTGATCCCGGTCTCGAGAATCTGAATTTTTGTGTCCTGGTCAGTGAGCCCCGGGGCCGGACGGTGAATCGGATAGCGCTTGGTGAATTTCACTGGACCACGGTTGTCGACCGGGTCGCCCGTGACGTTGAACACACGACCGAGCACTCCTTCGCCAACGGGCACGCTGATCGGACCGCCAGTGTCATTGACCCGCATACCACGTTTCAATCCTTCGGTGGACGACATCGCGATGGAGCGGACCCAGCTCTCACCAAGGTGCTGTTGCACTTCGAGGGTGAGCTTGGTCGGGTTCCCGTTGACCTCGTATTCGATCTCGAGCGCGTTGTAAATTTTCGGCATGCTTTTCTCGTCGGGGAACTCGACGTCCACAATCGGGCCGATAACTTGAACGATATTTCCTTTATTCATAAATCTTAATCAATTTCCAAGTGCCATCTGTGCAGTCGCGATCTCCAGCAACTCGGTAGTGATACTGGCCTGACGCATTTTGTTGTACTCGAGAGTGAGATCCTTAATGAACTGGGCGGCGTTGTCGGTCGCATTCTTCATGGCGACCATGCGCGAGCTGTGCTCCGAGGCCCGCGCGTCGAGAATCATTTGGTAAACCTGGTGTTGAATGTAGTACGGGAGCACGGCATCGAGAACGCGCTCGGCACTTGGTTCGAACACGTAACCGAGCATCGGGTCGACATCGTCGGCAGTGCCTTCGACCTTTTCACCCTTCGGCAGGTCGAACGCGCTAATCGGCAGCAACGTCTGCACTACGGGCCGCTGATTCACCGTATTGATGAAATGCGTGTAAAGCACGGAGACCTTGTCCACTTCGTGATTAAGAAACTTTTCCATGCAAAACTTCGAAATCACTTTTGTTTCAACAAACGTTGGCGAGTCTTTGAACTCGAAATCCGCCAGCATCTCGCGCTTGGTTCGAGCGATAAACTGACGCGCTTTTCTCCCGGTAACCACGAACGCCGTCTTGCTCGTGTCGAAATTTGAAGCTTCGCGAAACAAGTTCGTGTTCAACGCGCCGGCCAGACCCTTGTCGGTACTAACGATCAGCACCAGCTCCTTTTTCACGTCCCGGATGTTCAAGAGCGGGTGCAGCCGCGGATCGGTCCGCTTCTGAAGCGATACGAGCACTCTATTCAGCAACGCCGCATACGGCCGGCCCGCCAACGCCTGCTGCTGAGCGCGGCGCATCTTGGACGCCGCGACCATTTGCATCGCTTTCGTTAACTGGCCAATGTTGCGGATCGACTTGATCCGGCGCCGTATGTCCTGCGTGTTTGCCATTTCTTCGTTAGGCCAAAATCAGTGCCAGGTGGTTTTGAATTCTCCCATCGCGCTTTTGAGCTGCGCCTCCAGATCGTTGTCGAGCTGCTTTTTGTCGCGGATGGACCGCAGTAACGGTTCCTTTCGCGTTTGAAGCCAGTCCTGCAGTTTGAGCTGAAATTCTTTCACGCGATCTACTGGAACATCGTCGATAAATCCGTTTTGCATCGCCCACATGACCGCGACCTGTTCCTCGACCGCTATCGGGTTGTATTGCTTCTGCTTGAACAGCTCGACGATGCGCTGACCGCGGTCGAGCCGCGCCTTAGTTGCGGCGTCGAGATCGGAACCGAACTGTGCGAACGCCGCCAGCTCACGGAATTGCGCCAGATCGAGCTTCACCTTGCCGGCGACTTGTTTGATCGCCTTGATTTGTGCGGCGGAACCAACTCGGCTGACCGAGAGACCGACTGAGATCGCCGGTCGCACACCCTGATAGAACAAATCGGTTTCGAGATAAATCTGCCCGTCAGTGATCGAGATGACGTTCGTCGGAATGTAGGCCGACACGTCACCGGCTTGCGTTTCAATGATGGGCAACGCGGTTAACGAACCGCCCCCGAACTCGTCGGAAACCCGCGCGGCGCGCTCAAGCAAACGCGAATGGAGATAAAACACGTCGCCCGGATAAGCCTCGCGACCCGATGGGCGCTTCAAAACGAGCGAAACCTGCCGGTAGGCCACCGCGTGCTTTGACAGATCGTCATAAATAATCAGCGCGTCCATTCCATTGTCCATGAACCACTCGCCCATCGCGGCCCCGGCGAACGGAGCGAGATATTGGTTCGTCGCCGTGTCGGACGCGGGCGCGGAAATGATCGTCGTGTAAGGCATTGCGCCCTCGCGCTCGAGAACGTCCAGTGCCCGGGCGACGTTCGAATTCTTCTGACCGATTGCGACGTAGATGCAATACAGCGGGCGATAATCTTTGACGCCTTCTTCCTCGGCGGCCTTGTTCAAACGCGCCTGGCTGATGATCGTGTCGATCGCAATGGTCGTCTTCCCGGTCGAACGGTCACCGATGATCAGCTCCCGCTGACCGCGGCCAATCGGAATCATCGCGTCGATCGCCATGATACCCGTTTGGACCGGCTGGCTGACACTTTTTCGTTTGATGACGCCAGGCGCAATCTTCTCGAGCGGATAAGACGTTTCACTTTTGACTGGCCCTTTATCATCCAGAGGTTGACCGAGCGTGTTCACCACGCGGCCCAACAAACCTTTACCCACCGGAACTGAGAGAAGCCGTCCCGTAGTCTTTACTTCGTACCCTTCTGAAACTTTAGTCGTATCGCCGAGTAGAATCGCGCCGACTTCAGTCTCTTCGAGGTTCAAAGCGAGCCCGAACACTCCGTTCGGGAACTCGATCATTTCGTTCAACATGACATCGCTCAGCCCTTCAATACGCGCGACGCCGTCTCCAGTTTCGCGAACAACGCCGACATTGCTTTTAGTGGCCGATGTTTTTAGTCCCGCGATTTTCGTTTCGATTTCTTCAAGAATGCTGCTCATGGTTTTTGTTGATTAAAGTTGTTGTTGAAGCCGTTCCAATCGGTTGCGCAAAGTTCCGTCCCAAACGTCGCTACCGACCTGCACGCGCACTCCGCCGAGAAGCGTTGGATCGACAGTGACGTCGGTGGTCAAATCGTTGCCGTATTTTCGCTTCAATCGCTCGACGATTTGCGCCGACCCATGGGAATCCAATTTCACTGCGCTTTCAATTCGCGCGTGACGCTTCTCAATCTCCAGTCGCAGCAGGCGTTTGTAATGCTGCAACGCGTCGATGTAACGCCGTGGCTTTTTTGTGACCAGGGACTGCACCAGCGCCGTAATTTTTCCGCGATCGATCTGCCCGTCAGTGAAACTGGCACGCAACATCCCCCGCGAAAGTTGACGGATCTCTTTGTTAAGTTTCATCAGGCCACCTGGCGGACAGCCTCTTCCTGCAAACGTTTCTGATCATCCGGCGTGAGCACTTTACCGGTGACTTTCTCGGTTGTTTCCACAACGAGCCGGCCGAGCTCGCGTTTCAAAGTTTGCATCTGACGTTCGTGCTCGAGTACGGCTGCTTCCTTCGCCTTGGCGACGATTTGTTCGGCTGTCGTGATCGCTTCCTGCTGTTTCCTCTCGGATAGATGCGCCGCGCTTTGCCGCGCTTCGTCGATCATTCTTTGCGCATCGGCGTCGGCCTTTGCCAGAATTTCCTGATAACGCTTTTCCGCTTCCGCCAGTTCCTTCTTGATCTTCTCCGCGTTTAGCTGGCCTTCCTCAATCTTTCGCCGGCGCTCTTCCAGTACTGCGACGATCGGCTTGTAGGCGAAGCGCCGCAGCAAAAGCGCAACGATCGCGAAGCTGATCACCTGCGACAAAAACAGCCACGGATTCCATCCGAAAGTCTCGGCGGTTTCGTGGAGTATTCCCGACGAGGCCTCGGCCGCGGCGGCGGCAATCATCACATTCATAAATTTAAATCATCCCCGTCGGCATCCTGCCGAAGCAAGCGCGAAAGGACTTAGTGGGGCAGAAGGAATAATGCGTAGAATACGATCGCCTCCGTGAACGCGATCGCGAGAATGCCGTGCACGAGCACTTGCGTGAACGCGCCCGGATTACGGCCGACGGCTGTTGCCATTCCGAGACCAGTCAATCCGATTCCAACTCCCACGCCCATCGCGGCGAGGCCGACGTGGATGCTTCCTGTCATTTCTGCCAATAATGATGCCATCATAGTATTTTCTTTCTTTGTTCTAGCGATCTCTTCATGAGGTCGCCAAAATTTTCGTCAATGTGCGCGCTCCGGTCCATGATCGTGCTGCGCGATCAACATCGTAAACACCGCCGTCAGCAGCATAAAGACAAGCGCCTGCACAATTCCGACAAGCAATTCCATGAAATAAAATGGGATCGGGAGTAACCACGACAGATACGGAACCATCGTCGACATAACCTCGAGCGTGCTTTCACCCGCATAAATGTTTCCAAACAATCGAAAGCTCAGCGAAATCGGCCGGAACAGAATCGAAACGATCTCCAGCCAGCCGACCAGGAAGAAAATTACAGCCATCATGAGTCCGATAAATCCAGTGGTTTCGCCTTTCGGCGCAAAAAGATGTTTTAGAAATCCGCCGATACCGTTCGCCTGAAGCGCCCAGACCACCCACAGCACAAAAAAGATCGCGGACATCGCTGTGGTCATGTTCAAGTCCGCGTTGCCGCCGCGCAGGAGAGGACGATCGACGTGGAACGCGCCGTTCGCATCGTAATGGCCCCAGCCAATCGTGCCGACACCGGGAATGAGTCCGAACCAGTTTACGAACAAAATGAAAATGAAAATTGTCGCGAAGAACCAAAATGTTTTCCGGACCAGCTCGCGACCAATAATTCCTTCAAGAAAGTTATAGAGACTTTCGACCAGCCATTCCCAAAAATTCTGGATACCGCTCGGGATTGGTTGGATACGGCGAGTGGCAACTTGCGCGAAGACAATGATGCCGAGCGCAACAATCCACGTCACCAGCATCGAGTTCGTGATCGCGAATTTGCCAAACTGCACGAGCGGCGCGGCTTTGAGTGAAACGGTTTCGTGTTCCACGGCTTCCGCTGCGAAAGCTGACGTCGCCAGTATTGTGCTGGAGGCCAGGGCCAGGATCGACGTTAGTAAACAGCGGTTGCGCATTTCGTTTGCTCGCCAAGGTCACAGGCACCCACCCCGTGATCTCCCGCGCTCGGAAATCGAGCCGCGAATCTTGACGACGGATACCAAACCCGTGTTTGCACGAATGACAAGCGACTTTCGGAGAAAATTTCAGCCCAACCACTACGCGTTGTGGCTGGAGCCAAAATTACTCATGCCATTCCCCCAATTTCTGCTTCAATTCGGCGATTCCCTCTCCTTTCGTCGCAGAAATCGGAACGATGTCGATCTTTGGAAATTTTTTCCGCAACGCTTTCAAATTTTCTTCCGCGCCAGGTAAATCCATCTTGTTCGCAACGATGAACCAGGGTCGCTCCGACAGGCGTGAATCATAGAGATCAAGCTCACGCCTCAGATTTTGAATGTCCTCGATCGGATTGCGTCCTTCGCTTGCTGCTGTGTCGACTACGAACAAAAAGATTCTGCAACGCGTAATATGTCGGAGGAACTCATGTCCGAGGCCGACTCCTTTGTGCGCGCCTTCGATCAATCCGGGAATGTCTGCGATTGTTATTCGGCGATACTCCGAAAGTTGAACGACGCCGATAACCGGATGCAGCGTTGTGAATGGATAAGGCGCCACTTTCGGCCGGGCGGCGGAAATTTCTCGAAGAAGCGTCGATTTGCCAGCGTTGGGGTACCCGATCAACCCAGCATCAGCGATTGTGCGCAGCTCTAAAAGGAAATGACCTTGCTCGCCTTCCCCGCCCTCAGTGTACTGGCGCGGCGCTCGATTGCGCGAGCTCTTGAAATGAACATTACCTTTGCCGCCTGTGCCGCCTTCACACAAAACGAATTCCTGGCCGTCACGCGTCAGATCGACAACCGCTTCGCTGGATGTTGATTCTTTTTTATCGTTGGTCGGCCATACGATTGTCCCGACCGGCACTTTCACGACTTTGTTTGGCGCGGAGCGGCCGTACATTTTCTTTCCCATTCCGTGACCGCCACTTTTCGCCTTGATGATCGGTTCGTAGAAAAGATTAGAGAGATTATCGACGTGCCGATCAGCGAGCAGGATGACGTCGCCGCCGCGGCCACCATCGCCGCCGTCTGGTCCCCCCTTTGGCACAAATTTTTCGCGTCGGAAACTGACCGAGCCGCGGCCACCGTTTCCAGCCTGCGCAAAAATTTTGATTCGATCGACAAACATTTCCTACCTTTCGGTTAAACGATTCCAGCGCTCGAGCGTCAAACTCCTTATGCTGGCGTTGCGACTAACATTAATCGGTTTCGTGTCCTTTGCCGGTTTTTGCTACGCTCAGACATCGCCAACACCTATGCCGCAATCGGAAACTGGAATTGAAGGCATAATCACGATGTCGCCGGCTCATGGTGGCCCAATTCGGGTTGGCGAGCAGAGTTCAAGACCATTGGCCAACACGCCTTTCGTTGTCAGCAACGAAAGCGGCACAGTCGCCAAGTTTACGACAGACGGTCAAGGGAAGTTCAAAGTCTTAATCGCGCCGGGTCGTTACGCCGTCGCACGAGAAGGCCCGCAAAAGGGAATCGGACGTTTTGGACCGTTTGACGTTGATGTAGCCGCAGGTCAAATCACAAAAGTACAATGGCAATGCGACAGTGGAATGCGTTGAGCATTCCTCGCATCCGCATTGACCTGACGGCCCGGGCATGGCATCTGCAGCGACTGACCATCAATCATGTCGCGCATCGGTAGTCTTTCGGCGATTCTTTGGTATCTGATCGCAAAAGCTGCATCCGCAGCGGGCATTTCGGTTCTTTTCATCGGGAATAGTCTGACTCAGTCGAACGATCTACCGGGCGTCTTCAAACGATTCGCGGCTGAATCGTCGTTGCACGCTGACGTCGATGTTAGCTCGATCACTCCTGGCGGCGCATTCCTGTACGATCATTGGAAACACGGACAAGCTCTCGCCATCCTGCGCGAGAAGCACCCGAAATTTTTGGTTCTCCAGGGTCAAAGCACCGAGCCCGTGTCCGCGCTGCGAAATTTTTCGTATTATGCCGGCCTGTTCAAAACTGAGGGCGACCGCGTTGGCGCGACGACGATTTTGTTTGCAACATGGGCACGACCGGCCGGCGATCCATACTACAAAGATCCAACGTCCGGTGGATCACCCACAGAAATGCAATCGCGGTTGAATTCAGCGTGTGCGTCAGTCGCCAAAAGCATTGGCGCGATCCTGGCTCCGGTCGGCGTCGCGTGGGAACGCGCACGCGCAGTTGGTCCTAAGGTTCGTTTGCTCGACGGAACGCAACATCCGTCGCCGGCGGGAACCTATCTGGCGGCAGCGGTCTTGTTTCGGACAATGTTCAACGCTTCGCCCGTCGGATCGACCTATTACGGCGGCCTGCCCAAGGAAGTGGCAACCAGCTTGCAACGCGTCGCTGCGGAAGTTCCGATCTCTCCCACGCCATAGGCCAAATTGGGGTATTTTTCTGACATTTGGCTTGCTCAGCTCGAATCAGTTCGATAACCCTGCGACTTGAACGGCCTAACCCTATGACATCCCTACTTCTTATCTCTTCATTCTTGGCTCAGGAAACAGAAGAAGCCCCAAAAGGTCCCGGCGCGATTTTCTGGATTTGCGAGATCGCGTTCATCATTTTGATGGTCGCGGCAATGTGGAAGGTGTTCAGCAAAGCTGGACAACCTGGCTGGGCAGCGATCATTCCGATCTTTAATACCTACGTGATGTGCAAAGTGGCCGGCCGGCCTGGCTGGTGGCTGATCCTGTTGTTCATTCCCTTCGTCAACCTTGTCATCTGGATCATCCTCTGCGTTGATATCGCGAAGAATTTCGGGAAAGGCGCAGGCTTCGGGATCGGATTGCTTCTGCTCCCATTCATCTTCTTCCCGATCCTTGGTTTTGGCAGCGCTCAATACCAGGGCCAAAGCGCACCGCCAGCAGCGCCTCTGCCCGCGACAGCCTAAACGGCCTTCACTTCGCCCAATTTGGTTTGCGCTTTTCGTTGAAGGCCGCGATGCCCTCACGCGCCTCATCGGATTCCCGCGCCTGCATGTGATGCGCCAGAGCACGATCGACGTCTTGCTTTACGGAGCTCGACCAAAACTCTTCGACCAGGCGTTTGGTTTGTCCGATCGCATTGGACGCTCCTTGTAGAACTGAATCGGCGAACTTCTGTGCTTCGTTCATCACTTCGTCACGCGCGACCACGCGATTAACGAGGCCAATTTCCTTCGCCCGTGCGGCATCGATCAATTCGCCGCCGATTACGAGCTCGCGCAGGTTTCGTTCACCAACTTGCCGACGTAAGAATGTCATCACTAATCCCGCGACAAGTCCGCGGCGAACTTCGGGATATCCAATCTTTGTCTTTTGAGCCGCAACGACAAAGTCGCAAGCCGACATGATTCCAGCTCCACCGGCGACCGCCGCGCCATGGACGCACGCGATCGTGACCAATCGTGTTTCGGCCAGCGTCACCAAAGTTTTCGCGACCATTTCGGCAGTTGTGTGCGCTTTCGTTTGATCCGCGGCCTCCTTCAAGTCAAGGCCAGTGCAAAAGGCTGCGCCCGCGCCGCGCAAAATCAGCACGCGCTCGTTAGGCTGATCTGACGCGGCTTTGACGGCGGAAACAAGTTCGCTCATCAGCTCGATTGTCAGCGAATTACGCCGCTCGGGGCGATTCAACGTCAGAATCGTGATCTGCGGAGTCGGTTTTTCGATCAGAACGACGGGCATAAACAGAGATCGGCGGTCAGAGGACAGCGGTCAGCATTTAGACTTGGATTACACCCGTGTGGAAGTGGGCTTTCGGCGTTGGCCGCGAGACGTACTGCAAAAGTTGGATCAAGGTTTCGCGCGTTTCGTGCGGCTGAACGATGGCGTCGACCCAGCCGCGCGCGGCGCCGTAACGAATATCCGTTTGCTCTTCGTAACTGGCTTTTACCTTCTTGCGCAGCTCGTCGAGTTCTTCGTGCGTCGCTTTCTTATCCCCGCGCTCGCGGGCACGAGCCAAAATCGAAAACACCGTGTCGGATGCCTGGGCCGCACCCATGACCGCGTAGCGCGCACTTGGCCAGGCCACGATGAAACGCGGATCGTAAGCCTTGCCGCACAGCGCATAGTTTCCCGCACCGAACGAACCTCCAACGACGACAGTGATTTTCGGAACAACCGAATTGCTGACTGCGTTCACCAGTTTCGCGCCGCTCCGGATGATTCCGCTCTGTTCGGCATCGCGCCCGACCATGAATCCGGTCACGTCTTGAAAGAAAACGATCGGCAGGCTGTCCTGGTTGCAGTCCATAACGAACCGCGCCGCTTTGTCAGCGCTGTCTGAATAAATGACGCCGCCCATCTGAATCCCCTCTTTCTTGGTGCGCACTTGCATATGCTGACTGGCAACGATCCCAACCGGACGGCCACCAATGCGCGCGTAGGTGGTCACCAGAGTTTTGCCATAGTCGGCTTTGTATTCGTCCATCGAATTTGAATCGACAACCGACGCCAGTAGATCACGCGCGTCGTAATTCTTCTGACCGTCCAGACTCACCAAATTGTAAATCGTATCCGAATCTTTAGCGGTCTTGAATGCCTTGCCGAGCTTTTGCGTTTCCCCGGTTGCTTCCGGCAATAACGAGACCAGCGAGCGCAACCGCTTCAAACACGACTCGTCCGTCTTCTCGTAGAAGTCGACCGTTCCGCTGATTTCAGAATGCATTTTCGCGCCGCCGAGCTCTTCTTGATCGACAATTTGTCCGATTGCAGCTTTGACCAGCGAGGGACCTGCGAGATACAGGCCGCTGCCTTCCGTCATTAGAATTTTGTCACAGAGCACTGGCAAGTAGGCGCCACCTGCGACGCAGTTTCCCATGATCGCCGCAAGTTGCGGAATTCCAGCCGCGGAAATCACCGAGTTGTTTCGAAATATCCGCCCGAAATCATCTTCATCCGGAAAAATTTCATCCTGCATCGGCAAAAAGACGCCCGCGGAATCGACGAGATAGATGATCGGAAGGGAGCACTCGAAAGCGATCCGCTGCGCGCGAAGGAGTTTCTTGCAGGTCGCAGGAAAGAAAGCGCCCGCCTTCACCGTCGCATCATTGGCGACGATCATGCATGGAACGCCGCAAACGTTTCCGATCCCTGCGACCACTCCCGCAGCGACAATGTTCCCCCACTCCTGATACATTTTGTAAGCTGCCCAGAGGCCGATCTCGAAGAACTGCGCGTCTTTATCCAGGAGTTGGGCGATCCGCTCCCGCGCCGGCAAACGGCCAAGCTTGCGTTGGCGTTCCAGTCCGGCTTTTCCTCCACCCTGCCGAAGAACCGCTTCCTGTTTTAAGATCTCGCGACAAAAATCGCGTAGAGGCTCGTCTGACGATGTTCCTATTCGGGCCATGTGCGAAGAGGCTTAATCCGCGATACCGGTTGAATCAAGCGGCACACGCGGCCGGGTGATTCGAAATCAATAGATGTCAACTTCGGAGCGATAGCCGGAGTCGCTCCGGATCGAGCGCAGCCGCGCTCGACTTCCGCGATCGGACTCCGGACGATTGATCCGTGCGAGAGCGACTTTGACAAGGAAGGGAACGGCCGCCAAAGCACCGACCGACATGAGGGCGACGGCCGTGGCTTGTCGAGCAGGACGTCCAATTTTGTCCGCGACGAGGATGCCGATGCCTAAGCCGAGCGCTGTCCGGGTCAGGGCAAGCAAGTTTTCCAGTGGAGTCTGCTCGGAAGTTTTTGGAATGGATACTGAGAGCGACATCGCGTATTCTTATACGTCTCGTTTGCGAAAAATAAACGGGAAAATCTTGGCGTTCGCGTGATCTTCGCTATTGGCAGTTTCCGACATGGCTAATTCGATCTACGCCCTCATTCTCGCCGGCGGCAGCGGAGAACGCTTCTGGCCGTTGAGCCGGCGCAATCGGCCAAAGCAGCTGTTGCGCCTCGTTTCCGAGCGAACGTTGCTGGAGGAAACTGTCGCGCGCCTCGATGGACTTGTGCCGCCAGAGCGCATTTTGATTTTGACTAACGTCGAACAGGAAAAAAGCGTTCGTGATTTGCTGAAGCATTTTCCGAAAGAAAACATCATAGCCGAACCGGCGAAACGCGATACCGCTGCGGCCGTCGCGCTTGGTGCCGGCTGGGTCGCTGCGCGCGATCATGCCGCGACGATGCTGGCGTTGCCAGCTGACCATGTGATTGCGGATCGCGCTGCGTTTCAGGAGACGATGAAGACGGCGGCGACGGCGGCGCACGAAATGGGCGCGCTCGTAACGATTGGCATCAAGCCGACCTGGGCTTGCCCCGGCTTCGGTTACATCGAGCAGGGAGAACAAGTTCGTCTGCGCGACGGCGGCAAGATCGCGATCCATCGCGTTGTTCGGTTTCGTGAAAAACCAAATGTCGATTTGGCCGAGTCGTTCCTGCGAAAAGGAAACTTTCGTTGGAACGCCGGAATGTTTGTTTGGTCGGTGCCCACGGTGTTAAGCGAATTTAACCGCCACGCGCCTGAGCTGGCCGATTTTATCTCTCAAGTCCGTTCGCCCAAAGACCTCGACAAGCTTCTGCGCGAGCGTTTCGCCAAACTGCCGCGAATCTCATTCGATTACGCGATTATGGAAAAAGCCGACCGCGTCCTGGTGGTCGAAGCAGGTTTCGATTGGGACGACGTGGGAGGCTGGCAGGCGGTGGCGCGCTACTTCAAGAAGGACGCGCATGGCAATGCGGCGAACCAGGCGCTGACCGCACTCGATTCAAGCGACAACATCATCTTCAATGACGGCGAAACAACGATCGCGCTGCTTGGTGTCCGTAATCTAATTGTCGTCCGGACTGACGACGCGATTCTGATTTGTCACCGGCATGACGCCGAACGGATCAAGAATCTGGTCGCCAAGTTGCCGCCTGAACTGCAGTAGGTCCAAGCCGGACTGGCACAAATGAATCCGATTTTGGGGATCGACTTCGGCCAGGCTCGGATTGGTTTGGCGATCTCCGACGAATTGCGTCTGTTGGCGCACCCATTGGAAACCATTCCGGCAAACAGGGATTCCCGAAAGCGCATTGCAGAAATCGTCCGACACCGAAAGATCGACAAAATCGTAATCGGAATTCCACGCCACATGAGTGGAGAAATTGGTGACGCGGCAAAGCGAGCATTGAATTTTGCAGCCGAACTTCGACAACAACTGCCCTGCCCGATTGAAACCTGGGATGAACGCTTGACCACCGTCGCCGCCAATCGCGCCCTGACCGCTGCCGGAAAAAAAACGCGCGAAACCCGAAAGTTCGTCGATCAAGTCGCAGCTCAAATGATTTTGCAGGGATATCTCGATCGCGAGCGCGACGCGGTGGAGCCAAAGCAAGCGGACTAGTTAAACGATGTCGCAGCGGCTCAAGCTAACCGTCGCCTACGACGGGTCCCCGTTTGCCGGCTGGCAGAGTCAAACGCACCGCAAGACTATCCAGGATGAGCTCGAGCGCGCGTTGCACCGGATATCGGGAGCACGCCTTCGGGTCCATGGCGCCGGACGGACCGACACCGGTGTCCACGCGCTCGCTCAGTGCGCGCATGTCGATCTTCCTGACCGCAGACTGGAAGCAGCGCGCTGGACGAAGGCGCTTAACGGAGTACTGCCCCGCACAATTCGAGTCTTGAGCTGTCGTTATGTCTCCTCAAACTTTCACGCGCGCTTTTCCGCGAAAGGAAAAACCTATCGTTATCGGATTTGGACTGGACCAATTCTGCCGCCGCTCGAACTCGAGCGCGCGTGGCACATAACGGCCCCGCTTGATCACGATCTGTTAGGCGCAGCTGGAAAAAGATTCATCGGTCAACACGATTTCGCCGCATTCGCGGCGAATCGCGACAAAGATGAGAAAGATACCGTGCGCACCATCTGGTCGCTTCGAGTTCGAAACCGCGGGGCGGTCATCTCAATCGAAGTTAGCGGTAACGGATTTCTATATAAGATGGTCCGCCTGATGGTGGGCAGGATGACGCAGGCGGCTCTTGGTAAAGTGCAGCTGACTGAGATCGATAAGAATCTGAGATCGGGAAGCAAAGGGGGGTCGCGTTTTGCGGCGCCCGCGCAGGGTTTGTACTTAGTGAGGGTGTGGTACTGACCCTGCTTTGGGTCAGATTGGCGCCGAATGGTATTGCGAGAGTCGGGCTGGCAGGGGAGCTGCTCTATGGCAATTATGGTAAATAAACCGGCCGACGCCGACGTGACATCTAAGACCAAAAAATCGCGGCGGTCGCTCTTCGGCCGCATCGGCGACTGGCTTTTTAGTCAGCGGCATTTCCATTTTAAACTTCTTTCCGGCACCACCGTCGGCGTCGCGGTTATCATCTTCCTGGTTGGCGTCTTCCTGCTGGTCAGTTTGCGCGACCATTATCAGGACACCCTGCGTAGCCACACTATCTCGGTGATCCGATTAAGCAGCCTTGTCGAAAACGACATAGCCAGTCTGGAAAGTAGCCACCGCGGGTTCCTCTTAAGCGGCAGAGAAGATTACATCGCTTCGTTCGAGAAGACACGGGAGGAGATCAAACAGCGGACCCAGGACTTGATGGATCTCATCCTCGACAACAACACCGAGCGCAAGCGGGTGATGAAAGTGCAAGATATCGTTCAGAACTGGTGCGCCACAGTAGCGGACCCCGAAATACGAGCGCGCCGGACCAAAGGCGCGATGCCTTCAGCGAATGACCCAAATGCCGCCGGTTCTTCCGGACTTGGGAATTCGATGCTCGATCAAGCCCGTGACATTCTCCAATCGTTCCAGGACGAAGAACAGATCACTCTCAATCAGCGGATGCACGATCAGGAGTGGGCGACTCAATCCACCCAAATACTCGATTTTCTGCCGAAACTGGATCGCGCACTGATCGAGATGGACAAGGAAAAGCGCGGCTACGTGCTGACAGGTGAAAACAATTTCGTGGAAGCTTACAAGCGCGCGGTCGCGGATTTTTATACCTACCACGCCTACCTTTCGATCCTGATTGCCGACTCTCCAGGGCAGGCCCAATTGCTCGCTGAAATTCGCGCCAATGTTGAGCGATGGGTCAATACGTCCGCTACGGCACAAATTGATGCGAAGCGCGCCGGCAAAGATCCTGAGGCCGCCGCCCCGACCGCAGCCGGCGAAACCATCATGAACGACGTCCGGCAGATGCTTACCAATTTCGAAACGAATGAACTTAATCTCTACCAACTGCGAACCAACTTCGTCACCCGCGAAAGAATCTTACGGACATCGGCGCTGGCATTCGTTGCCTTTCTTGCCGTCGGGCTTCTCGTCATATCTAACAGCTACAGTTTCGTCTTTGTTCGACGCCAGTTGACCAAACTGGAAAACGCAGAGACGCACATCCGATCGGTCATCGAGAACATTCTCGACGGCATGATAGTTCTCGACGAAACCGGTCTCATTCGTTCGATGAATCCCGCAGCCGAGAAAATGTTCGGCTGCCGCGACAACGAAATGCTTGGACATAATTTTACCAGACTGGTTCCAAAACGCTACGATGGCGAGCAGGAGATGAAGCCCGTAGTCAGTAACTGGACGGAGATCATGCGACGAACGGGCGGCACCACGCTCGCCATCGGCCGCACTCGTAAAAACATCACGTTTCCAGTCGAAATTTCACTAAGTGAAATGATCATCGATCAACAGCGACTCTACGTCGCGATGGTCCGTGACGTGACCGAGCGAAAGCGCTTTGAGCAACAAGTCGACGCGGAAAAAGAGAATCTCGCTGTCACTCTCCGCGCCATCGGCGACGGCGTTATCACCTGTGACGTTAACGGCAAGGTCATAATGATGAACTGTGAAGCGGAAAAGTTGACGGGTTGGACTTCCAAGGAAGCCATTGGTCAACCGCTCAAGTCTGTTTTCGACGTCACCGTCGATCTTGCCACCCAAGCAAAAACACAAAAGGGCGGTTATCGGAGCGAAGCGCAGTCGATCTTGGTGAATCTTCCCGAGACCGTTACCCTCACCTCTAAAGACGGCGCCGAACGCGTGATCGAACAGGTTGCTTCCCCGATTCGGGACAACAAGAATGAAATCGGCGGGGTCGTCCTCGTCTTCCGCGACATTACCGAGCGTCAACGGAGCGAAGCCGAACGGCGCAAAGCGGAGACCCTCGAGCAACTTGGTTTGCTCGCCGGTGGCATTGCTCACGATTTCAATAATCTCCTCACCGCGATCATCGGAAACATTTCCCTGGCCTCGCTGCTGCTCCCGCCGGACGACGAAATGGCAACGCGCCTTGATGATGCCAAGAACGCGTCGCTGCGCGCGCGCGATCTCGCACAACAACTTCTCACGTTTGCCCGCGGCGGCGCGCCAATCAAAAAGACAGCGTCGATTGCAAAGTTGATTCAGGACACGGTCAGTTTCTCGCTCCGTGGTAGTCGCAATCGTAGCGAATTCGATTTTGCCGCGGACGTTGCGCCGGCTGAAATCGACGCCGGTCAGATTAGCCAGGTCATTGCAAATCTCGTCGTCAATGCCGACCAGGCGATGCCTAATGGAGGTACGCTCTACGTCAATTGCGACAATTTCTGTTACGACACGAACGACGTCGTCATTCCCGATCTCGCTCCAGGGGATTACGTCCGCGTCCGGATTCGCGACGAAGGCGTCGGGATTCCGGAGAAATACATCAAGCGGATCTTCGATCCCTACTTCACCACGAAACCCAAAGGCAACGGACTCGGATTGGCGACAGCTTATTCGATTATCAAGAACCACAACGGCCTGATGAGCGTCGAATCGCAAGTGCACGTCGGCACGACCTTCACGATTTACTTGCCTGCGGCAGCCGCCGAGCATGAAGAACTGCCAGTCGAGGCGCCAAGAAAACTGACGCCGGAGATATCCGGGACCGGTCGGGTCCTCGTGGTCGATGACGAAGACGCAATCCGCGATCTCGTTGAGTTTACCCTTACCCGACTTGGCTATGAAGTTTCGCAAGCGGAGACGGCGCTCAAAGGAGTCGAGCTTTACCAGGATCACCTCAGAGTCGGCAAACGTTTCGACCTCGTCATTCTCGACCTCACTCTTCCCGGGGGTATGGGTGGTAAGGAAGCACTCAAGAAATTGATCGAGCTCGATCCGACAGTGAACGCGATTGTCTCGAGCGGTTATGCCACCGATGCGACTATGAGCCGCTATCAAGACTTCGGTTTCCGCGGCGTCATCGCCAAACCTTACGAAGCCGCCGAGCTCGGCAAGATCGTTCACGACGTAATTGAGTCGAGTCATGTCAACGTCGTCAGCCTGAATTATCCGACACGAGCCGCAGGCTAATCGCAGCCGGCTCGACCACCGGCTACTGATCCCGGATTAGTCTGTCGGCACCGCCAGCTCTTTCACCAAGCGGAAGCCGTTCTTGGCATAACCAGCCTTCTCGTAAAACTCATGGGCTTTGGCTCGTTCGAAACGCGCGTTCACTGCGATACGACGAACGTTTCGTCGGGCGAAATCTGCTTCCGCAGCCATAATAAGTGCATGGCCAACCCCGCTGCCGCGCATCTTCTCGGATACGATGAGCGCGAGAATTCTACCTGAGGGGCCGTTGTGCTCGTAGGTGTAGCACGTGAATGTCCCGATCATTCCGCAAACTTTTCCTTCGCTCACCGCGACAAAAGTCGCGTAATTCCTGTCGGCGTAGATCGTTTCCATTCGCATTTCCATTTCCGAAGCGCGCGTCGGATATCCAAGTTGCGTCATCAAATCGGCCAACGCGGCCGCATCGGCGACCTCTGCACGCCGAATTGCAACATCGACATCTTTCGGATCACTCATCGCCCTGTTCCGGTTCCAATCGTGGCAAAAGTCCTTCCAGAATTGTTGCCACCGACTCGTTGATGCTCTGCCGATCGGTGCGAACTACGATCTCGGCGTCGTCCGGCGGCTCATAGGGCGCATCGATGCCAGTAAACTCCCGGATCTCACCGGCCCGCGCTTTCTTGTAGAGATTCTTCGGATCGCGCGCTTCGCAGACTTCCAGCGGCGCGTCGACAAAAACTTCCACAAACTCGGCGTTGCCCTCGAGCGCGATCTCGCGGGCCCGGCGGCGGTCCATTCGATACGGCGAAATGAACGCGGTGATCGCAATCACCCCGGAGTCGGCCATCAATTTCGCCACTTCGCTTACGCGCCGAATATTTTCGACGCGATCTTCCGGCGAAAATCCGAGATTCGAATTTAAGCCATGTCGAATGTTGTCCCCGTCGAGCACATAGGTATGCATTCCGCGCGCGAAAAGCTCGCGTTCGAGCGCCTGCGCGATGGTCGATTTTCCGGCGCCTGATAATCCGGTAAACCAAACCACCGCTCCACGATGACCTGTTATCGCGGCCCGATCGTCCGCGGTAATTTTGCCTTCAACCCAGAAGATGTTTTTGCTCTTGGCAACGGTCCGATCGGTGTAAACGCCTCCAAAAATTGTCCCTCCACCGCAAATGTCGCCATCATCGGAAATGACAAACCGCCCAAGATTTGGAATTCGATCATGGTTGTCGATCACGAGCGGCGAGCGCGTTTGAATGATTAACCGCCCGACTTCGTTGCGTTCCAGCCGATCGCGCTTGTCGCTGTTCGATTCGAGCGTTGCCGAGTCCATCACTGATTCGATGGAAACGACTTCGCATTTCACCTCCTGCGTTCCGAGTCGCAGATCATACTCGTGCGCGACTCGCATCGGTTCGCTGACGATCCAGAAAACGTCCGCATGAACCCGATTTGCCTCAATCGGGGTTTCGGTTTGATACGAAGCGACGTAACCGCGTTCGACGAAAATCTGCTCGGTCAGAGTGATGCCAACCGAATCGCCGGCAATCGCTTCACCGTTGGCTTTTTCAGGCCATCCTTCGATGGAATGGACTTTCGAAGTTTTGTTGGCCGGCGAGAAAACCAATTCATCCCCCACCTTGAGCTTTCCCGTTTCAATTCGACCAGCGATGATGCGACGCTCGTCGAACCGATAAACATCCTGGACGCAAAACCGCAGCGGAAGATCGACGTCGGCTCTTTGCGACTCCAGCAAATCAAGCGCCTCCAAAACGGTTGGACCGCGATGCCATTTCATTTTCTTGCTCCGGCTCGCTACGTTCTCTCCGGTTTTCGCCGCCGCCGGAACAAACACCCGCGCTTCAAGTCCGAGATCACCAAGGAATTTCTGATACTGCTTCTCGATCTCGTTGAATCGCTCCTCGGAAAAACCCGCGAGATCCATCTTGTTCACGACCACTATCAGTTGCCGGATTCCGAGCAGACTGAGCAAATAGGCATGGCGTCGACTTTGTTCCCGGACACCCTCATTCGCCGCAATCACGAGCACTGCGACGTCCGCTCGCGACGCACCAGTGATCATGTTTTTCAAAAACTCCTTGTGACCCGGAGCGTCGATAATGATGTACTTGCGCTGCTTGGTCTTAAACCGGATCTCGGTTGTATCGATCGTGATGTTCTGGCTCTGCTCTTCCAGCAGCGCGTCGAGCACGAAGGCGAACTCAAACTCCATTCCTTCCGCTTCGCACGCTTTCTTCACCATCTCGATCTTGCCTTCCGGCAATGAGTCGGTGTCATTCAGGATCCGCCCAATGAGCGTCGACTTTCCGTGGTCGACGTGGCCGGTGAACACGACGCGAAGCGGAAGCTCGGCGTCGATACTCGATCCTTGATTCTGGATGCTAGATGACTGCGGCTTCACGCGATAAATGACGAATGACCAATGACGAATGACGAATCAGACCCGAATGACAAAATCACGAACGCCGTCTGCGAAATTACGGGCCATCGCGAATAAACGGATAGCCAGAGCAATTCGGATTTCGTCATTCCTTCGTCCTTCGTCATTCGTGCTTCGTCATTCTTAACGGTAACCAGCATCGGCTTCATAAGAAGCCACGCGCCCTGAGTTTCTGCATCGCGTTGCGTTCGTAATGGTCCTGCGCCCGGCCCGCGCGCTCGCCCACCCTGGTCGATTCCAGCTCGGCGATGATCTCGTCGATGTTCGACGCCTTGCTTTCGATCGGATGCGTGATCGGGCTGCAGCCTAACGATCGAAACCGTTTACCGTTTCGCGCGAAATACATTTGCGGAATCGGAATGTTCTCGCGCTGGATGTAACGCCAGACGTCGACTTCGGTCCAGTCAAGCAACGGTTGGACACGAACGTGCTCTCCTTTTGCCGCGTTGGTTGCGAACTGTCCCCAAAATTCCGGCGGCTGATCCTTGTAATCCCACTCGAATTGCGCGTTGCGGGGCGAGAAATAACGTTCCTTTGCCCGGGTCGGATCTTCGTCCCGTCGAATTCCAGTGATGAGCGCATCGAATTTGTATTGGGCCAACACCTGTTGAAGCGCGACCGTCTTCAATTCGTGCGTCACCGTCACCGGATCGTGCGTCTCGTAGCCGACGCCGCGCCCGCGCGCTTCGGTGTTGATCTTCACGATGAGGTTCAAATTGTGATGCGTCTTCGCCCATTCGCGGAACTCGATCATCTCCGGAAATTCGTAGCTCGTGTCGATGTGCAGGACCGGAAACGGCACCCGCCCGAAGAACGCCTTGCGCGCCAGCCAGATCAGGACGTTCGAATCTTTCCCCATCGACCACGGCATGCAGACGTTCTTGAACGCATGATAGGCCTCGCGAAAAATAAAAATGCTCTGGTTCTCGAGCGCGTCGAGATGAGTGCGTGTCGTTCGGTTCATCGATTCTGTTAGGTAGGGGCGGTTCACCGAACCGCCCGCCACGCGAGCCATGACAATCACCGAGCGGGCGATTGAGGTCAATTCTGCTGCTCTGCGGCAATCTAAAAGCGGGCTCTTACTGAATGCACTAGCGGACGCGTAATCGCCCCTGCCTGATTTGCCTTGCACGGTCCGTCGTGAAACTTAACGTTTCGGCGTGGCTAAACAACAGGCGACCGCTTACGATTCAAAAATCGAGGGCAACGTCATTTTTACCCGACTCGACGCTGCCTTCAATTGGGTCCGCAAGAATTCGCTCTGGCCGATGCCGATGGGGTTGGCCTGTTGCGCGATCGAACTGATGGCTACCGCGGCGTCCCGGTTCGACATCGCCCGGTTCGGCGCCGAAGTGATGCGGTTCTCGCCGCGTCAATGCGACGTCATGATCGTCGCCGGTACGGTCACTTACAAAATGGCACTCGCGGTGAAACGGATTTACGAACAAATGCCGGATCCGAAATGGGTCATCGCCATGGGCGCGTGCGCCTCCACCGGCGGCATGTATCGCTCCTACGCGGTGCTTCAGGGAATCGATCAGTTGATCCCGGTAGACGTTTACATTTCGGGTTGCCCTCCACGACCTGAAGCACTCCTTGCCGGCTTGATGAAATTGCAGGAGAAAATTTCCGGCGAGAAATCGTTCGCCGCTCAAAAACCGGAGTGGACAAAAAAACTCACGGAAGTCACGGCATGAGCATGCTGTCATTCCGAACGGAGCGAGGAACCTCACAGTCGAAGCGCGCGTCACTCAATTCGAATTGTGTGATCAATCACCTTGTGAGAAGTCCCTCACATCCGTTCTGGATGGCAATCTAATATGACGGGAAAAGAGTTGCTCGATTCGCTCGGCAAACTGTTCGGGCCAAAGCTGCAGTCGAAAACCGAATTTCGCGGCGAGACAACTTACGCGATCGCAGCAGCCGACCTCCGAGAGATTGCCAAGCTATGCCGCGACGATCTCTCGTTCGATTACCTGGTTGACATCACCAGTATCGACAACGCGGACGAAGAGCCACGATTCGAGATCGTTTACGAGCTCTATTCGCTGACACTTGCGGTCCATCTCCGATTGAAATTGAAGATCGGCGAAGACGAGCAGGTCGATACGGTTTCCGATATCTGGCCGACCGCGAATTGGCACGAGCGCGAGATCTACGACATGATGGGCATCAAGTTCAAAGGCCATCCCGATCTTCGTCGCATTCTGATGTGGGACGGCTATCCGTTCTTTCCGTTGCGCAAAGAATTTCCGCTGGAAGGTCTTCCCAGCGAAATGCCCGACGTCGCATTCACCAGATCCGCGCCGCTCGAAGGCGGCCCGTTCGTCACCCAACCCAGCACCGCCACCGCCAAAGACCGCGAACCACGCGCCCGGCCACCTGAGTTGTGACCACCACGGAATAATGGGCGTAACCTTTGCGTCTTAACGAAGACGCGCCGCTATGACAACGCGGCGCCAAGCAATCGCGCAAAATTTGCAGCAGCTTTTTTTCCGACATTGAGAACTTCTTCGTGGGCGAGTTTTTCTTTGGAAAGACCGCGGCGGGATTCGTTAGGTAGCAATACGTAACCTAATCGGTAATAGCCCAGCGTTTTAACGCTGGGTTCAAATGATTCAACAAGATCAAGTCCGGCAGGACGAAAGAATGCTTCTGTCGTCCCAAAGGGACTTTCAAAACTGGGAGCAAATCTTCCCAGCCTTGAAAGGCTGGGCTATTCTCAAAGACTCGGTACGGTTGCCTGCAAAAGTTTCGCGAACTGCGCCGCGGCTTTCCTTCCGATCTCCAAAACTTCGTCGTGGCCGAGTTTCTCTTGAGAGAGGCCAGCGGCGAGATTGGTTAGGCAGGAGAAGCCGGCGGCTTCGAGACCGAGCGCGCGGGCCTGGATCACTTCGAGAACGGTGGACATGCCGACCGCGTCGGCGCCGAGTTTTTGCAGCATCCGAACTTCGGCTGGCGTTTCATACTGCGGTCCAACCAAACCGGCGTAAACACCTTCGTGCAATACAATGTCGGCATTCTTTGCCGCGGCCCGGAATTTTTCGCGGAGTCGTGGCAAGTAAGCATTGGTCATGTCCACGAAGATAGGTGAATCGCGCCGTCCCGGCGCGATTGAACGCCCTCGGGTCCGAGCCGGACTGGCATTGTCGCGTTCCACCAGCGGAGACTGTCCAGTAAGATTGATGTGATCGGCGATCATCATCCATTCGCCAGGTTTGAATTTTGGATTCAGCGCCCCTGCGGCGTTGGTAACGATGAGTTGTTTGATTCCGACCCGGGCAAGCACGCGAACGATCGACGTCACGTCGCGCGCCGAATGGCCTTCGTAAAGATGGACGCGCCCCTGCGAGAAAACGATTTTCGTTTTTTCGATTTCGTCGAGAACAAACCGGCCGAGATGACCTTCGACGGTTGGTTTCGGAATTTCTGAGAACTCCGCGTAGGGAACGACCTGGTCCTTCTTTGGCTCGGCGATAATCGCGTTGAGGCCGGAGCCGAGAATGATGGCGGTATCGGCGCCGTAGTCGCGGAGTCGTTGTAGTCCTGTTGTCATCCTGACCGAAGCGACGGATCTCTGATCTTATAAATTCGAAATCCGAATTTCGAAGCTCGAAACAAGCACGAATCAGCGAAATTCAAAAACTCAAAACGAGCAGTGACTCTTGAACATTCGAAATTGCTTGGGATTTCGAATTTCGAGTTTCGGATTTTCAGACCCTACGCTGCCGAAACAGGCGGGGCGCTCGCCGGCTTGCGTAACGAGGCCATGACGTCCGGACGCATTTTCATTCTCTCGTCTTCGGTCGGCGTGAATCGCGATTCGCCCTTCGGATACGCGATGCGGGTATGGAGCATGGTCATCAGCGTAAACCGGAACCGTTCGGCGATAATTCGCAATTCGCCGAGAGTCAGATCGCATTCATCGAGCTGACCATCGGCAATTCGTTCTTCGATCAATTCGTTGACCAGTTGCTCGACCTTTTGCGGCGTCGGCTTTTCCAGGCTCCGTGACGCGCTTTCGACGATATCGGCCAGACTGACGATCGCGCTTTCCTTAGACTGTGGTTTCGGTCCGGGATAACGGAAGCTCTCCTCCTGCACTTCGGGAATATCTTCCTCGCGGATGTTCATGATTTTTCCGCCGGCGCGCGCGTCTTCCTGCTGCTGCAGCGCGCGTTGATAGAAATAATAAACCAGCGAAGTGCCGTGATGCTCCTGGATGATGTCGATGATGCGCTGGTTGAGTTTGTGTTTGAGCGAGAGATCGACGCCTTCCTTCACGTGCGAAATGATAATGAGCGCGCTCATGCTCGGCGCGAGATCGTCGTGGGGGTTGCGCTCGAAGCTCATGTTCTCGGTGAAATATTGCGGCTTCACCAGTTTGCCGACGTCGTGGAAATACGCGCAAACGCGGCACATCGTAGCATTAGCGCCGATTGCTTCGGCCGCAGCTTCCGCCAAATTCGCGACGACAAGGCTGTGATGGTAAGTGCCTGGCGCTTCGATCGTCATTCGCCGAAGCACCGGGTGGTTCAAATCCGACAATTCGAGCCACGAAATATCGGTCGTCACCTGGAACAAATGTTCGAACAGCGGAAGCGCGCCGCCGACGATCATCGCGGTGACCATTCCGTTTCCGAGCGCGAGTGCACTTTGGATGCCGATCATTGGCCAGTTATTGTCAGTTGGCGGAAAGAAATTGATCGTGATCAATCCGAAGCAGAGCGAGGAAAGCCAAATCGCCACGCCGACACCGAGCCCGGCTCGAATGAGTTTGCTGCGCCGCCGCACTTGCAGCGTGAGATACACCGCGGTGAATCCGCTGATCAAACTGATGACGAGAAGCGGCGCGTCGATTTGGACAAACAACACGCTGCTCCAAAAGCTGACGAAGAACGCCGCGTAAAGGCCGTGATTACGGCCAAGCAAAACACTCAGCACCAGCGGCGCGAAAGCGTAAGGCGCCAGCAACCATCCCATTTCGGGCGTGAGAAATTTGAATGCGTGCTCGCTGCAAAGCATCAGGACGAGCTTTATCGCCGCGAGCTGGACGAAGATCGTGCTGAAAACGAGGAACACCCGCGAGTTTTGAGAAAATGTTGCTGGATGATTGATCCACAACGCCGCAACTGCCGTGGCAAAGAACAAAAGCGCGATGACAAAACTCTTGGTCGGCTCCGGTTGCTGACTGCTGAAGATCAAGAACGCCAAACCGGCAACGAATGCGCCCAGAATGACGACTTTGACAAACCGCGCATATTCGAGACTGCGAAGCAGTTCGTTACGGGTCCGCCGCCGGCGCTGCTTCTTGGAAGCCAATCCGCGCTTCAACAGGCGTCTGCGTCTTATGAAATCGAACATGGGCTACTTTCGCGATGACGGTGCCGGCGATCGGTGTTGTTGGTAAGCCGTGATAATGGACCGGACCAGCTCATGACGTACCACGTCGCGCTCATTTAAATAGACAATCGCGATGCCGGGGATGCTTTTCAACGCCTGCAATGCTTCCACAACCCCGGAGCGCTTGTTTGCCGGAAGATCGATCTGGGTCACGTCGCCGGTGATCACGCACTTGGAATTCGGACCGATCCGCGTGAGCAACATGAACATCTGCTCGGTCGTCGTGTTTTGCGCTTCATCCAGAATCACGAACGCGTTGTTTAAAGTGCGGCCCCGCATGTAAGCCAGCGGGGCGACTTCGATCGTCTGCCGGGCAATCGAACGTTCGATTTCTTCCGGCTCGAGCATGTCGCGAAGCGCGTCATAGAGCGGGCGCAAATACGGCGCGATTTTTTGCTCGAGTTCGCCAGGCAAAAAACCTAGCGCTTCTCCGGCTTCGACGGCGGGCCGCGTCAAAATGATTCGGCTGACCTGATCTTTTTTCAGCGCGGACACAGCCATCGCCACCGCGAGATAAGTTTTACCGGTACCGGCCGGTCCGATTCCAAAAACGATGTCGTGTTTCTCGATCGCCTCGATATAGCTCTTTTGTCCGGCCGAGCGCGCAACAATCGGCGGTTTACGCGAGGAAGTTGTGATCTTCATCGACACGGCGTCGGTCAGATTATCTCCCCGCGATTCGTTCACTGAATTCAGCGCGTATTGAAACTCGTGCTTCTGAATCGGCACGCCTTTCTTTTGGGCCTCCTCCAACTGGTCGAACACGCGCTGGGCCTTGTCGAGTTTCTCAGGCTCGCCCTCAATTTTCACCCAGCCTTCGCGAGTCGTAACTTTGACGCCAAGCGAATCCTCCATCCGCTTCAAGAGCTGGAGATCGTTCGCGTAAAGCGATTGCAATTGACGCGCGTTATCGAAATGCAGCGTTCGCGTTTCGGTCATCTAGAAATATAGCCTTCGCAGCCCAACCGAGATTCTGGAGGATCGAGAATCACTCGCGATTAGCGGAATCCGTAAACCAGCGCCCAGTGCGTGCGTTCCTCGGGCGATTCTTCTACAGCGACAATGATGAAATAGCTGCTGGTCGCCTTGGGAATCACGTGCGCAGCGGCGAAATGTCCTTTTTCCCAACTGTCCGGTTGCTCGGCCAGTTTTCCTTCGGCGTCGTAAATATGGACGGAGATTTTTGCCCGTTCGACTTCAGTTCCCAGCCAGAACCAATATTCGTTGCCCTTGAACAATTGCTGCCGCACGGCCTTTTTCTCGCCTGATCCGAGATCGCCGCCCCAGTAATCTTCGCGCACCTGGAAACCTTCTTTCACGTACGGCTCGGCCGCCTGGAGCGCAAACGACTGTGCGTCGTCCACCGTCCCGCCGGCGCCCCGCGGCAGAATCAAACAGACGAGAAGGACCAGACTTGCCCTCAAACTGGATTTCATGAAGCGGTTCATTAGAGCGTTTTCAATCCTTCGTTACGATCCCGTTGTCGAGTTTCGTGGTGATGTCGTTAATTTTTCGCACTGACTCTGCGGAAATGTGGGTCGAGCCGACGTCGACCAGCGGCTTTACCTGGCCGAGCGCAGTCTGAATATCGTGAATGATCGGCAGATTAAATTCGGGCATGCCTTCAAGCTGGGTTTGAAAATGCACCAGCAAATCCGGCTGGTGCAGGAGTTCCGCACCGTCCGGCGAGAAGTGCTTGGTCACCACCGACGTCAGCACCTGAGTGCCGCGCAACCAACCACCAAGGCTCACCAACTGCGACAATTTCTCGTCGTGAACTTCGTTCATCGCCGCCTGCACGCTGCTTTGCGTACGATCCAGCTCCTGTCGGACTTCTTCCCATTTGCGCTTGTCAGCCGCTTCGGTGATCGCCTTCGCATGGGGCGTGATCGAATTACCAACACCAATGCCCTTCGATAAATTCAATACCCGTTGGCCGATCTCTTTCACCGCCGGTGCATCCTCGGCCTGGACAGCGACAAAGCCGTCAGCAATCACCGTCCCCAAAAGCAGGGCGATGCGCGGCCGCTCGGTAAAGTTGCTGCTCTTCTCGGTGCGGACGTATTCCCGCCAGTTGACCGAACCGAGCTTGTTGAGCGCGCCAAAGATTTCGTTCGGCAACGGCACAACCACGTTTTCGACCTTCTTCGACATCTGTTTGACGTCGATTTGGCGGGGGGCCTGGGCGGCATGGACGCAGAGCGTCGCCCCAAGGAGCGCGCTCGCGCTGATCTTCAAAGTTTTAGAAAAGACTATCATCGGCACCTTCGACTGTTGATTTCGGCTTCGTATTCAGGATTAATGAGGCCATTGTAAGCAGAACCTTGGCTCCGCACAAATACCTGCCCCGAACAATTTTGAGACCACCTCTTTCCGCTCAACATCGCGCCTGGCCCGCCCTATGGATTTAAAAAGGCTCCGCCAAATTCTCGATCGCGCCCGGTCCAAGCGTATCCTGGTGGTCGGCGACCTGATGCTCGATGAATTCGTCTGGGGCAAAGTCGGCCGAATTTCGCCGGAAGCCCCCGTGCCGGTAGTCGAGGTAACTCACGAATCTTATTTTCCGGGCGGGGCTGCCAACGTCGCACGCAATCTTCGAGAATTTTTGGACCGCGTTTCCGTCATCGGTCTCATTGGAAAGGACCTAAGCGGTCAGCAACTCCGCGATCTGCTGGCAGCTCGCAAGATCGACATCTCAGACGCGGTCGAAGACGAGAAGTTCAGGACGATCGTAAAGACACGGATCATTGCGCGCCATCAGCAAGTTGTCCGCGTCGATCGGGAAAAAATCACCGCACTATCGACAAAGCAGATTGCCAAAGTGGTGGCCGCGGTTCGGAAACGATTGAACGAATTCGACGCGATTATTTTTGAAGATTACGGCAAAGGGTTCCTCGCGGCGGAATTGGTTGCGCAGGTGGCACGTCACGCCCGAGCAGCGAAGAAAATCGTTACCGCTGATCCGAATCCGCACAACTTAATAGATTGGAGCGGAATGACCGCGGTGAAACCGAATCGTGCCGAAGCGTTTCTCGCTGCCGGAATTCCGAATCGTGACACCGATCTTCCGCCGAAGGAGGATGTCGATCTAGTCCACGCTGGAAAAGAATTGATGCGCAAATGGGGGACGCAATGCCTGTTGATTACGCTCGGCGAACACGGCGTGATGTTTTTCGAGAAAGGCAAACATCCGCATCACATTCCGACGAAAGCTCGCGACGTGTTCGATGTTTCCGGCGCCGGCGACACGGCGATCGCGATCTTTACTCTCGCGCTAGTTTGTAACGCGACGCCGCTCGAGGCGGCCCAAATCGCGAACCATGCCAGCGCGGTCGTTGTGGGTAAGCTCGGAACTGCCACGGTCACGCGCGAAGAATTGGTCGCGAGGTTCGAGCATGACTTCAAGTAGTCCGAGACCGCCCGCGGTGTTTCTCGACCGCGACGGCACAATCATGCACGACGCCGATTATTGTTCTCGCCCCGATCAGGTTCAGGTTTTCGACGGGATCTCGGACGCGTTGCAGCGACTTAAACGTGCCGGCTACAAAATTATTGTGATTACAAACCAGAGCGGGATCGGCCGCGGCTTTTTCACGGAAGAACAATATCGGGCGGTTGAAGCAGAAGTTTCGCGCCGGCTTGGTAATGGTTTGATCGATGCGACTTATTTTTGCCCGGACGTTCCCGGGCAGCCGTCGGAATGTCGAAAACCGGCGCCGGGGATGGTCCTCCAAGCCGCTCGCGAGCACAATGTCGACCTTTCGAGATCGTTCCTGATCGGAGATAAAGAGGTCGACGCCGAATGCGCCCACAATGCGGGGGTGCGCGCGATTCGCGTTCGAACCGGTTTCGATAAGATGACTGACAGCAGCTGTGCCGACTGGGTGGCTCGAGATGTGCCAGCGGCGGCGAAGATTATTCTCAATGCGTACAATGAGTAAAGCGGCAGGCATTATTCCAGCACGCTGGGGTTCGACGCGTTTTCCGGGAAAACCGTTGCATCTTATTGCGAACAAGCCGCTTCTCCGGCATGTCTGGGAACAATGTTGTCGCGCCGGGCGTTTAGATTCCGTGATCATCGCCACGGACGATATGCGGATTGCCCGGGCGGCTTTCGATTGGGGCGCCGAGGTGGCAATGACGTCGAAAACTCATCAAAGCGGGACCGACCGCGTTGCCGAAGTGGTCCGCAAGAGCCGGCAGTTTGATCTGATCCTTAATATTCAAGGCGACGAACCTCTGGTCGAGCCTGCCCTTCTCAATCGTTTCGTCGAAACGCTGCGCTCGAACCCGACGATTGGCATGGTCACAGCGGCGCACCCATTCGCAAACGCGTCCGAAGCGGCCTCATCACACCAAGTTAAGGTGATTGTCGATCTCAACTGCAACGCGCTTTACTTTTCCCGCTACGCTATCCCCTTCCCTCGCAACCGCTCGGTGTCGATCAAATATTTGCGGCATCAAGGCGTTTATGGATTTCGGCGAAAAACATTGCTCGAATTCGTGAAATGGAAACCGACGCCGTTGGAGCGCGCGGAGTCACTCGAGCAATTGCGCGCGCTTGAAAATGGTGTAAAGGTTCATGTGCTTCTCATGAAACATGGATCGCCTGGCGTAGACACGCCGGCGGACGCAAAAGCGCTGGAGCGGAAGCTGGCTCGCGCAAACCGACGGAGAGGCTCCCGATGAAATACATTTTTGTCACCGGCGGCGTGGTTAGTTCGTTAGGCAAAGGGTTGGCAGCCGCCTCGCTCGGAACGTTGCTCGAGGCGCGCGGACTGCGTGTAGTCCTTCAAAAGTTCGATCCCTATCTCAACGTGGATCCGGGAACAATGAACCCCTTCCAGCACGGCGAAGTTTACGTGCTCAACGACGGCGCCGAGACCGATCTCGATCTCGGCCATTACGAGCGTTTCACGAATTGCGTTCTTTCGCGTCACAACAATCTGACCAGCGGACAAGTCTACGAGTCAGTTATTCTAAAAGAACGTCGCGGGGATTATCTCGGCAAAACCGTTCAGGTCATTCCGCACGTGACCGACGAGATCAAAGATCGCATTCGCGAAATCTCAGACGAATCGAAATACGATGTCGTAATCACCGAGATCGGCGGCACTACCGGCGACATCGAAGGTCTTCCGTTCCTGGAAGCGATCCGGCAATTCATTCTCGAAGTCGGCCCGCAGAACGTGGTCAACATGCACGTGACGCTTGTGCCATACATCAAAGCCGCGGCCGAATTGAAAACGAAACCGACGCAACAAAGCGTGGCCAAGCTGCGCGAGATCGGTTTGCAACCGCAGGTTTTGATTTGCCGAAGCGAAAAGCCAATCGACCGCGAGCTGCGGCAGAAGTTGTCGATGTTCTGCAGCGTTTCGGAGAAGGCCGTGATCGAAGCGCGCGACGTCGAGCATACGATCTACGAGGTGCCGTTGATGTTGCACGCCGAGAATTTGGACAAGCTCGTTTGCGACTTGCTTCAGCTGAAAACTCCGGAGCCGAACCTGACGAGCTGGAAGAAATTCGTCGATTGCGTGGTCAGCCCTCAGAAGCGGGTGAAGATCGCGGTTGTTGGCAAATACATTCACCTTCAGGATGCCTACAAGAGCATTTATGAGTCGCTCACTCACGCTGCAGCCAGCCAGGATTGCGGCATCGAGTTGAAGCTCGTCGATGCCGAATCGCTTCAAGACCGCGTAGGCGCGCAACTGCAAGATGTGAACGGCGTCCTGATTCCGGGCGGATTCGGCGAGCGTGGTGTTGAAGGAAAGATCAAGGCGGCTCGTTATGCGCGCGAGCACGGCATGCCGTATCTCGGCCTTTGCCTGGGAATGCAGGTCGCGACCATCGAGTTTGCGCGGGACGTTTGCGGAATCGAGAAGGCCAACAGCACCGAGTTCGATCCGGAAACGCCCGATCCGGTGATCTCATTGCTGGAAGAGCAGCGCGAAAAGATCCAGAGCAAGGGCGGAAGCATGCGTCTCGGCACCTGGCCCACCAAGATCGCGAAAGGAACGCTGGCGGAGAAAATCTACGGCGCGAACGACGTGATGGAGCGCCATCGCCACCGCTACGAGTTCAACATGAAGTACCGCGATCGCATGAACGAAAAAGGCTTCGTGATTTCGGGAACTTCGCCCGACGGAACGCTCGCGGAATTGATCGAACTTCGCGATCATCCGTATTTCGTCGGCTGCCAATATCACCCGGAGTTCCAAAGCAAACCGAACAAGCCGCATCCGTTGTTCAAGGGATTCATCCAGGCATGCCTGGCGTTTGATCCTAAACATGCGACGCGCGTGTCAGCCGATCTAAAATCGCAGCGCCGAGTCCCTGATCAGGAACTCGTTCTGCAACGATAAGATCGACATCGAGCTCGTCGAGCTCGCGCAGATAACGAAATAAATTAGCCGCCGCTTCGCACAGATCCTGTTTGACGCTTAAATTTCGAATCGCGACAAAGCGATCGTCTTTTTTCAGCGGACACCATGCGAGCAACGCGCATCGCTGGTTTGGTTTGAATCCCTTCAGGTCGTCCACAAGACGCAGCGGCGTTTTCGGCGCGTAGTGTGATGGCAATTGTCCGGGCGCGGAAATTTTCTCACCAGTTGTCGCGATCGTAACGTCGCCAAGTTTCGATAATTGATCAGAAGTGATCGGTCCGCGCCGCACGGTTTCGATCCTGCCGTTGCGAACGGCAACTATAGTGGACTCAATTCCGTGCGTGGCCGGTCCGGCGTCAACGATTAACGGAATCAAACCTCCGAGTTCATCCAGGACATGCTTGGCGGTTGTTGGGCTGATCCGACCAAACCGATTTGCGCTCGGAGCAGCGAGCGGCTTTCCGAACGCGCGAACAATTTCGGCAAATACCGGATGCGCGCTGATTCGAACTGCAACGGTCTCCAAACCCGCAGTCACGATCTCAGGAACAACTGCGCGCTTTGGTAAAACGATCGTCAACGGCCCCGGCCAAAACTCTTCCGCAAGCTTCGAGACCAAATGTCGATCCCGCTGAGGAACGTCAGCAATCTCTTCAAGCCAATCGCGATCAGGAAGGTGAACGATCAGGGGATCAAAGCGCGGACGGCCTTTTGCTTCGAAGATTTTTGCCACTGCAATCGGATCGAGCGCGTGAGCGGCCAAACCGTAGACTGTTTCGGTTGGCAGCGCGACGACTTCGCCGTTGCGCAACAATTCAACCGCACGCTCTGTAGCGGCGGTCTGTGACCGCCGACGGCGATCATAGATCGCCGCTACAGTTTCAGTTTTCACTTCGGCAGTTTTGCCGAAAGAACGCTATCGGACTGTTTCTTGCGAAAAGCTTCCAGCTTTTGCCGAAGTTTTTTATCAGTCGTAGCAAGAATTGCGACGGCCAGGAGCGCGGCATTTTTTGCGCCGGCATCGCCGATCGCCAGCGTTCCAACCGGAATTCCTCCGGGCATCTGGACCGTCGACAACAGCGAATCGAGGCCTTGCAGCTTGGACTGAATCGGAACGCCAAGAACAGGCAGCACGGTGTGCGCAGCAATTACTCCCGCCAAATGTGCCGCCCCGCCGGCGCCAGCAATGATGACACGCAGGCCGCGTTCCGAAGCCTTGCGCGCGAACTCCGTCGTCGCTTTAGGGGTGCGGTGCGCCGAGAGGACGCGCGCTTCGTTGGGCACGCCGAGCTCATCGAGCGTTTCCGCAGCGTGGCGCATCGTGTCCCAATCCGATTTGCTTCCCATGATAATTGCGACCAGCGGTTTCGAGTCAGCCATACGGTTTCAAAATTCCAACTTCCAAGCTCCAGAGAAGCTCCAATTTATCACGCTCCAAAGGAAAATACGCAAGTTGAGCTCTTTTGGGTCTTTGGGTTTGTGATTTGTAGCTTTCTAGCGACGCGACGATATTTGCGCTATGAGCGCGGCCAAATCTATCATCCTAATCGGCATGATGGGTGCCGGAAAATCGTCGGTTGGCCGTGCCTTGGAAAGGCGGACCGGCCTGGCTCGCTTGGACACGGACGAAGCAGTTGCCGCGCACTTCGGAATGTCGATTTCGGAAATATTTGAAAAGCATGGCGAGGAAAAATTTCGCAACGCGGAAACCGAAGTGCTTCGAAAGTTCGTGCCGGACCGGGCGGCGATCGTCACGACCGGCGGCGGAATTCTGCTCAGTTCCGCAAATGTCGAACTTTTGAAGCGTCTCGGGACAATTGTTTGGTTGAACGCCGATGAAATGACGCTATTCGAACGCGCCTCGCGACGCAATACGCGACCATTGCTGCAAAATGACGATCCGCGTGCGGTTTTTTCCGAATTGTTCCGGAAACGAGCGCCGATCTACAAAGCGACAGCCGATTTTGCAATCGACACGTCGAATCTGAATCACGATGACGTGGCGGAAACGATCTTGAACAAAATCGAGGAACTGGCAACGCGATGAACGTTGTAACAAAGCGACTGCTTGGTGGAACGCGCTCTCCGAGCGTGTTTGATCTCGCTGGGGACAGCGCGATCCACCTCAAATCGCGACTGATTGATTTCGCTCGCCAGCTCGGCTTTGACTCGTGTCGCATTGCCGCCTGCAGCCCCCCAGCCCACGCCAACGAGCTGCGCAATTGGCTGGAAGACGGCGCGCACGGCGAAATGCGCTACATGGCGCGCGGCGAAGAAAAGCGTCGCGATCCACAACAAATTTTGCCTGGCGCGAAGTCGATAATCGTTTTGGCACTGAATTATTTTCAGGGTGTAGAGGCGGGCGTGTCGCCCGCGAATGGAAGCGCGGCCGGCACGCCCGCCACTACATTGAAAGGACGAATCGCGCGCTACGCGTGGGGCGACGATTATCACAACGTGATCTCCGCGAAATTGGACAGGATCGACCAGTTCCTTTGTCAATTCGGTGGAAACCAGAAATGTTACGTGGATACCGGACCGATTTTGGAACGTGATCATGCGGCGGAGGCTGGTATCGGCTGGCACGGCAAGAGCACGATGTTGATTAACGAGAAACTCGGGACCTGGTTTTTCCTCGCAGAAATATTGACGACGATCCAGCTGCCCCAGGATCCGCCGGCTCGTGATCGCTGCGGAACATGCGACCGGTGCATCAAGGCTTGTCCTACCGGCGCGATTACTGCGCCACATAAATTAGATGCGCGTCGGTGCATCTCTTATCTCACGATTGAATTGAAGGGCCCGATTCCACCGGAACTGCGGCCATTGATGGGCGACCGCATCTTTGGTTGTGACGATTGCCTTGACGCTTGTCCGTGGAACCGCTTCGCCCAAGTCTCACGTGAAAGCGCATTCGCTGCACGACGATCTACAACAGGTTTCCCGCTCCGGGATTATTTGCGACTGAATGACGCGGAGTTCCGCAATTTGTTTCGTGATTCGCCGATCAAGAGAATCAAGCGCCGTGGGTTCTTGCGAAATGTTTGCGTCGCGTTGGGCAATGTCGGAACGCGAGAAGATTTGACGGCGCTGGAGCACGCCGCAAGCGATCCGGAGCCGTTGATTGCCGAGCACGCCCGCTGGGCGATCGACCGGATCCAGCAACGCCTCCGGCAATTGATGGTAAGTCGTTGAATCTGAGTGGCCCATTTGTTGCATCTCACTTGAGACCCTTGTGAACGTCAATCGTTGGAAAAGGTCTAAAGTGAGGTAATTTCCGACGTCCCCGCTCCCTGAGTCGCCATGCACCAAACCTTAACCACGCCGGACACCTCACCACAGGCCGCGCGCAAGCAACGGGCCCGACTCCGCCGCCAGATCATCTGGGGTCTGGTCGGATTATTTGTGCTGTGGCTGATCGTTTCGATTGCTCTCTCGAAACGCGAGAAACCTATCCCGGTCACAACGGAGAAGGCAGTTCGCAAGACAATTCTCCAAACCGTCTCGGCGACCGGCAAGATTCAGCCCGAAACAGAAGTGAAGATCTCGCCGGAAGTCGCGGGCGAGATCATCGAGTTACCGGTGGAGGACGGAATGAACCTGAAGAAGGGCGATCTCCTCGTAAAAATCAGGCCTGATTCATACAAGGCGCTCCTCGAACAACAGGAAGCAGGAATTAGCTCCGCGAAGGCAACAAACCTTCAGCAGAAAGCGACGTTGTTGAAGTGCGCGCAGGATCTGAAGCGCGCCGAAGACATGTACAATAAGAAGACGATTTCGATCCAGGAGTACAACGCTGCACAGGCCGCGGCCGATGTAGCCAAAAACACCTATGAAAGCTCACTTCACGAAATCGAGCGTGCTGAAGCCGGATCCAGTCAGGCTCGCGACCAACTTTCCAAGACGACCGTTTATTCGCCAATCGATGGGACAGTGACAATCCTAAACAGCAAGCTTGGCGAACGCATCGTCGCCACGGGACAGTTCGCCGGAACGGAAGTGATGCGGGTGGCCGATCTCAATCACATGGAAGCGCGCGTTGATGTAAATGAGAACGACGTCGTGAACGTGAAAGTCGGCGACAAGGCGAACGTGAAAATCGATGCTTACGGCGACCGCAAATTTCACGGAACGGTTTATCAGATTGCGAATACGGGGACCACCACCGGGTCCGGCACACAGGAAGAGGTCACAAATTTTCAGGTAAAGGTGCGAATCGACGACCACGACGTTCCCTTAAAACCGGGGCTCAGTTGCACTGCCGATATCGAGACGAACATGGTGAAAGACGCTGTCGCCGTGCCGATGCAGGCAGTCACGATCCGCACTGGCGAAAGCAATTTGAGCCCGGAAGAGATTGAAAAGAGGAAACTCAAGGCGACCGCGCGCGACAAGGGTGACAACAATGCCGATTACGTAAATGAGAAGCAGGAGAAAGCCGCGCAAAAAGAGGAACGCGAAAAATTATCCAAAGTTGTGTTTTTGAAAAAAGGCGGCAAAGCGCAGTCCGTTAAAGTGACCACCGGAATTTCGGACGACACTTATATGGAAATCAAAAGCGGCGTTCAGCCTGGCGATGAAGTAATTTCCGGCAGCTACAGCGCGATCAGTCGCAAACTGAAAGACGGCGCGAAGGTCACGTACGACAAGGAAGCAGTAAAGTAGATGTCGATCTAACGATGGACGGGCCGCAATCAGTCAGACCAGTCGGACCCGTCGTCATCGACATTGAGAACATCACGAAAGATTATGTGATGGGCGAAGAGACTGTGCACGCGTTGCGCGCCGTGACGCTTCAAATTCGACGAAACGAATATCTTGCAGTGATGGGCCCAAGCGGTAGCGGCAAATCAACTTTGATGAACATGCTCGGTTGTCTCGATACTCCGAGCTCGGGCCGCTACGAGTTCAACGGGCGCAACGTAAAGGAAATGGACGACGACGAGCTGGCGGCGATCCGTAATCGCGAGATCGGTTTTGTTTTCCAGACCTTCAATCTGCTTCCGCGTGCGAACGCGTTGCGCAATGTCGAGCTGCCGCTGATCTATGCGGGAATGGATCCCGAGTCTCGAAAAGAACGTGCGGCCCAGGCACTGAACGACGTTGGCTTGGGCGATCGCATTCATCACAAGCCTAACGAATTGTCGGGTGGTCAACGTCAGCGGGTCGCGATCGCACGCGCGCTGGTGAACAATCCGTCGATCATTCTGGCGGACGAGCCGACCGGCAATCTCGATTCAAAAACCGGCGAAGAAATCATGGCGCTGCTCGAAGACCTTTATCTGCGCGGCAACACAATCATTTTGGTCACGCACGAGCGGGACATCGCCGCCCACGCGCGCCGCACGATTCATCTTCGCGACGGCCTGATCGAGATGGACCACATGGGATTCATTCCGGAACTCGATGCTGCAATCGCAGCGACTTAGACCGACATGAAGCGTTTTCTCTACGAGCTGGAGGAAAGTTGGAAAATCGCCGCGGCGCAGATGCGCTCCAATATGACGCGATCGACGCTGACTGCGCTCGGCGTCATTATCGGCATCGTCGCGGTTACATTAATGGGCACGGCGATCAGCGGAATCTCGATCGGCTTCGACAACAGCATGTCGGTGCTCGGCGATGACGTTCTTTACGTCACGCAATGGCCCTGGAAACCGGTGGACGATTGGTGGAACTACCGAGACCGGAAAAAAATCGAGACTGATTACGCAGACAAGATCAACCGGATCATCGCGGCTACGTCAAATTCCAACCTGATCGTGGCGGTGCCAACATCAAGCCTGATGCGCTCGGTTAAGTACGGGAGCAACGAAGTGGACGGCGTCTTTACTCTCGGGACAACGTCCGATTTCACCCTCACGTCGACTATCGATTGCAAAGAAGGCCGCTTCTTCAACGAGATTGAGTCGCGCGAAGGCGCTCAAGTCGTCGTCGTCGGTTATGACGTGGCCGACGCGTTATTTCCGTCCGAAAGCCCGATCGACAGAACCGTTTTGATAAACGGACAAAATTTCAAGGTGATTGGCGTCAACGCGCGACAAGGGACTTTTCTCGGATTGTTCAGCTGGGACTCGATGGTCGCGATACCGTTGACGGCGTTTAATAAGTACTTCAGCTCAAAAAGCGCGTCGGATGTGCGCCCGGGTGGCGCATCGACCGAGTCCGACGTCCGCGTAAAAGTGAAAGATAAAAAGAAACTCACGGAAGCGAAGGACGAACTGACGGGAATCATGCGTCGCGTGCGCGGTTTGTCGCCGGAGAAAAGAGAGGATTTCTCGATCAACGAACAACAGGCGTTCAAGAGCACGCTCGATCCGGTTAAGAACACAATTGCGATCGCTGGACTATTCATCACCGGACTTTCGCTTTTTGTCGGCGCGATCGGGATCATGAACATCACGTTCGTAAGCGTGAAGGAGCGAACCAAGGAAATTGGGACGCGCAAAGCGCTCGGTGCGCGTCGGCGGACGATTTTGTTGCAGTTCCTGATTGAATCGACGGCACTCTGTCTCCTTGGCGGATTTATTGGCCTGGCTGTCGCTTATTTTCTTTGTTTCGGAATTGGCAAAGCGTTTCCATCGTTCCCAATTCAGTTTTCGCTCGGACTCGTCGTCACCAGCATGGTTGTGTCCGTGCTAACTGGCTTGATCTCCGGCTTCGCGCCGGCCTGGACAGCGTCACGTTTGGATCCGGTCACAGCACTGCGGTATGAATAGAAATTCGAAATCCGAAAATCGAAACAAATCCGAATACTAAAATTCAAAATCCCCCCAGATGAAGTCGAATGACGAAAGCCCAAAATCGTACGATCTCGAAGAACGCACGTTCCAACTCGCAAAAGCAAGCCGCTCTTTATCAAAGAATTGCCAAGAACTATTTCAAACATTGAAGACATAAAGCAGTTTGTTCGCGCATCCGGTTCAGTTGGCGCGAACTATATCGAAGCAAATGAAGCAATCGGTAAGAGAGATTTCGTGATGAAAATCAAAACCTGCCGAAGAGAGGCCAAAGAAAGCAGTTATTGGTTACGGTTGCTCGATGTCGATAAGGACGGGAAAAGCGCACGCAAACGACTCATCGGTGAAGCTACGGAGCTAATGAAGATTTTTGGCGCAATAGTGCGCAAATCGGAGGAATGAAATTCGGATTTCGAGTTTGTTTCGGATTTCGAAATTCGAGATTCGGATTTTGATTTATGCGATTTAGCGAAATCATCACGATGGCGCTGGGCTCGTTGGGCGTGAACAAATTGCGTTCGGGTCTGACCATGATTGGGATCACCATCGGCGTTTTTTCAGTCATCTCGGTGATGACCGCGATTGGCGCCCTGCAAAACTCGATCGAAAACGGAATCAGTTTTCTTGGCTCGAACATTTTTCAGTTCGCGAAGTATCCAGCGAACATGAGTGCGGGCGGCGACGTGAAGAAAAAATATCTGAACCGGCGGAACATCACGTATCTGCAAGCACTGCATTATCAGCGACTGATGGAGAGCAGCGCGCGGGAGCTCTGTTTAAAATGTTTTGGTTATGAAGTGAAAGGTCAGGCCGTTTACAACAGCGTGAAAACGACGCCGAGCCTGCTCGTAGTCGGTAGCAATCGCAGTTTTCTCACCGCCAACACTTACACGCTCGGTTACGGTCGAAACTTGAATGACGAAGATGTCGATCTTGCCCGCAACGTCATCGTCGTCGGCAAGATGATCGAGAACCGCTTGTTCCCGCACGAATCGCCCATCGGGACGGTGATTCGGATGAGCGGGCACACCTACACGATCATCGGTGTGCTGGCCGAGAAAGGGACCGCATTTGGCCAAAGCCAGGACAACCTTTGCATCATGCCGATCACCCGATTCTTCGAAGACTTCGG